>Ga0315902_10005523_pt1 | contig 17810 bp, 12 predicted proteins | sample LakEriMetagenome_9_FD_203523 | JGI IMG/M metagenome (GOLD analysis project Ga0315902, IMG submission 203523) | Freshwater fungal communities from buoy surface, Lake Erie, Ohio, United States - Buoy 12 MA117 | ecosystem: Environmental > Aquatic > Freshwater > Lake > Lake biofilm | place: USA... | reverse complement strand
TGACGACTTCATTAATAATCATCCTGGAGTTGAGCCACACTGGAAAATAAAAAAGTGCGATGGATTCTTTCTCAACAAGAGCAATAACAAAACAAGGACCATTAAGTCTTCGGTCATTTTCATTAACCTAGCAAATAATCAAAGTGTTTTAGATATTCAAGACGTTGTTCGTGAGGAGATAACGCAAAGCCTTGGATTTTATAATGACACTTGGGATTACCCAAATAGTTGTTTCTATCAGGGTGGTAACTACATTTTAAACTATTCAGATATCGACCTCAAACTAATAAACCATTTATACAATGACTGAACTTAAATCACTGTCACAAAACAAGAAGAACATCCTTCATTTTGCTTATGTGCAACATCTTCGGGTTAAAAGATATAGGAATGAAGCTAAATCAAAAAATCGTCGTATGATTGAAGTTCTAATGTTATTTAACAATCAGACGATTGACGATTCAATTATTGATGAATATGAGTGGGTATTAACATGTGACCGTCTTTCAATAATTGACTATGTTGGGGGGATGAATATTGTTAGATCTTATTTCAGATTAAGAAAAGATAATCTGCTTCCATTTATTTCATGTACTTAGCACGATAATAATTTCTTTATTTTTTGGACTGTACCACTACTTTTACCAGTTAACTTCATAACATTTCGAACAGATTGACCTTGTCTCAGATATTTGACTATGTCCTTATGTTGCCCGAGAAGTGTTTCTTTGTCTTTTGAATAACCTACTTTTCGACCAACCTTTCCACCATTTTTTCGGTAAGAGTCATAGCCACTTTTTATTCTCGATCTAATTTGTGTACGCTCCATCTCAGATACCGAAGTAAGAATTTGAACCATGAATTGGGAAAGTGGATTTACTTCACCTCTTTCATTAAGTGTCTCGATGTTGTAGTTTTTGATGAATAATGAAATATAATTTTCATTGAGTAGTTGGATTGTCTTTAATACCTCAAGACTATTGCGACCAATTCTTGAGAGTTCCCAACAAAGAACTTTGTCAATTTTATTAATCTTGATATAATCGATCATTTCTTTTAGAACAGGTCGTTCATCATTTTTCTTAGCACCACTAATTGTTTCCTCGAATACTTTAACAACTTCCCAACCCTTTTTTGAGGCATAATCCTTAAGTTCGTCGATTTGCCTTTTATTCTCCTGAACAATTGTACTAACCCTTGATTGAATAACCACCCTCATATCGTATCTAAATAATATTTTATATTATAAAGATACGATAATAATCTGTATCAAACAGCTGTTTCCTGATTAAAATGATACACTTTTGTTTTTGATACGATTTATTGAAAAACAGTTTAAAAATAGGGTAAACAAAAAAAGACCCAAATAGGTCTTTTTTAAAATCTTACAAAGCTGTCAACTTACTTAAGCTGCTCTGTTATATTCAGAAGGGAAATAATTAAAAATAACATCTCTAGTTTCCTTTGAATTTTCATTTAAAACCAACAGGTCCTCAGATTCAATTCCATTAGCTTTCATGAAATCTGAACACATTCGAATAATTTGTCGTTTGGCTCTTTCGTTAATCTTACGCTTTTCGGTATCATAATTCTTGAACCATCCTCTACGATACGAATTTCCTCCATACCCCCAACATCTATTCCAACTCTTAATGTGTTCATGTCTATAATAAGTAACCATATTAGCGAACCATAACGTATTTGGATTCTGACCAAAAACATTAACTAAATAACTTGATGACTTAAAGTTTTTGTTACATATTGGACAGTAAATCATTTTCTTGTCCACAGTCATCAACTTCTTAAAATTTTGGATTTCTCCCATAATTGAATTGTTTTATTTTGGAAGTGATTAAGGGTATTCTTCCTTCCACCCTTTTTTTACTTTTATTAACCTCGTATAAGTTAAGCCACTTGTTTTACCGGGTAATTCAAGTGACCAATAACATCTTCTATGTCAGTTATTTCCCCCAACTCTAAATCAGGTAAGATTTTGGAACCTCTAAAAATTAAATGGTAAAAAGTCACCCCTTGTTTATCCACATATTGGTTGAACAACTCTAATCCTAAGATTCTAATTCGTTTATAGAAGTCCGACCATTTTCTATTTGGGTCTGATGGAACTAGTATAGACCCCTCCTTAATTACAGTATTTATCCTAGGAATTGATATTTCATCAAAAATAGAATCTAATAGGATTACGTTTTCCGTTTTAAAAACATATTCAATAATTTGATTGTCTAGTTCTTCCTTTGGAACATTATGTCGTCTAGAATTTATTTTATTAATCTCCTGATTAAAATTCGTTTTACCGTCACTGATGTCTTTAATAATCTTATGTCCTCCTTCCTTTCCATGGTATTTAATTAATCGTTGAGTTTTGTTTCTTACAGACTTATTCAGTGGATTTATATCCTCAAAAAATTGTTTCTCTCGTTTTTTTTCGACGTTGAGATCGGTTCTTTGACCTTGTCTTATTTTTAACTTACTTAAAAGGAGTTCGTGAATCAAAAACTTTTCGTATAATGTTTTTTCTCGGACTACATCACAACTCAATATTTGTTGAATATCATCTGGGCGTATATCACAATAATTAACGGGGACAAGTTTAAGACCTAATTCAAGGGCAATCTTTAACCTAACGTTTCCAGAAATAACAACATGATTTCGTGTTACCATTAGAGGTGTTAAAATTCCAAAAATCTCTATACATTGTTTTATATCCTCATAATTCCGTGGTGTACAACTTAAAACACTTGTTTTAAATTCGTTGAATATTAATTCATTCGGGTTTAAATAAATTGAGTTTTTCATAATTATCAGATTTAAATTAAGTTGTCGTAAAATAAAGGGGTCGGATTCAACTTACCTTCTTTATGTAATTTTGTATATCTGTTAAGAGATTTTGTCTTCCAATATTGGAATAACCCACTAATGGATGAATCAAACCGAGGTGTTAAAACTGGGGGAATGTTCCCACCACATAAAATTGATTTCGTCTCTTCATAAAATGTACTGAAGTATACACCCCTCTCATATCCATGAGTACAATCTTCTCGTTTGATATTATATTTCTTCAATATTAGATTAAGTAGTTTCTGTTTTGGAGTTGTTTGAGACTTAATTTTTTCCATTTCTTCAGGAAAGAATTTTCGAAATAGTCCTTTAATCAAATCATACAATTCATTAGAAAGGTTGGGGATTACATCTCCTTTGGTAGATTTTAAACTTTTCCAGAATCGTTCAATACCGTTATACATTGTTCCACTGTTATTTCCATATAGACTTGTTGTTGTTATTCCCAATAATTCATATCCAGTTAGCTGTTTCCAATGGTCTCTAATCAAATTAGAACAAGCAAGAAGTGCCATCAATTTACCCCCTATAAGATTAAAACCGAAAGGTTGAGTAGCGACACAAGTACTAAGAATAGCCGTATGATTTAACTTTCCGTCTTGATACCTATTATTTTTTGTCCAGCCTATTTGCTCGTCTCTAGAGCTCAAAGAGCCAAAGTCTGATGAAAGTTCAATTAAACCTAATAATTTTTGAGATGTTTTATCGATAATATAGTACCTCATAGATATACCAATTCCTGACGAGTATGGTCCAGTGTGTATTAACCTTCTGTAATGGACCCAGTTTTCATCTCCAAGCACCAAAATAGGTTCTAATGATTCGATTTGTTGAATAGAGACAGACTTATCATTGATGTCATTAAATGTCCAGAGTTTCTTTTTTAAATTTTCTAGATTGGAATTATTAGTGGAGGAATAATAATGTTGTATCTCTTCAAACTTCTGTAGAGTCGTAGCAGTCCGAACATCATAAGTATGTAATTCTCTAAAATGAGCGACCAATTCACCACGAACAAACTCATAAGTCTTTTCAAAATCATCAAAATCTGAAACGCTTTCTACATAATCAAATGTGTCAGGCTGATAGCTCGTATTCCCAGTTTCAAATTGTGGAAAGGAAGTATTATTTGAGTAATAAAACTCTCCGTGATTATCTGAATGGTCTTTATTCAATTCTTTTTTATTTTTCTTCATAATACATTGTTAATCAAGTTAATAATCATCTTCCGGAAAGATTAATTCAAAATTACAAGATGATTTTTGGAGTTATTTAAGAGCCGCAACTTGTGGTCATTTTTGATAGCTAAAAAAGTTGGCTAACTTTGAATTATGAAAAAGGTAATAAAACATGTTCCCCTTCCTTTGATCAAAATTCACATTGTTAGAAGTGATGACATGGGTAAATTTCAGTTTGACGAAATATTCAGTCTGTTAAAAAACTTCTCAGGAAAAAAATCTGATTTAATAACTTTTACCCCTCATCATATCGACCCGAAATTTGATATTGATGACAGAGAAAATGAAACTCCAAAACATTTGAGTTTAACAAAAAGAAATGATGAAAATTTTAATCCTGAAAACAAGGAGGGGATGTCGATTATTTTCGATAAGTGTAAAAAAATCCGAGAGAAGAAGTCAAAAAAAATAGATGAAAATGATCTTGTAATACTTCTTACGAATCAAAAGGACCCCAACTTCATGAGTTATTGTGATAATGGAATTAATAATGTATTTATCCTGACCAACGGATGGGACCAAATTATGGGGGAATTTCAAACTAATCTGCCAATCATTTATGAGATTTATGCGTGGATCTTTAGAAAATTTGTTTTCGAAAATAAGGGGAATTTAATACATTATTTAAAAAAAGAGACAATAGGTTGTATAATGGACTTCTGTCCAAACAAGGAGGACTTTAGAATGAAAATACGAACTGCTGATATTCAACCTGAAGTAATCAATTTAATAAGGTCAAAAAAATACTACTTCCCACATTTCAAACATATCTTGTCTGTTTTTGAAAATATAAGAATCGGAGTATTAAATCGAGAAAGAAGTGAACTTTTTTCTGACATGGTTAAAATTAAATTTGTCAAAAATTTTAATGATAATTACAACATCGTCATTCCTGAATATGGTAACGTAAGTTTAGGACTTGAAGCGATTGAAAGATCAATTTATGAAACAATTTTAAGTCAAGGAAAAGTTGGGGGTAATACTATCGTAAATTCCGATTTACTAGTTGACAATTTAGATAAACATTCTGCTAACAACAGAACCAATGCTAACAAGGACATAACAATTGAAAATTTAAAAAACAATTTAAATTCCTTGTATCAAAAGGTATCAAAAATTAATAGGAAACTTAGAAAGGTCTTACCAGATCAAATAGTTGATGAATATTTAATTCATAATGATGACAAGTATTTTATCAAACTATCGAAGGATTACTATGAATTTGATGAAGGATATTAAGAATACAAAAGTGACCAAGTGATACTACCCCCCCTCGTAACCTAATAATCTTATCCTTGGGTAGCTCCTCCCTACCGGGTATCCTGGGATGATAAACACTTCTTACATATACCAAAGCCAGCTTCAATCATATACCCAAAACCTTGATTAAAAATTTTTATAAAAAATGGGGGCAAATACAGACTTGCACCAAAACCACAATAAAAATTTTAGAAAAAAATTACAAAAACAGCTCAATATTCGATCAATCGCTCGTAGCATTGTCGAATGAAGTTTAAAGTTGGACAAATAGTCAGATCAACTGGTATAGGTATCAGTAAAAGTTGGGGTAATTATATCGGTGAAATCAAAAAATTGAATTCTGAAACGATTGTAGTTTTTTGGAATGAATTTAATAAAAAAGTCGAAATGAATCTAGATGAAATAGAACCTTTAAGCAATTGCTTAGAAGTTAAAAAATTATCATTTAATGATGGTATGGTCATTCATGTTCATGGGGAGTATCGAGTTGTGAAACTAATTGACGGAATTTATATTGCCGGGCATGCCAGTCTATTCCCCGTCGTGAGTGAAGAAGAGGGTAAAAGATTAGTGGAAAAACTGAAACGCGACCCCTCTTAAATTAATGTGGTCAAAAGTTGAACAAAAAATTTTGGGGTGAAATTGGTTAGAATTTAATAAGTTGGATTTGAATTTTATAAATTTGAATGGGTTAAACCGAGAATACCCATATAACTCGGCAGAATGGGACCTGAAGTTCCCCGGGTGAAACTCCTCAATCTTGTCTATAGGGCAGGATGAAACTACACTCCCCCATTGGTACCAGTGGGGGAATTTTAATTAATCAAAAGATTAACATTTCCTTTCGATAAAAAAATAGATTAAAATCACTTTAAAAATCTAATTTGTAGATTAAGTTTAAAGAATAACTTACCATCTTTTTTGAATAAAGTTCCAAAATCATGTCTAGTACTACTCGCTGTTTCTAGTCTAGTGTTAAATAATAAATAATCCTCAAACTCATTTCTATTGTATATGTGATAACATAATATTTCACCATCCTCTTTTACAACTAAATAACCCCCTGTAGCATCAAGTTCTCCTGTCCATACTTTGGATGGCATCATACCGAGTGCAATGTCAGTTAAAAATCTTTTTATTTTGTAAGAATAAAAAGGATGACTCGATTCTAAATTGAAATTTAAAGGGTTTAGCTTTGTAATTTCTGACACTAAATCAAGTGTTGTAGAATATCCTGATGTAAAAAATACATAAATAATTTCCGAGAGAATTTTAGGTAATGCACTATCAATTAATGTAAGATTATTACCAAAAATTGTACTTTCAGTTTGAACAAACATAAAAGTACCCGATCTTTTATTAATCTCCTCAATACGATCTTTAATTTTACTTCTAGAGTCAATTTTATTTATTTCGACAATTTGACTTTCTGAAAGGTCAGTGTTTTGAATAGCATAAATAAAATTTGTTGTTTTGCCAGCATTTAAAAGTGTTGAGGCACCACCTATTTGAGATTTAATACTAAATCCTAATTCTGGAGTTGTTCCAGTTCTTTGATCATGAATGACAATCCTAATATCACTTTTAATTGAAGATTTGGCCTTTATTGAAAAACAGTTGAATGAATTTATAAAAGTTTCTATCTCTGGAATTGAAAATGTGGAACTAGTAGTTTCTTTTATTTTGGAAAGCAATAATATCGAGTTTTCTTTAAATTGAATGATTGGAATTCGAATTTCCTCTTTTTTTCCTTTGATAATTACTAAGTCACTTTCGTAAGCATATTCATAAGTTCCATTTGATTCATCTCTAAGGATTTTTATAATCGGAAAGATAAGACTTTCAATTTTCTTTAAATCACTATTACCAGCAAACAAGTTTTTATCTGAAATAATTTTCAGTAGCGTATAAATTTCACTCCATTCACCTTTATTACCGGTTAGCATCTTTTATTATTCTTTTAATTAACTCGTTTGCAGTTGCTTTGATAGCTGGTACAGCGACTGAATTTCCAAATTGTTTATAAGCAGAGGCATTTGCGACTGGAATTAAGAACTCATCAGGAAAACCTTGTAATCTAGCCCATTCCCTCGGTGTCATTTTCCTAATACCTTCTCTATTAACTGTTCCTTTGATGTTTGTTGTTGGATTAAAATCAGTAATTCTATCATCAATAACCAAATTTCGTTCACGACCCATTCCTCCACAAACCACTGCATTCGAGATTCCATGATCAGGAATTATCTCATATCCAAAACCATTTCCTTTGCTTGCATGTCTCTCTTTATGATCTTTTAATGTTTTTAAATATTGGGTAGATAAATAGAACTTTGTTTCAGGAACAGTTTTTTCTTTGATATCTGCAAAAGTCACCTTGATATCAATAGGTTTCGGATATTCAAATTCATTTACATTAGTTGATTTATGAAACCCAACAATAAATATTCTCTCTCTATTTTGAGGTACTCCAAAATCTTTTGCATTTATAATTTGAGGATTAGGAACAAAGTATCCCAAATCTTCTCTAAGAACATTTAGTATAGTTTTTAGCGTTTTTCCCCCATCATGATTTCTCAATCCTTTTACATTTTCAAGAAAAATTGCTTTAGGTTGCTTTCGTCTAATAATTTCAGCGACATCAAAAAAAAGAGTACCCCTGGTGTCTTCAAATCCTCCTCTTTTTCCTGCAATTGAAAAAGCTTGACATGGAAAACCAGCACAGAGGATATCAAATCCATTGGGAATAAACTTTTTAGTTTCATCTTGGGTTATGTCTCCAAATGGGATCTCTCCAAAATTAGCGTAATATGTTTTTTGTGCTTGCTCATCCCATTCACTTGTAAATATGCATTTACCACCAAGACTTTGAAATGCCAATCTGAATCCTCCGATTCCTGCAAACAAATCAATAAATGTAAATTGATAATTTTCAGACTCTTGAAATGGAAAGGACGTCTTAAAATCATATAGAATATTTTGCAAGACCTCTTCAGCTAAGTTTTGAGAAATTTCATTTTCAGGATACTTGAATTCTAAAGTTTTTCTAACTTGTTCAATGGCCTCTTTCTTGAAAAATTGAGCCACTCCATTTTTATAATTATGTATATAATGAGTTAACGCCGCCTTACCACAAGAAAGATTTTCAAACGGTTTGTTTTTACCAGATTTAGTCAATATATCTTCAAGAGAAATTTTATTTATAAGTGTCATTTATTTTGACCTAAATTTTTCATGCAAGTTAATAATATCTTTTGGATTTAATTTATCCATTACAATGTCCGTACAACTTGATTTTAAAAGAATAATTATTTATCTCGACATCAATGGACTTGGTTAATTGTACAACCTTATTCTAATTATCAACCCAATTTAATATAATAACATTCATAATCATTAACAATACAAAGAAGTAAAGGAATAATTGAAAATACTGTGGCATTATCAAAATTATATGTATTCAATGTAATTAAAGAAACCTTTTTCTGGATTTTCAATTGTACCAACAAGAAGTCCCCTGTCAAGAAATCTATTAATATATTGACAACTTGTTTCAGGTAACATGGAACATGAATAACATGAAGCAAGATTAGTCCCAAGAAATCCTTGCCCTTGCGACTCAATACAAATAGGATCAGACGAACACCATCTTGCTTTTTCTATAGATTCTCTAAAAATAATCTTTAGTCGATCAGGGTATCCCATACTTACCAAACCACCCAGAGACCCTTCTGTATCTGAAGTTGTTGTGTAAATAAGTAAACCTTCCATGTTTTCTCCCTCATAAATTATTTCAGATATAGAGGCTGAATTATATCCACTTTCTTTAGATATCTCATTGATTAATAAATGAGACAATGTATGAATCAAAAGAAAAGCTGGTGATTTTTCCATTCTTGCCTTTTCGAATTCCGTTAAACTTGGATTAAAACTTTTCATTCCAATCCAGTTATTCTCAGAGATTATCTTTGCCCTTTTGGTCACGAAATCTTCGTTTTCTTTTATCCATTCATTAATAATACTTTTTTTAAATCTGATGAAGATACCTTCACCTTTTATCTCAGCGGAAGGTAACCAATTGGTTCTTTGTTTAGTTACTCCTTTTTGAACCCAATCTTCAGGGTGGATCCGAACATCAATTATTCGATTAAATTCTTCTTTTAATCCTTTATCTATATCTGTTTCTGCTTTTGCCAAAGCGAGATCTTCGAATGCTATTGGTCTAACACGTGTAAATCCTTTTTGTATTTGAAGAAATTTTATCTTGTGTAACAAAACAATCTCCTCAACAAATGTTGATATTTCTGAAAGGTCTTCTCCTGCAATAAATTCAGTCTTGTACCATTCACCTTCTTTAATCTCTAAATCTTTATCTTTAAAGCAATCGTATTCAACTTTTCTTTGATCTTTTTGATTAGTGGGAGCACTTTCCAATATTTCAAGATAATTTTTCAAAGATGATTCTTCAATTTTGTTTTTCTTAAGAAGGTCTTCAAAAAGTTCAGGTTTTATTTTCAGCCCCTTAAAAATAAACTTAATCAATTCTTTAGAATCATCAATACTTAATAATTCGAATTCCGAAAGTAAACCTTCAGGTTCATCTAGGGCTCCATACTCTTTAATCAAGTCCAAATTATTGTAACAGAGTATAATTTCTCTTTGCATCGCTACAATATCTTTTTCATTTTTTTCCGTGACCTCATAACCATTTTCAGGTAAACAAACCCCTGTGTATGTAACAGGGAAATAAGTGTTTCCAGCACCTCTTTGTAATACCCGTGGGAAATATTTCTTTTCATTTTGCTCAAGAGGTTCAGTAGATTCCAAGATTTTCTTTTTTATTAAAGTTTCAGTTGGACAATAAACTGCTTCTTGTTTGAAATTACCTAGCATACCCGTGTTTGTGTCAAAATACCTACCTTTCCAAGGGGCAGATAAACTCCCATTTCTCCATTTAAGATAGTTACCCGAACTTCTCAAGACATTTGCCTCGTCGGTATTAAAAATGGAACCCAAAGATTTTTTAGCTCCACACTTACATTTTACATAAATATCACCCAATGAACTACCCTCATTTATCAACTTTAGATTTTCATTCCCTGCACCTTCTTTATGACATACAGTTCTATTATGAATAAACTTAGAATCAGAGTGACAAAACCAGTCATATGGAAAATCATCAATGAGGCCGTATTCAGTGGCAATAATGAATCTTGAGGGAACTAGGGTATACTCCTTTTTTCCATTAGTCCTTTGTTTACAAGATATACAAAACCAAGCCCCGTTTCGAGGTTCTTTATGTACTATCTCTCTGAAGGCTGGGTGTTTTTTTTCCAAATCGTGAATAAATAAAATCTTGTTACAATTTGGACAAATATGTGCATTAGGAAAATGTTCAGTTCTTACAGCAGTTCTATTCTTTTTATTATCATCACTAGATTTTTCAGGAGGTAACCCAAAATAATCTACACCGAACATTTCTTGTAATCGTAAATCATGAACTTTTTGAATATTCTTACCTCCCCAAGCCAATTGATAAACATCAATTGCTAAAGTCATCACTGATGTCCCTGGAACATCAATAATTGCTCCTACACCAAAGTCTCTGACTGCTTGAGATCTTCTTATATCAATTTCGTTTTCAGCCATAGTGTGATTATTTAATTGTTCTTACCTATTTGCAATGTACTTTGAAGTTCAACATTTCTTAAACTATTCATTACACCTTTTTTACCTCTTAATTCAGGTATTGAAATAACTTTATCAGAACCAGCAAAAAGGCAATTATTCATGTTTTGTTCAATATTTCTATTATATTGAAAGAAACTTCCATAATTCGGATAAAATAATTGAGGTCCCTTTGTTAACCACTCATTTATCCAATAATTTTTCAATTTTTGTAAAGATTCATGGACATTTCTTTTCCAATTTATTAAATCTCCACTCCTAATTCCAAGGTAATCAGTACCTGTCTCATCTATTCTTTTAAAAATTATTTGTTCTACATCATCTATGAAATCAAAAATACTTGAACCATCAGCAATTATACTTCCATTTGGTCCATCTTCTAGTCTATATTTATATAATTTAGCCAAAAAGAAAACCACGGCATCTATCGCCTTCTCAAGGGCAGGTAGGGAATACGGTGTTACAGAAGTGGATTCAACATGCTTGTAGAAGGATTGATGATAATCAACAAAAGATTCGTAATGAGATCGGTCTCTGTTTTTTGCCGGATTAAATGTGGTAATAACGATTCCTGGATAGGTTCGTCCTGCTCTCGAACTTGCTTGAATATATTCTGAATGGGATTTAGGTTGACCAGTTATTTGCATAAGATTAAATCTGGCTATATCAATACCAACAGCAACCATGTTTGTTGCAGCTACGACTTGTGGTACAATTCCTTGTTCTCCATTTTTTTTATCTTCTCTATCGATGTTTTGTAAGAATGTCTCATAATTTATTTTTTCTAATTCATCCAGATCACCATCAGTTTCAAAGTTTAAATTCAGTTCGTCAAATTCTTTTTTAGAATTAAAAAGGCGTTTGTATGTAAGTCTTTTGTTATGTTCACTCAAATTAAGAAAGTCACTATATTTCCTAATTCCTTTTGTGTAAAGAGAACTTGAAATAGGATATAATTTATTACTTCCCAGGTCATTTAAATTTTTCGCAATTTCATCCGCCTTCATTTGGCTTGAAAGTTCATAAAACTCATCATCTACGTAACCCTTAAAAATTGTCGAAAAATATTCTGATAGTGATTTAGATCTTGCACTAATATCGTCCATTATTAAAGTTCTAAACTTACCTAACTCTTTCACAGTATTAAAATAAATTAGGGAAGTATAGTATTTGTCAAAATAATCGTTATTGACATCCAGAGCAGGAAGTAATTGATTGAAAAGAGATACAAGTCGAACTTGAGCTGTTGTATTGGTGAAACCAGTAGGTTGTATACCCAGATAAATACGACCATGTATTTTTTCTGATTTCTTTTCTTTCCTTGCGAAAAAAGAATCATCTGCAGAAATGCCAGGAGGAGGAAATTGACTGAATTTCTTACGTCCATAAAGAATTCGACATTGCCTTTCTGCATGTTTTGCTGTTGCTGTTGCAGCAATTATTTTGGGTTTATAAGTTTCTTTATCATCAATATCTTTTGACATAAGTTCATTAATCCCAATTTCATATATCCCGTAAATTGTTCCAAGTGCTGAACTTATTAGATGGAGCTCATCCTGAATAATTAATTCTGGTGGTTCGTGTGTTCGTTTTAAATTACCCCCACTGCCTGAAAAATTAAATAATTGAAATGAACTATCATCCCAATTCAAAGCGGCAAATTTATCAACCGTTGAAAAAACAAGGGAAGGTCTTATTTTGTAAATATCCTCATCAACATGATATATAGGAAGACCATATTCAGATTTATTTAGGGAATATTCACATTTCTTATTAGTACAGAACAGAATAAAAGGAGGATCATAATCACCACTCCTCAATAGAATCCCTTTTATACCCCATTCTCCAATTAAGTCTTTATTATCTTTTACTTTTATTTTTATAAGCTTCGTTCCACAACAAGGACATTCCTCAACTGGTAATTTATATTTGGCTTTGTGAGGATTGTCACTCAACATATGGTTAACAGAGGTTTTGAAATATTTATCCATTTCTCCAGCGTTTGTTCCAGTATTTTTATTTGGTGTCAAGCTTTGTCCAACCCAAATCCCTATAGAGTAGGGTGTTTTGCCATATATTCCAGTATTTTGTCTTCGAATTAAATCACATGCTAAAATCAAAGGAATTGCACGATCATATTGATCTTTAATGAGCAGTCTTAATGTATATCTCATGAAAACCGAAACACCCGCACCCGAATCTGGATTTTTTGTATTTCTAAGCCTTCTGTAAAAAAGATACATTGCAATTAGACCCAAATATGCTTCTGTTTTTCCCCCACCTGTAGAAAACCAAATTAAATCCACTTGTTCTCTCTCTTCACTTTCTGGGTAAATTAATCCTTCAAGCTGACTCAATAAGAATGCCAACTGAAAAGGTCTCCATTTTGCGAAATAAAGTTTCCCTGGATCATTAACCTTTGCTTTTCCTTTTGAAAAATCTGGTAGCTCAGCATCATTTATCCCAGGCAAAATTGTTGACACCTTTAAATCTTCCTTCCTTTTCTTTGAATATGAACTAAAACATCTCTGAATGTACATTGCTCTGTTTGCATCACAAAATGCTTCAAAACATTTTAAATCCACATTTCTGAGCAATTGAATTCCTCTGAACATTCTTTCGTAAAGAACTTCGCATTTTTCCAAATTTGTATTTGCACGGGCCTTTAGAATTGTCTTATTTTCATTACTAATAGGTAATTTATCAATTGATGAATCAATTTTTTCATTACGATGAAATTGTATCCAATTCGAGTAAACTTTCACGAAAGATTCCAGTTTATCACACATTTCATCTCTTTCAAGCCCATCTTCAGAAAATTTTTTACCAGCTAATGGCTTTATAAAAAGAACATCCAAAATACCATCCTTTTCGAGTTCTGTAGGATTAAAATCATTACCCATGACCTCATATTTAGGTATATGACTTGTACCGACCCATGATTTGTAATTCTGTTCATTATTGTCTAAGTCTGACCAAACAACACTTACTCCGTGACCTGAAGCAAAATTCATGTAATCCTTATAAAGAAGCTTTAAATCTATCTCCTCTGGATCTGTAATTTTAGAAAACTCAGATCGATCCAAAAACGGAAGAAAAATATCCTTTTCTTCATTAATGATTTTTAGTGAGACCTGAAATAAAGAAGTAGATAAATCTCTGATACTTTTTCCAGACTCAACCTTAGACTCATTTACCAAAGACACTGTAATAATATTATTTCCTTCAAGTTCTCGAACGAGTAGTTGTAATTTTAAATTATGTTCTTTGTTAAAGAGATTAATAACACGTCTCGCTTCCCTTTCACCATCGGTTTCAAAGTCGTTAGTTTTTACATTTATATCGTCACCAGAAATAAAAAATGGAATACTGAAATCAAATTGATTTCTTTCATAACATAGAACAGCATTTTTTCTTTCATCTTTCTCGTTCTTATCTTTCAATTCAAAGTACTTTCCGAAAGATAACTTTACAACAAATGATTCTTTTCTCTGCACAGAGAAGGACAAACCGAACGCAGACGGATTAAAATCCGTGGATAAAATTTCATCACCCAAATCATCATTTTCACTGTAAAATCCTTCTTTTCTGGTATCCTTATCAATTCTATCTTCATTATCAATAGTAGGGAATACGTCATCCATCATTGCTTCTGAAATATCCCCTATACCTTCTTTTTTAGGATTACTTTGAGGATATAAAATACCGGTAAAATAAAATTGAAAAGGGTTTAATTTTATTACTTCTTTTTGACCTTCGAACGGACCAAGTATCGCTTTTTCTAATTGTTCTATTATTAACTCTCTCATAAACAATTCTTAATTTATTGACGAAGAAAATTTGTAGTAAATGTTTGGTTAATTATATCTTTCTTTTCTTTAGGAAAATAAACCATCAATGTAGTCTTTGCTCTCGAAAAAGCAACAAATAAAGATGCGTTGAATATTTCATTTTCAGGATTGAATTCATTGGACACGTATAGTACAATTGAATTATCTAAACCTTTAAAATCTTCAGGTAATCCTGCTTTAATCTTCTTAGATTCTAAGATCGACGAAACATTGATGTTAATTATATTCTCATTCTTTTTTAATAGTTCTTTTAGAACCTCTGAATTAGGAACAATTATTGAAATGTTCTCCAATTGTACCTCTTCAAAAATCAATTTATTAATATAAATCGAAATTTTTTCAATTAAATCGTGTATCCCCACAAAATACTCGAGAATTGGTTTCAAACCAGTCTCTTTCAAACACTCCATTTCCTTGAATCCAGTGTATCCCGAAGCTGACTGCATTATGGGCTTCGGGTTTCTGCAATTCACCTCAAGTGGAGGGAAAATGTAAGGGTTAAATTCTTCCAAAAATGAGTTATAGTATTCTTCATCAAACTTATCCTTGTGCAGTATTTGAAAATCCTTATCCAAAAAAATACAATTTCCACCTCCTGAGAAACCATTTTTAAGTGATAGGTTAATCAGCTGAAAATAAACAGAATTAAAAATATCTTGTGCTTCATCAATAACTACGAAATCATAACCTGGAGATTTCCGTTCTATTTTTGACAATGCTTTTTTTAATTGATTATCACCGTTGAATAACGTATCATGTGTTATCCCCATTTTTTGAATAAAATCTTCTAAACAGTATATATCCAAATTTTCTTGAATCGATCTGTTTAGTTGACCAGAGGATATGCCCTTTTTTTTCAACTCAATTAATAGTTTTGAAAGAGGTTTACTATAACATAACAACAAAGTTTTACCTTTTTGTGCTTTAGAGAAAGTAACTTCCAAAGCAAGAATGGTTTTTCCTGTACCTGGACCACCTTGAACAACAACATTATGTCTACTCGGACCATTTACCATGGCTGAATACAATCTTGTTTGCATACTCGTTAAGTTCTGCGTATGTTCCAAGTCAAAATCTATCAGTCTACTTAGCTTTGGTTCAATAACAATTTCTCTTCTGATTAATCTTGTTAATTCCTTTAAATTGCTATCCGTTACAGGACCAATACCGCGATTTTTATTTGCTAAATGATTTTTCCAATAATTAGCAATTCTTCTTACGTAATTCTCAATTCCACTAGTTTCATTTGTATGATCATGAATATCATAAATTAATTCAGGATTAAATTCTAAGTATTCATCACCATAACCATTTTTCTTCCCAAATTGATTGAATTTAATCTTTTCGTAACGGGCATCTTTATGAGTTTGTACATCTGGAAAGATTACTCCATACCCGAATTTAAATTTATTATGTAGTTGATATTCAGGATTTTTTTTCATTAAGTATTCATCTCTAAACCAGAAGAGATAGTCTGCAACTTGTTGCCATGGATCTTTTTTAACTTTATGAAAACGATCGTAATAACTGGTCCACTTATTTTGTGCAGGATCATAACTTACTCCACTCTTCACTTCTAAAAAAAGGACTACCTCTCTATTGACAAAAATGAAGTCAACTTCACCTATAATCTTGTTTGGATGATTTTGATAGCGCACTGAATGAAAAACGAATTCATCTTCGCTTTTAGCAAAATTACTTTTCAAAAATCTTTCAAATACACTTTTCTCATCCTGCTGAATGAATTTGTCTGGATCAATTACAGAAGGGGATATCATATGCTTATTAAGGTTTTAATTTGCTTCACTTCTATCTTTTCACTCAAAGACTTAATGAGATCCCTTTGTTCATTATCATCTATATCGACTTTTAGATTTATTTTGTCGTAAACGGCACTCTTAAGAAGCATTTTTGGGGCATTAACCTTAATACTTTTCATTTTCCTCATTTGATTTCTTAAATTTTCATCGAATTTGAAATTTATATGCTGAAATCTTGAATCTGTTTTAACTAAATCAGCAATTGTTTTAAGAACATCTTGGTCATCACGATAGTCGGTGTCGGGAACCAACGTATATCCTGAAAGCCAGTTTTTAAAAGTCTGTTCACTCCTATTGATATATTTACTCAATAAATTTGTAAATCTGCTCATGTCTTTACCCATAACTTGGTAAACTTCTTTAAGTGCATTTCGCCAAGATTCAGCTCGGGAGTTTAAATTGTTTAGAACGAAATTAGATTTTATTTGACGCTCAACAAACTCCTCTAAATCGGTAGTTTTATCTGTTGGGAAGAATAAAATATAATCACCTTCACTTAAATCATCAACCTTCTTTCTCAACTTTGCAACGGCATCTGACATATTGATGAGTTCATCATCCTCCTCGAATGAATCAAGAGAATATAAATAATTTGATTTCTCATAAATTTTTGAAGACCCATCATCGAATCCAATTATTTTTAATCCAATTTCCTTCCTTTTGAAGGTTCCACTATTTCCCATTTGGGTGATATCTCTTTCTTCACCTTCAAGAAAATTAAAAAGATTTAATCCAGACAAAAAAGGGTTTTCAGTCAAATCAACATCTCCATTTATTTCTGCATTTGTTATTTTACATGAATTTTTGAGACCGTTAAGAGTATTTTTTAAATCATCAAAAGGAAGCTGTGAATTCTGAATATACTCCGAATCTGAAAAATTCAAGAGAGTACTTCTTTTTTCAATTTCCAAAATATCATTTAATATTTTCGAAGTTTTATAATAAGTAGATTTAAAATAAATTAAATCAGTACAATCCAAAATAAAATGTATTCTCCCTGAAACCTGTTTATAGAAAACCATAGATGTAAATCTTCTATTGGATCCAAATGAAAAAACGAGTGAATCATTTTCAAAGTTTTTTAATTGATTTACATGGAT
>Ga0315902_10005522_pt1 | contig 17811 bp, 13 predicted proteins | sample LakEriMetagenome_9_FD_203523 | JGI IMG/M metagenome (GOLD analysis project Ga0315902, IMG submission 203523) | Freshwater fungal communities from buoy surface, Lake Erie, Ohio, United States - Buoy 12 MA117 | ecosystem: Environmental > Aquatic > Freshwater > Lake > Lake biofilm | place: USA... | reverse complement strand
GAGTTTTGTGTAGATGGCGTTTAACTGTGCTTCTGAGAAAGCAACGATACCAGGGACCTCTTTCCGGTCTAGGACTAATTCAATAAAGTTGGCGACAGTTGTGGCTTCAACCTCGTTGACCCGATCACTGTATAGGCCTTTTTCGCAATAATGCCATTCAATGGCCTTTTCCTCTTGTTTTACAGAAGGATAGGTCACAAGACCATCATTATAAAAGTGCCGGTTCGAAAAGGCAATGAGTCCGGGATGTTCACTTCGATAGTGATGGCTCAGTTGCAGATTCTTCCAATAAAAAGAAGATTGGTGGAGTACATCAACCACCTCAGATGGCCCGCTTTTGAAATAGGAGGCCGGTCCCATTTGTTGACTATCACCCGTCACAAGTACCCGATTTGAACGCTGGATCGAACCGAGTGCGTTCTGAAGAGGGATCTGGCTTGCCTCATCAAAGATAACTGCGTCGAAAAGTCCTTCCTGCATTGGGAAACACCGTGCTACCTGAGACGGATTACTCAGCCAGACCGGTTTCAGAAGTCTCAACCAAATGGCTGCCTCCGACGCATACAGCTCCCTCAATGAAGGGTGACTTCTGGTTTTTGCAAATTCTCTAACAAGGATCGCCTTACCTTTCTTGAGTGTGGCTTTCAATTCTTTTTCTTCTTGAGTCAGTTTTGCAGATGGAGTACGAAGCAGCTCATGGTAATAAACAAAGCGACTTGCTATGGCATGTTTGATAGATTGTGCGAAGTGTGTGGCTTCCAGTTCCTGGTCGTGGACAATGGTGTGGATCAGGTCAAGCAATTGCTCTGGCCGGAAGGAATTAAGTCCCGGAAAACGTGAAGAGAGTTGCACCAAATTGTGTTTGCACACAGCAAGTTCCATTTCCGTAGCTGACGCGAATTTCTCCAGATTTCGAATGATCGTATCAGGAAGTTCGCGGATCAAAGCACATTTTTCGGTGAGTAACTCAATTCGCTCCAGATAACCAACAAGGAAAGAGTGAAGTTGATTTTCTTCTTTCAACCGGAAGTGCATCTTCAGGTCGCTGTGCAGTTTGCCCAGAACAGAATTCGCTCCAGCCAAACGCGCACGCTCAACGGGTTTGATAAGTTGCCATTCTTCGTATTCCTCCGATCGGTACGCACTGATCTGCAGATGAAGCATTTCGACTTCAGCAGGTAAATGGGTGATACCAAAATCGCAAAAATCAATTTCAATCTGAGCAATAATCGCCTTTTGATGAAGATAGGCTCTCCACTGATGCAAGACATTTTCGGCCTTAATTGCCGCAATCCGTGACACTTTCTTCCACTGTTTCGCAAAGCGCCATTTTCCAATGAGTGTTTTTTCTTTCAGCAAAGAAAGCAGCGTTTCTGTCTCAGATTCCGAAGGTGGGATCATCCAATTGTTGCGTTCCATTTCCAACGTACCGAAAATGGACTTTTCCTTGAGGTATTTTCGGTACAGTTTTAGGAACTGCTTTTGTTCCTTGGAGTCTGGGGTCAGGATCCGTTCAAAACGTGTGAATTCTGCCGATGAAAAATGCTGACATAATGCCGCTTTTTTCATGGCTTTTTGTAAATCTCCCCAAGTATTCAGTTGGAAGAGCGAATTGAGGTCGTCCAGTTGTTTGATCCAGTCACGCAGCGAACGGTCGAGTCGACCAAAAGTGTCTGAACGGAAAATTCCGGGAACGGTCATTCCAACGAAGTGGTTGATCCCGAGGTCGAACAGCTTGGTGACTTCGGTTTTATGTTGCAGCCAGATAGCTGTTTCAGGCAATTCACTGAGGTATTCTACCGACGATAGATCCCGGCCATCAACGAGTTTGATGAATGTTGAATATCCTACTCCACCATACAATGAAGAATCATTGAGCAGATCGAGCTGAAGCTGAAGCTTGTGGAAATACTGTTCGGAAAGTAAAAGATTTTGCTTGGGGACTTCCTTGAACTGTTCATAGTGTATCCAAGCTACTTTTAATGCTGAAATCACCTCCTTTGAACTTGTTTCGGAGGTGGTTACAAAACAGAGCTCATCCAGACCGAATGTGCCTAGTTTGCGTTGAATTATCTCAAGGGCAACACGTTTCTCGGAAATGACCAGTGCCGAATTCTGCGCGTGAATCAGTTTGGATAGCAGATTTGCAAGTACCTGTGATTTCCCGGTACCTGGTGGACCTTGAACAACAAGATTCTCCGAACGAAAAGCGGCATAAACGTCCAATTGGTCAGGATCAGCCGGAAAAAGTAGCTGATTGGAATAGGCTAGATCCGATTGTGTAACGTTACTTTCATCTCCCAAAAGTACAGCTAGATGTGGAGCGATCGAACCGTCCAGTAATTCCTCCAGTTCCTTGATCACTTCAAACCGATGATGGTGAAAGTTACCGATCATATAAACTTCCGGGTCAAAATGCTGAATTCCTGCAGTCGTTAGTTGTGCCAATACCTCCTCAAATACAAGGCCGGTATCTTCAATTCGGATACCGAATTCCTGACGCAGCCGGTTGACCACAAACGGGTTGATGATCGCGTCCTCAGGATCGAATTCGAAGCGAACCGTTTGAGCGATCTTGTCAATGAGCGGAACGGCCGGCATGAGCAGGATCGGACTTTTAACAGGAACTGATTTGATCTCCCAGTGCAAGATACCTCTTGTGACACACAGCGGTAGGATCCCGCTTTCGCGCTCTGTCTCGCGTGCAGAACGGATCAGGGACGAAAATGGATGTAAGGCATGTTCCGTCAACGTTGGATCGAGTGGGAACACCAGCTGATGCTCGGCATGTACAAGCACATCATTGGCGTTGAATCGAGTCGATTCTTCAAGCAATTGTTTAATCCTTTCCCGAGCGGCACTCACGTTGCTAAGGTACTAATTACTACATTTGTCTGAATCAAAAGTATGACCATGAAATTCGGAACCAAAGCCATTCATGCCGGTGTTCACGCCGATCCCACCACCGGTGCGATCATGACGCCCATTTATCAGACCTCGACTTATGTGCAGGAAGCACCCGGAGTGAATAAGGGATACGGTTATGCGCGGGGGAAGAACCCCACACGAGAGGCCCTTCAGGAGGCGCTGGCGGCTTTGGAGAACGGTAAACATTGTGTGGCTTTCAGCAGTGGTGTTGCAGCGACGGATGCGGTACTTAAGTTATTAAGTCCAGGTGATGAGGTAATTACCGGTGATGATCTCTACGGAGGTACCTACCGTTTGTTCACCAAGATCTATGAGAAGTTCGGAATCAAGTTCCATTTCATTGACCTTACCAACGCGGAGAATGTGAAGAATTACATTAACTCCAATACAAGGTTGATCTGGGCTGAAACGCCGACCAATCCCACAATGCAGATCATTGATATTCAGGCGGTATCAGCCATCGCAAAGGCACACAATATTCTCATGGTCGCGGACAATACGTTTGCTTCACCCTACTTGCAGAATCCTTTGGATCTTGGTGCCGATATCGTCATGCATTCCGTTACCAAGTACCTTGGAGGTCACTCGGATGTGGTCATGGGTGCCTTGATCACCAACGATAAAGACTTGCATGAAAAATTATATTTTATCCTGAATAGTTCCGGAGCCAACCCCGGGCCGATGGATTCATTCCTGGTATTGAGAGGGATCAAAACGCTGCACCTGCGCATGGAGCGTCATTGTCAGAACGGACGAAAAATAGCTGAATTCCTGAAGAACCACCCGAAGATCGAAAAGGTTTATTGGCCGGGCTTCCCGGAGCATCCAAACCATGATATTGCCAAAAAACAAATGCGTGATTTTGGTGGAATGATTTCCATCGTACTGAAAGAAAAGTCGATTGAAAATACTTTCCGTGTTGCTTCATCTTTTAAAGTATTCTCTCTTGCAGAATCACTTGGAGGTGTTGAATCTTTGATCAATCACCCGGCTACGATGACGCATGCTTCGATCCCCAAAGAGGAGCGTGAGAAGGCAGGTGTGGTTGACAATCTACTCCGCCTGAGCGTCGGGGTGGAAGATGTAGAGGATCTCATCGCCGATCTGGAACAGGCACTGGCATAATATGAAGGTTCTTATCTCCGGCGTTTCGCGCGGACTGGGAAAGGCTCTTGCGGAGAAATACCTGAAAACCGGTTGTGATGTGATAGGAATAGGTCGCTCACATGAGATCGGACATCCAAATTTTCGTTTCATACAATGTGATCTAAGTGATCCCTTACAGGTCAATGTGATCGATTTTGGTCAGATTGATGAAGAGACAATTCTTATCAATAATGCCGGAATAATCGGTAATATCAGGCGGATATCAGACCAGCAGAAGCCCGATGCTTCTGTCGTGATGCAGGTGAATACTGTGGCACCAATGCTTTTATGCAGCAAAATCGCAAGGGCTGTTTCTCCCACTCAAATGCTGACTGTCGTGAACATCAGTTCAGGTGCAGGCAGGAGACCCATTCCTTCATGGTCAGCTTATTGTGCTTCGAAGGCAGCGCTCGATATGTTTTCACAAACTTTCCTCCTGGAGGAAATAGAAAAGGGGAGGAAGATCAGCGTTTTTTCCATTGCCCCGGGAGTCATTGATACTGAAATGCAACAAGCGATCAGAAGCGCAGGAACAGAAGATTTTTCTTCCCTGTCCCGTTTTGAGGAGTTGAAGAGCAATGATCAACTGGTTCCTCCGGATGAAGTTGTTGACAGACTTATAGATTTTATAAGGAATTCCAATGAATCAATGGGGGTGGTTTGTAGTCTTTGACAGTTCAGTCAATAAGTCTTACCTTTTGTCACAGGATCGCTAGTTTTTTTCACTAATTGTCCGGATTTCTTCAAACCATTTCGTAATTTGGAGCGTTTAAACGAAACTAAAACTGTTATCTATGAAGAAAACGATACTGTCCGCGGTCTCCAGCCTACTTGTTTTCAGTGCTGTTTTCGGACAGCGACCGCAGAGAGTTCCTGATCCTTCGAATACAAGGGAGGGAGAATCAGTGGAATTCTGTCATACGCACAAGAAGCTCCAGAAAATGATCGATGAGGATCCTGCGATGTTCCAATTGTACCAGGATGAACTGCATAAGGATCAGCAAAATAAAAGCAAACAAGATCACACGAAAGGGACTATTTACAAGATCCCTGTGGTTTTTCATGTGATTCACAATGGAGGTGAGGAAAATATTTCCGATGAGCAGATTTATGATGCGCTCAATATCCTCAACCGAGACTACCGCAGATTGAATGCTGATGCGGCTAATGTTCAATCCCAGTTCGATGGCGTGGCTGCTCCTGGAACCATAGAACCACAGCCCTCAGATGTTGAAATCGAATTCGTTCTTGCCACCAAGGCCCCCAACGGAGCCTGTTTCAAGGGGATCACAAGAACTCAAAGTGCATTGAGTTATCAGGGTGACGATGGTGACGCACAGGTGAACGCCATTGTTGCGGGTAATGATGTGTTCAATGGTCAGTGGCCAGGTAACCGCTACATGAATGTCTTTGTTTGTGGCGATATCGGTGGTGCAGCGGGTTATACATACAAACCGGCATTCGGCGGAACTGGGATGAAGAACGGTATTTGGGTGCTTCACAACTATGTTGGTTCAATTGGAACGGCTTCCGTTGGAAGCAGTCGCACCCTTACGCATGAAGCTGGTCACTGGCTCAACCTTGATCATACATGGGGAGGGAATAACAATCCCGGAAATACATCCAGCTGTGGTACTGATGACAATGTACAGGACACACCGAATTGCATCGGAGTTCAATCTTGTAACCTTAACGCCAACACATGCACTTCGGATGATGGCTACTTTGGTTTTGCCATCAAGGATAATGTGGAAAATTACATGGATTACTCGTATTGTTCAAAAATGTTTACACAAGGTCAGGTCACTCGTATGCGAAATGCGATAACTTCTTCGTCAGGTGGAAGGAACAACTTATGGACCGCTAATAATCTCAACCAAACCGGTGCTACAGGTGTGCTCACTCTTTGCAAGGCCGACTTCTTTGCTGACAGAACAACCGTGTGTGTTGGTGATGCTGTGCAGTTCACGGATGACACCTACAATGCCGTGACGGATTGGAACTGGAGTTTTGCGGGAGGAACACCGGCTACATCTACCGAACAGAACCCTTCAATAACTTATTCTACTCCGGGTGTATATCAGGTGAGTCTCTCCGCTACAGATGGTTCGGCATCCGACTCTGAAACGAAAACCGCTTACATCACTGTATTACCTGCTCCGGCAACGATACCTTTCCTTGAAGGTTTTGAAAGTTACACCAGCCTTGATAATCTCACACAGTGGCAGATCATAAACCAGAATAATAACAACAAATTCACCCTGGAATCCAATTTCGGACACACTGGTACCAAATGTGCTAAATTGATCAATTACGGTCAGACAGCAGGAAGCGTGGATGAATTGCAGTCGGGCCCTGTGGACCTTTCCGGTTTGACGGCTGCAACCTTGAGCTTCAGATATGCCTACCGGAAGCGCAGTTCTTCTGATTTAGAATACCTCAAAGTGTTTATTTCAAAGGATTGTGGAGAGAATTGGGCGCAGCGTCTCACGCGCAGCGGAAACTCACTTGGATCGATCGTCCTTGGGTCTTCTTATACGTCAGTTTCTCCTGGTGATTGGGTTACTGTGCACATGACGAATGTAACCTCCGACTATTGGGTAGATAATTTCCGGTATAAGTTCCGATTCGAGAGTGATTACGGGAACAATTTCTTCCTGGACAATATCAACATTTACGAAGGGTCACCATCCGATAATCTTGTGCTTAATGTCACAGAAGAAGGAGAAATAACAGGGTTGAACCTGTATCCGAATCCTTCAGAAGGGGAACTTAATCTATCCTTTACCGTTCCGTCGAGTGAAGAAGCAATTTTGCAGGTTCAGGATATTTCAGGAAAAATCGTCAAGACCAACATTGTGAAAGCACTTGAAGGAAATAACCTTGTTGTGCTCGGAACGGACGAGCTCGCAGCTGGAACATACTTTTTGAACATTCAGGTTGGAGGCGTGAGAAAAGCCCTTCAGTTTGTTGTGAAGTAATTCGAGATTAACATTTGTGTGAGGGGTCGTTAAGACCCCTTTCTTTATGGCGTTTACTATGAAAAGATCAATTGTATTTATCTCCATCGTTTTTTCATCACTTTGGACATTGGCCCAGCAAAATTGGTGTGGAACAGACCTGATTCAACAACGTTTAAAAGAAACACATCCGGAGTATGCACTCACACTGCACAAAGGCATGTCTAAAGCTGCATCGGGATCTTCAGCAGGTAATAAAGCGATCCTGTACATTCCTGTAGTTGTTCATATTATTCACGACAACGGGATTGGAAATATCAGCGAGGAGCAGGTATATGACGCATTGCGCGTGCTGAATGAGGATTACAACAGGTTGAATTCGGATACATCAGAGACAAGAAATACTGCAGGAGCACCATTCAGATCAATAGCCGGTGATATGAAAGTGCAGTTCAAACTGGCAAAGATCGATCCGAATGGAAATTGCACGAATGGGATCGTACGTGTCAATGCTCCCGAACTGACCTACAATGCTGACGACGCCTGCAAATACAGTAGCAACGGTGGTTCGGACCAGTGGCCCATGGATCGCTATCTCAATATTTGGGTGGTGAACTCCATTTCGAATGATGGTCCTGGGATGATCCTTGGCTATGCATACCTTCCCTATTGGCCGAATGGTGAGAACTATGGCATTCTGATTCGCAACGACACTTTCGGGACGATTGGCACTGCAGCATTCTCCGATGGTCGCACAATGACACATGAAATGGGACACCTTCTTGGTCTTCAACACATCTTTGACGAAGGACCATCGGGGGCTTGTCATGATACGGATTGCAGTTCTAATGGTGATTATTGTTGCGATACACCTCCGCAAGCTGAGGCCAACTGGAGTTGTTCGATGGTGTGGAACTCTTGTTCCCTAATCCCTCAAAATGACGATTTTGGGTTTGATGCGCTTGATCAGATCGAGAACTATATGAGTTACAATGCCTGCCAGAACATGTTTTCAATGGATCAGGTAAGCATAATGCAAAACAACTTTATCGACATCGACTTTTTGGCCAACATGGTAACAGCAGCTAATGTGACTTCTACAGGAATAAATCAATCTGATGTGTTCTGCAAAGCGGAATTCGACGCTTTTAAGAGACAGATTTGCGCTGGAGAAACGGTGCCATTTTACGATTACAGTTTCAATGCTCCAAATGCCTGGACATGGAACATCTCACCAGGATCGGAAGGAACGGATTGGATGTTCGTTAACGGAACAACCGCCGGAAGCCAGAATCCAGAAGTACAGTTCCTTACTCAAGGATTTTATTCGATAAGCCTTACCGCAAGTGATGGTGTGAATTCCGATACAGAGGTAAAAACAAATATGATCGCTGTTTTTCCTTCTTATTTCTCGGTTCCATTTTGGGAGGGTTTTGAAAACTACACCACCTTTAATAACAATCCGAACTGGGTCGTTGTCAATCCGGGGGAGAACAATAAATTCAGTGTTTTCGATGGAGCGGGTTCAAGCGGTGAAAGATCGGCGAGGCTTGTAAACTATGGACAGGGAGGGAATAACTGGGACGAACTGATCTCGGCACCGATCGATCTTTCCGTTGTTGATCCTGATACCGAAAACGTTACACTCAGCTTCCGCTATGCCTACCGCAAGAGGATCAGTTCCAACGATGAGTGGCTAAAGGTATTTATATCGGCTGATTGTGGAGATAACTGGGTTCAGCGAAAGACCCTGCATGGTAACCAGCTTTCCTCACAAACATTTCCTTCTTCCTGGATTCCTGAGCTTTCCGATTGGGTGACGGTTCATATGATCAATGTTACATCAGGTTATTTTTCAGAGAATTTTAGAATGCGTTTCCGTTTTGAGGGAGAGAACGGCAATAACTTCTACCTGGATGATATCAATCTATATAAGGGAGATCCATCCGATATTCTTATACTTGGTTTGACAGAAATTCAGGATATTGCGGACTTCAGCGTGTATCCGAACCCAACGGAAGGAGATGTGGAGATCAGCTTTGCGGTAGCTGAAGTCGGTATTACTGTACTGGAGGTGCTAGATCTGGCTGGAAAGACCGTTAAAAAAGAGATCATTCAAGCAGCACAGGGAACGAATTTGGTTCTCATGGAGACAAATGCGCTGGCAAAAGGAATCTACAACATTCGTTTGAGCAATGGCAGTAGCGCACAAATGAAACCGCTGGTGGTAAGGTAAATGCAAATAAAACAAAAGATATGCGGGTGATTCGAAAGGGTCACCCGTTTTGTTTGATCCATTTGATAAGTTCGTTGGTATTGGCATCGTTTAGACAATGTGTGTGCTTTAAACCTTTAGACTCCAAGGAGTTTAGTGTTGTTTTTCCCCATGCGATCACCTGTGCGTCATCGGGAATAGTGTTCAGCTCTAGGAAAGCATTCAGATTGGAAGGACTGGAGAATACATACAATTCATGGTCTGTGATTCTCACAGGATCCGGGATCGTTCGGTAAACAGTGAGTGTTTCGACCTGATCTTCGGGTAAGAACTCTTGCAAGGTCTTGTTGGAGACTGTCGAGCTGGGTATCAATACCCTTTTTCCGACGGCAAATGCGGCAAATGCTCGGGCAACGCTTTTGGGATCACCGGAGTGCTTACCAATAAAAGAAGGCGTTACTCCTATATCTCGCAGTTTTTCACCCGTTTGCTCACCGATACATGCAACCGCCACTCCATTTGGAATGGTATTGTATTCCAAAAAGTAGGCAGCTGCCCGAATGCTGGGAAAAAAGATGATATCGAATGGCCTTTTCGGATGCGTATATATCCCTTCAAAGCGAATGAGAGATCGTGGGGTGAGGTGAATTCCTTGTTGAACACAAAAAACAGCCAGCTCCTTAACCTGTTCAAGGTCGCGTGATATAAAAACTGAACGAACCATTTTCCTGCTATTCGTCTGCAGTGGTTTGACGAAGATCCTCTGCGATCACTTCCGCAAGTCCTTCTAAATCGTCGGTGGCATATTCATACCAGCTTGAGCACTCTTCCCAGTGTCTTGCATGTGACACGTACACAATGTGCTCTTCATCACAGTACACGCCTAGTGGCAGCTGACATCCTCCCTGCATCAGGTTGAGCACCTTGCGTTCTACATTGATGCGTTGCTGTACCTCAGGGTGATTCATGCGCTGCAGGATCGTGCAGAGCTCCGTATCGGATTCCCTTATCTGAAGAGCCAGAACACCTTGTGCCGGAGCAGGGACGAATTCCGTAGGATCCAGCCGAAGGACTTCGAACTCGCTTAAGTCGATTTGCAAGCGGTCAACACCGGCTTTTGCCAGGAGGATCGCATCGTAATGGCCTTCTCTTAGTTTTTGGATACGTGTCGGAACATTTCCGCGGAGGTCCTTGATCTCCACATCATCACGAAAGCGTATTACCTGCGATTTACGTCGTGCAGAGGAGGTGCCTACAACAGCTCCAACCTTCAGCATCCATATATTGTCCTTATCAACAGCGTTCTTTGAAACGAGCAGAAGATCTGCTGGGTCTTCTCTTTCCGAAACTGCGGCGATGATCAAACCAACTGGAGGAGTTGTTTCCAAGTCTTTGTGCGAATGAACAGCCAGGTCAACAGTGTTGTCCAGCAGTGCCTGTTCGATTTCTTTCGTGAAAAATCCTTTTCCTTCGAGCTTATCGAAGCTGAGGTGTTGTATGGCATCGCCTTGTGTCTTGATGACGATGATGTCCACAGAGCATCCAAGTTGCTCCAGCTGCCGCCTCACATGGTTTGCCTGCCATAAAGCCAGTTCACTACCTCTGGAACCAATGCGAATGTGGGTCATTTCAATGTTTTAAGAGAATTTCCTTCGCCATGATCATGGGAACGCTCATGTATTTCTTTTCCATGTAGCCGATCACCTTTTCCAGTACCTCGCGGGAATGCGGATCTAAACGGTTGATCTCATCCTTGTATATTTCGTTTACCGCATTCGATCGGATCTCTTTTACTTTCTGAGGTACTTCACGCATTGCAAGCTCTACAGACCGAAGCTTATGAATATTTCGGAATTCGAACACGGCTTCAGCGATTATCTCCTCCACGCGTTGGATCTCTTTAGATCGTTCCTTGAGGTTTTCGTTGGATATCTTTTGGAGAACTTCGACAGAGATGTGCGTGACTTTACGTGTTGCAACGATCTCGGGATCGATATCCTGAGGAAGTGCAAGGTCTATTATAACTTTCCGGTCCGTTTCCCCGTTCAGTAGCGACGCATATATCTCGGGAGTTACAATATGGTGTTCAGAACCTGTGCACGTGATCAGCACATCGAATCCTTTGCGAAAATCCGAAAGATCATTCAATGGGTATGCATTTCCTTGAAGATCCTGAGCCAACGACTCCGCTTTGGAGAGCGTTCGGTTGAATACGGCAAAATGTTTAAATCCATGTTTCTTCAGGAAACGGCTCATGTTGGTATTGGTGACCCCCGCACCGATGATCATTACACGCGCATCAAGCGGGATATTCATGTCGCGGAGCTTGTGATAAGCCAGTGAAACAACGGAAACAGGTTTGATCGCAATACTTGTTTCTGTATAAACACGTTTGGCAGTCTCGATCGTATGACGCATCAATACCCGAATAAAGTCGCCGGTTAATTCCATGTTTCGGGAAGCCTCGAACGCATTTCTGACCTGTGTGATGATCTCACGTTCACCAACAACCATCGAATCGATGGAAGATGCCACAGATAATATGTGTTCAACTGCTCCAATACCCTTGAATTGATCCCCACGATGCGCATAGTGTTCGATCTGTTCACTGCTCATCTCTGGATATAAGGTCCGGAAGAAATCCAGCGCGAAGTCTGAATCTGCTTCACGAGGTGTAAGAAAGTGAAATTCAACTCGGTTACAAGTAGAAAGGAACATGAGTTCGTCGAGGCCAACAGTGTCAGAAAGTACCCTCAAGCGCTGTGCTTGCTTCGTCTCATCGATATGCAGTTTGCCAATATCATTGAGGTCGAGGTTGCGGTGCGTAAAAGCGATAATATGATAGTTCTCCAACACGGATTTCGACTGTAGACTACAAAGATGCGAAGCGCATACGTTTAGTTTGTCATGAAAATGTCAGTGTGCTTAATTTAGACCCGGTTTAAACAAATCAAGGCTGTTTCATGCAGATTCAGCACATGAGACATGGACTTAATTTTTTACATTTGGAGCATGGACACCGTAGAATTCGAGTCAGCACAGCATGTGAAGGTGGAGTTCGAGCTAGCGTCGACGATCCAGCGCGTTGCTGCCGCCATGATCGACGTAGTGACTTTCATCATCTATTTTGTTATCATGTCCATCGTGCTGGGTTTGTCGAATGTCGTTGCCAGTTACGGTACGGAACTGTTTGTACAACTCTTGCTGATAAAAATTCCCTGGATATTTTACAATCCGCTGATGGAATACTTCACACAAGGACAAAGCTTGGGTAAATATCTCATGGGTATTCGTGTGGTAACTGTGCATGGAGAAAGACCTGGCTTGAGGGAGGTGTTTACGAGATGGGTTTTTCGGGGTGATTTCCTCTGGATCAGTGCAGATATCACAGTATTGCTTTGGGCCGGGTTCGGGGTACTGGGGGCTGTTTTTTCTGCTACCGCTAAAAAAAGGCAGCGGTTAGGCGATGCCATGGCGGGAACACTGGTGATCCGAAATAAAACAAGTGTAAAATATGTACTTTCGGATGTTCTTTCGATCAAAAGTATTGGGGAACATATTCCAACTTATCCGAATGTAACGCGATTTACGGATGAAGACATGTTGCTCATTAAGAATACGATACAACGCGTTCAAAAGTACCCCAATGAAGAAACAAAGCGATTCGCCATCGCTTTGGCCGATGAATCGGCACGTTTGATCGGCCTGAATGAAACGCCTTCGCAACGAATGACATTCCTTCAGACACTTTTACAGGATTATGTAGTTTTGACGCGCTAATTTTGTTTCCCCCTTTGGAGGGGGACTAAGGGGGAGGATTTCTTAACCCTTTAGTCAATAATTCAAATTGTGAAATTGTAAGTACATGTCCAAACTCATACTCGTGCCCACACCGATTGGAAATCTGGAAGACATTACGCTCCGGGCAATTCGTGTGCTGAAAGAATGCGATCTGATCTTTGCTGAGGACACCCGTGTCACGAAGAAATTGCTCACGCATCTGGATATAAGCAAACACGTGGTTCCATTTCATGCACACAATGAACACAAGGCGCTGAAAGGTGCAGTCGACAGAATTCTTAACAGTGTTGAGTCCGTGCTTGTTTCCGATGCCGGCACACCTGGAATTTCGGATCCCGGATTTTTGTTGGTGAGAGCATGTGTTGAAGCGGGAATCGATGTCGAATGTCTGCCTGGTCCTACTGCGTTTGTTCCGGCATTGGTCGCGAGTGGTTTTCCCTGCGATCGATTTGCCTTTGAAGGGTTCCTGCCACACAAGAAGGGACGTCAGACGAAGTTGCTGAAGTTAGCTGAAGAGGATCGAACCGTAATCTTATACGAATCACCACATAGATTGGTGAAATGTCTGACACAGATCGAAGAGTTCATGGGCGCAGATCGCGAAGTATGCGTGGTGCGCGAACTTTCAAAGTTCTTCGAAGAGTTCAAGCGCGGGCCCGTCACAGAGGTGAGAAAATATTACGAGGCGAATGCTCCGAAGGGAGAGATCGTTATAATCATTAAAGGAAAAGATGAGTAAGCAAAAGACCGAGGCGATGTTCCTCGTTAAAAAGGGTGATGCCCTTACTGCTTTTGAGCGCAGGGTAATGGAGTTAAGGGACCTCAAAGGGAATGAAGTGCTGATCGAAAGTGAGGCCTTTGGATTGAACTATGCGGATGTTATGGCGCGACTTGGGCTTTACCGTGAGGCTCCACCAATGCCCTGTGTGGTTGGTTATGAGTTGGTCGGCACTGTGATAGAGGTAGGAAATGATGCCGATCCATCGTTGCTTGGAAAACGCGTCGTAGCCTTCTGTCGCTTTGGCGGTTATGGGAAGCATGTCATCACCTGGGACTATGCAGTAGTACCCATCGCTGATACACCAGCCGAGGTTGCTATGGTACTTTGCACACAGGCTGTTACGGCATATTATATGGCCGAATACCTTACGCCGATCCATAAGCACGAGAAAGTGCTCATTCATGCGGCTGCCGGTGGTGTGGGAACAGTCCTGATCCAGTTGGCGAAACGCAAAGGTGCTGAGGTCTTTGCCAAGATCGGCGACGACAGCAAGGCTTCTTTAGTCCGACAGCTCGGTGCGGATCATGTCATCAATTACAAAAAGTCCGATTACGGACAGCAGATCGAATCGATTCTGAAAGGTGACCGACTCGATGCCAGCTTCAATGCGGTGGCAGGATCAACCTACAAAATAGACCTCAAGCTCCTTGGTTCCGGAGGACGATTGGTGCTTTTTGGCGGAGCAGAGCTTGGTCGTGCGCGATGGGGTATCTTTTCCACGTTGAACTTTGCGCGTAAAATGGGGATGGTCATCCCGATCGGACTGATGATGCGCTCTAAAAACATTCTTGGGGTGAACATGCTGAAGTTGGCGGATCACCGACCCATGGTGCTGAAGCATTGCTTGGAGGATGTTGTGGCACTATACATGAAAGGTGAGCTGAAACCCCAGGTGGGGGGAGTGTACAGCGTCGATCAGCTCGCGGAGGCCCATGCCGCATTAGAGGGAGGAAAGACAACAGGGAAGCTGACGGTGAAGTGGTAGATTTACCACATAGGCACATAGGACTCAGAGGTTAAGGAAAAGTGCGGAGTTCAGTGTGTGTAGTGTATGAGATGAGCTGTTAAATACAATTTTTTAGGAATCATTTGTTATATCCAACCAGTTATATAATCTTCGTGTAATTCGCTTAATTGGTGTAATTAGTGGACCCTCATGCTTCGCAGGAAAATCAAATGGTACAAACTTTTCGAGAACGTTCAGCAGCTCGATGAGCTCTTCAGCTACCGTCCTTCGGCAGTGTACCGGTCCATGTTTGGTGAAGTGCTCTTGGTGAAACACGAGTGTGGATACGCGGCCTTTCGTAATAAATGTCCGCACCAGGGGAAGAGCATGGAAGGTTGCCGCGTGATCGGTGATTCAGTGGTGTGCCCTTTCCACCATTACCATTTTTCCGTCCAACATGGTCGCGGTCACGGTTTGTACCTCGAAAAATACGAGCTCCGCATCAACGCGGAAGGTGTATTTCTGGGGAAAGAGGGCTGGAGCTGGTTTTAACAATTGACTAAACGTAAGTTCATAGTCAAAAGTCCATTGAAGATTGTTACGGTGCCGGGGGACCAATATACTCCATACACGGATTTGTTCCCACCCAGCACTTGGCCTTCGCCCGCATTTCAATCACAGTATCGTTATTTACGCTAAAGATCAGATCTGGCGTTTTCATCCAATTTTCGAAACAGCTTTTGTCTTTCACCACATAGTGGATTTCATTCGCAGGACCGTTCTGTTTCATGAACTCGTCTGTTGAAAGGAGTTTTTCCGCTTCCAACAGGTAATAATCTCCGGGCTCAAGGAACAGCGTGATATTCCCACCTTCATCCAGGTTAACCTCCTGAATAGCTGTGTTTCCGGCGGAATAGCTCGATCCTTTGAATAGCTTAAACTTTACGAATTTCATCGATTCGTAATAACCCTTTGCCACATCCGGATCCGGTTTTGCACCACCGCAATACGGATGGTAAACAGTTCCGTGCAGATCGATTTTGAACAAACCTTTCGGACGATCCACCTTGTTTAATACTGCACAGGAAAGCAGTGTTAAAATACAGAGGGCTGCTATAAGTTCTTTCATCAAATAGGCGATTGAACACAAAGATAGGCAAAAGCAAAAAGGGAACAAAAGCGTCTTACAGACATTATATTAGTTGGGGTAGGATAACCTCGTTAACAGCTGATTTGGATGCGAAAAATCAATAATTTAACGTAATTTTGTCTTCTGATTTAACATTTTAACTGATTATCCATGGCTGAAGTAATGAGCGGTACGGAGATCCAGGAGATCCTGGCGCAATTCGGAATAGAAGAGAACAACAATGGTGCTTCCACCGGAGGACGTTGGTTCAAAACACGAGGAGAGCGGATCGACTCGTATTCACCTGCAGACGGTAAGCTGATTGCCTCTGTAAATTCAGCGACAGAAACTGATTATGAAGCGGTGATCCTCAAGGCCCAGGAAGCATTCAAGGCGTGGCGACAAGTTCCTGCACCGAAGCGTGGAGAGGTGGTTCGGCAATTGGCCGAGAAGATCCGCGAATACAAGGAACCGCTAGGAAAACTGGTTTCATACGAAATGGGGAAATCACTCCAGGAAGGTTTGGGTGAGGTACAGGAAATGATCGATATCTGTGATTTCGCAGTAGGTCTTTCCCGTCAGTTGTATGGTCTGACCATGCACTCTGAGCGTCCGGGACACCGCATGTATGAACAATATCACCCACTTGGGATCGTCGGGATCATCTCTGCATTCAACTTCCCGGTGGCAGTGTGGAACTGGAATACTGCCCTTGCATGGGTGTGCGGTGATGTATGCGTTTGGAAACCATCCGAAAAAACACCGTTGACTGCTATCGCTTGTCAGCAGATCACAAAAGAAGTATTTGACGCGAACAATGTTCCTGAAGGAGTTTCCGGACTGGTCATTGGAGGAGCAGAGATCGGCAAATTGATGGCGGAAGATACTCGTGTTCCACTAGTATCAGCAACTGGTTCTACCCGCATGGGCAAATCGGTCGGTGCTGCCGTTGGTGCTCGTCTTGGACGCTCTCTTCTTGAGCTCGGTGGTAACAACGCGATCATCATCACGCCTTCGGCGGATCTTAAAATGGTCGTTCCCGGAGCAGTATTCGGAGCGGTGGGCACAGCAGGACAGCGTTGTACGTCAACCCGGCGTCTGATCATCCACGAAGAGATCTATGATAAGGTAAAAGAAGCGTTGGCAAAGGCGTATGCGCAGCTGCGCATCGGTAACCCGCTCGACCAGAATAACCATGTTGGACCGCTGATCGATAAGGCAGCTGTGGACATGTACCTTGCTGCATTGGACAAAGCGGTAGCCGAAGGAGCTAAGATCCTAGTTCCGGGCGGTGTGCTCGAAGGAGCAGGTTACGAATCGGGTTGCTACGTGAAGCCTGCGATCGTGGAAGCGGAGAACCATTTCCAGATCGTTCAGCACGAAACGTTTGCGCCGATCCTTTATATCATGAAGTACTCAGGTGGAGTAGAGAACGCGATCAAGCTGCAGAACGGAGTTCCTCAGGGACTATCCTCAGCCATCATGACCAATAGCCTGAAGGAATCTGAGGCATTTCTATCGAGTGCGGGTTCAGATTGCGGGATTGCGAACGTGAACATCGGAACATCCGGTGCGGAGATCGGTGGTGCCTTCGGCGGTGAAAAAGAAACAGGTGGCGGACGTGAATCAGGTTCAGATGCATGGAAAGTGTATATGCGTCGCCAGACGAATACAATCAACTACTCTGACAGCCTTCCACTCGCTCAGGGGATCAAGTTCGAATTATAAGAAGAACACGATAAGCTATGAAGGCCGGGGTTTTGCTCCGGCTTTTTTTACCACATAGGGCACATAGTTGTCACTCAAGGCTGACCGAGTGTCCCTTTGCCACCTCGGTGCATCCTACTTCGTCGGCCCTTCACTTCGGCATCGCTCAGTTCATCGCGGTTGGCATAGGGACGTATC
>Ga0315902_10005520_pt1 | contig 17815 bp, 15 predicted proteins | sample LakEriMetagenome_9_FD_203523 | JGI IMG/M metagenome (GOLD analysis project Ga0315902, IMG submission 203523) | Freshwater fungal communities from buoy surface, Lake Erie, Ohio, United States - Buoy 12 MA117 | ecosystem: Environmental > Aquatic > Freshwater > Lake > Lake biofilm | place: USA... | reverse complement strand
CTTGCGCTCGCTCTGCGTCTTGGTGGTCAGGGCGTAGATCGGCACCTTGATGTTGTGCCGGCTCATCCACAGCGCGGTCGAGCCGCTCTCGGTGAGCGCGAGGATGGCCTTGCTGCCCAGGTGGTGGGCGGTGAACAGCGCGCCCATGGCGATGCTCTGGTCGATGCGGCCGAACTGCTTGTTGACGAAGTCGCTGTCGAGCTGCACGTCCTCGGCGCGCTCGGCCTCCAGCGCGATCAGGTGCATCTGCTCCACCGTCTCCACCGGGTACTTGCCCGCAGCGGTCTCGGCGCTCAGCATCACGGCGTCGGTGCCGTCCAGCACGGCGTTGGCCACGTCGCTCACCTCGGCGCGGGTGGGCACGGGCGCGAGGATCATGCTCTCCATCATCTGCGTGGCGGTGATGACCACCTTGTCCATCTCGCGCGCCATGCGGATCATCTTCTTCTGAAGCGCCGGCACGGCCGCGTTGCCCACCTCCACCGCCAGGTCACCGCGCGCGACCATGATGCCGTCGCTGGCCCTGAGGATGTTCTCCAGCTGCGGGATGGCCTCGCTGCGCTCGATCTTGGCAATCATCGCGGGCTTGTGGCGGTAGGCCTCGCCGGCCACGTTGGCCAGTTGGCGCGCCATCTCCATGTCGGTGGCGCTCTTGGGAAAGCTCACCGCCAGGTACTCGCACTGGAAGGACATCGCGGTCTTGATGTCCTCCATGTCCTTGGCGGTGAGCGCCGGGGCGGTGAGGCCGCCGCCGGCCTTGTTGATGCCCTTGTTGTTGGACAGCTCGCCGCCCACCTTCACGACGGTGTGCACCTGCTCGCCGCGCACCGCGTCCACCACCAGCACGATCAGGCCGTCATTGAGCAGCAGGGTGTCGCCCGGGCGCACGTCGCGCGGCAGCTCCTTGTAATCCAGGCCCACGGCGCCGTCGTCGCCCGGCTCGGTGCGCTGCGCGTCCAGCACGAAGGGCCGACCGGAGACCAGCTGCACCTTGCCCTCGGCGAACTTGCCCACGCGGATCTTGGGGCCCTGCAGGTCGGCCATCAGGGCCACGGGCTTGCCCACGCGGCCCGCCACCTCGCGCACCAGGGCGGCGCGGCCGACGTGGTCCTCGGCCTTGCCGTGACTGAAGTTCAGCCGCACGACATCCACCCCCTCGCGCAGCAGCCGCTCGAGCACGGCCGGGTCGCTCGAGGCGGGACCGAGGGTGGCGACGATCTTGGTGGCGCGGGACATGAAGGGGTTTTCCGTGGAGGGGCACCCGCGATTGCGGGCGGGCCGATTATGGGTGGCCGGCCAGGCCGGCGGTTACCCGTCGGTTACGGCTGCCCCCGGGAGGATGGATCATCCGCACAGGGGTTGCCGATCGGGGCAGTCGATCAGACTTGGCCATCAGCCCGCAGCGCGCCGCTGCAGGATCTCGAAGGCCGGCAGGGTCTTGCCCTCCAGCACCTCCAGAAAGGCGCCGCCGCCGGTGGAGATGTAGCCGATGTCGCCCTCGATGCCGTACTTGGCAATCGCCGCCAGGGTGTCGCCGCCGCCGGCGATGCTGAAGGCGGGACTGGCGGCGATGGCGCGCGCCACGGTCTCGGTACCGTGGGCGAAGGCGTCGAACTCGAACACGCCCACCGGGCCGTTCCAGACGATGGTGCCGGCCGCCATCAGCTTGTCAGCCAGCATGTGCGCGGTCTTGGGGCCGATGTCCAGGATCAGGTCGTCATCGGCCACCTCGGCGGCGGCCTTGACGGTGGCCGGCGCGTCCGCAGCAAAGGTCTTGGCGCACACCACGTCCACGGGAATGGGCACCTCGGCGCCGCGCGCGGCCATGGCGTCGATCACCGCGCGGGCCTGGCCCACCAGATCGGGCTCGGCCAGGCTCTTGCCGATCTTCAGGCCCGCAGCCAGCATGAAGGTGTTGGCGATGCCACCGCCCACCACCAGGCCATCCACATTCTTCGCCAGGCTCTGCAGGATGGTGAGCTTGGTACTGACCTTGCTGCCGGCCACGATGGCCACCAGAGGCCGCCGCGGCGCGGCCAGGGCCTTGGTGATGGCGTCGATCTCTGCCGCCAGCAAGGGGCCGGCGCAGGCCACGGGGGCGAACTGGGCGATGCCGTAGGTGGAGGCCTCGGCACGGTGCGCGGTGCCGAAGGCGTCATGGACGAAGATGTCGCAGAGGGCCGCCATCTTGCGGGCCAGTTCCTCGCTGTTCTTCTTCTCGCCCTTGTTCAGGCGACAGTTCTCCAGCATCACCACCTGTCCGGGGGCCACAGCCACGCTGTCCACCCAGCCGCTCTTGAGTGGCACCTCGCGGCCCAGCAGCTCGCCCAGCCGCGCGGCCACCGGGGCCAGCGAATCCTCGGGCTTGAAGTCGCCCTCGGTGGGGCGGCCCAGGTGCGAGGTGACCATCACCGCAGCACCCGCCTTCAGCGCCATCTCGATGCAGGGCACCGAGGCGCGGATGCGGGTGTCCTCGGTGATGCGGCCGGCGTCGTCCTGCGGTACGTTCAGGTCGGCGCGGATGAACACGCGCTGGCCGGCCACCTTGCCAGCCGCGACGAGATCGGCGAATCGGATGACGTGCATGTCGGCGGTTCTCCCTGGAGGGCGGCGCGGGAATGCGCTGCCACGGGAATTCTAGGAGCCGGGGTCTACCAGCCCAGACCCAGACGCAGGCCCAGCAGCACCACCATGCCGGCCACGATGGTGCCCAGGATGTCGCGCCGCCAGAAGTACCAGGCCGCGGAGGCGGCCACGGCCCACAGGCGAGGCTCGCGCCAGGTGGTAGGGAGTTCGCCTTGCTGGGTGAAGAGCTCGGGCGCGACCACCGCCACCACCGCGGCCAGCGGGGCGTAGCGCAGGCTGTCCTTCAGCCGCTGGGGAAAGGGCAGCTCGCGCTGCGACAGGAAGAAGAAGCCCCGGGTCAGCACCGTGATCGCGACCAGCCCGGCGATGGCCACCACGCCCTCGACGAAGCTCATGAGGCCCCTTCGCCCGAGCGCGAACGGGCCGACGCCTTGGGCAGGCGGTCCATCAGCAGCCCCGCCGCCACCGCCGCCGCGATCGCCACCACGATGTTCAGTTTCAGCGGCAGGGCGTAGGCAGCGATCGAAGCGCAGCCCGCGACCGCGGCCGCCACCCAGGTGGCGCGGTCGCTCAGCAGGGAGAAGGTGAGCCCGAGCAGGGCCAGCGAGCCGGCCACGCCCACGCCCCAGGACGCGGGAATCGCCTCAGCCAGGAAGATGCCCGCCAGCGACGGGATCTGCCAGGCGAGCCAGTTGGTCAGCGCACCGCCCCAGAAGTAGGGCCACTGGTCGGGGTGCGGGTGCGGCTCGGGGAAGCGGCGCATGAAGATCACGTAGTTCAGGTCGGCCGTGAAATACGACAGCAGCCAGCGCCGCCGGGCGCTGTAGCCGACCATGTAGGGCCGCCAACCCGCGCTCAGGATGATGAAACGCAGGTTCACACAGAACGCGGCGCCCCAGATCACCCACAGGGGAGCCCCCGCCACGATCAGCGGCACCGTCGCCAGCTGCGCGGAGCCGGCGAAGACCGTCAGCGACATCAGCACGGCCAGCCCGATGTCCATCCCGCTCTTGGCCATGGCCATGCCAGTGACCAGTCCCCAGGCGGCCACGCCGAAGGCGATGCCCGACATGTCCCGCGCACCGGCGGCGAACTGCGGGTGACGCCAGACGGGCAGGGGAGGGTCTGACGAGCCGGCGCGCATGCCGGCATTGTCGGTGGCGGGGAGGAGCGGGGCTGAGCGAGCCCCAGGAGGAGCGATTGGCCCCGACCGGCCCCGGCGGCGCTCAGCCCTTGGCGGCAGCGGGGGCGCTGGCGGGGCGCGCCGGCCGCGCGGGCGGCGGGTCGCTCTGCGGCGGCAGGGTCTCGATCGAGTTCTCGCGCATGTAGTCGTTCATCTCGCGCCAGCCGGCGAAGACAGCCGACTTGTCTGCCCGCTTGTTCATGGCGTAGCAGTCTTCCAGCGCGCGGCCGGCGTGCCGGCAGGCCGCGCCGATGGCCTTGCCCTCGGCCTCGCGCCGGGCGGCGACGGCAGAAGCCGACTCCACGCCCAGCATGTCGCACCCGGACAACAGCACGAGGCCAGAGACCGTCACCATTGCGGCACGGCGCAACCGGCGGCTTCCCTCCTGGCGGCCGGATTGTGCTGTCGGGGCGCAGGGCACCGCTTCGGCGGTGCCGACAGCGGGGGCAAGGGAGATGGCGGCTGGGCTCATGGCGGCTGGTCCCCGGTTATCGGCCGGCACTGCCGGGCACTTGAGCCGCGGCGAGTGGCTGCGGCAAGGCCAGCACCGCGCCATCGGCCAGCTGCCGGCCGGCGCTGGAGGCCAGGAAGGCGGCCGCCGGCATGCGCCGAGCCCCGGCCGGTTGGACTTCCAGCAGCTCGAGCCACCCGGCACCGCAGGCCACGGCCACGCGGGCCGGGTCAGGGCGCCAGACCGTGCCGGGCTCGGCCGCGAGGACGCCGTCGGGGCCGGCCACCGTGCGGGCACGCCAGACCTTCAGCATCGCGCCGTCCCAGACCAGGTGCGCACCGGGAAAGGGATCGAAGGCGCGGATGCGGCGCTCCAGCAGGTCAGCCGGCTGCCGCCAGTCCAGCGGCGCCTCGGCCTTGGCGATCTTGTGGGCGTAGGTGACGCCCTGCACCGGCTGCGCCTGGCGGGGCAGGGCCTCGCCGCGGTCCAGGCGCTGCAGGGCCTGCACCGTCAGGCTCGCCCCGATCGCCGCCAGCCGGTCGTGCAAGCGGGCTGTGGTGTCGTCGGGGCTGATGGGCTCCTCCTCGACGATCAGCATGTCGCCGGTGTCCAGGCCTGCATCCATCTGCATGAGGGTGATGCCGGTGCGGGTGTCGCCCGCCTCCACCGCCCGGTGAATGGGTGCCGCGCCACGCCAGCGCGGCAGCAAGGAGGCGTGGATGTTCAGGCAGCCCAGGCGGGGCAGCTCCAGCACCCAGGGCGGCAGGATCAGGCCGTAGGCGGCCACCACCATAAGGTCCAGGGCTGCGGCCTCCAGGGCGCGGCCGGCCTGCAGGGCGTCCTCAGGGTAGCGGCCGTCGCGCTTCAGGCTGCGCGGCTGCTGCAAGCTCAGGCCGTGGCGTGCGGCCACCTCGGCCACAGCAGAGCGCTGCAGTTTCAGGCCCCTTCCGGCTGGGCGGTCCGGCTGGGTGAGGACCAGCGGCACGGCAAAGCCGGCGCCCACGATGGCTTCCAGCGCCTCGGCGGCGAATTCCGGCGTGCCGGCAAAGGCGACCCGCAGCGCCGGGGGCATCGGGCTCAGGCCTTGAGGGCTTCGCGGGCGCGCTTGAGCATCTTCGAGCGGATGCGGTCGCGCTTCAAGGCGCTGAGGTAGTCGACGAACACCCGGCCCATCAGATGGTCCATCTCGTGCTGGATGCACACCGACAGCAGGCCCTCGGCGTCGCGCTCGAAGGGCTGACCGTGGCGGTCCAGCGCCTTGACCGTGACCCGCGCGTGCCGCGACACGCGGTCGTAGGTGGCCGGCACCGACAGGCAGCCCTCATCGCCCTGCAACAGTTCGTCGCTGCAGCGCGACAGCTCCGGGTTGATGAGCACGAGGGGCTCGTTGCGCTGCTCCGACGCGTCGATGACGATCACCCGTTCGTGCACATCCACCTGGGTGGCCGCCAGCCCCACGCCGTCGGCGGCGTACATGGTCTCGAGCATGTCATCGACGAGGCGGCGTATGCGCTCATCGACCTGTTGGACCGGGCGGGCGACCCGCGTGAGGCGCGGATCGGGGTACTTGAGGATGGTCAGAAGGGCCATCGGAGGACCATGGGATGTCGAGCCGGCGCAACAAAGGCGCCCAGACCGAGGGGCCGGGCTGGTGCCCGGCCGGCGGGAATTCGTTGCGGGCTCAAGGGTTTAGCGGCAGAATTTGCTGCACATTGTGAGCATTCTGGCCTGCCGCGGCGACTGTCGTACACGCGGGCCCCGAACACCACGTCAAGATCCGGATTGTGTCACCCGCTGGGGGGCCTGTTCGGCACAGGGAGTCTGTTTCATGAGCGTCCGCCACCATCTCGACCGCCTCGCCGCCTGCGCCCTGGGGGCCGTGGCGCTGGGCTCATGGGTGCCGGATGCCGTGGCGCAGACCGCGCGGCCTCCCATCTCCTCGGAGCAGCGCGATACGGCGCAGCGCGTGGCCCAGGCCGGCGTGCCCCTGTCGGAGCTCGCCCCCGACGCCCCCGATTCGCACACCGTGCAGACCGGTGACACGCTGTGGGACATCTCCAAGCTGTTCCTCAAGAGCCCCTGGCGCTGGCCTGAGTTGTGGGGCATGAACCTGGACCAGATCCGCAACCCGCACCTGATCTACCCGGGGCAGGTGCTGATGCTGGTCAAGTCCGACGGCCGGGCGCAACTCAAGCTCGCCCAGGCCGGAGCCGGGGCGGCCATGCCGACCAACACCGTGAAGCTGTCGCCGCGGGTGCGCTCCAGTCTGCTGGACAACGGCGCCGTGGCCTCGGTGCCCATGCACCTGATCGCCCCGTTCCTGAACGAGGCGGTGGTGTTCGAGTCCAACCAGCTCGAGGCGGCGCCGCGGATCGTGGCCACCCAGGAAGGGCGGGTCATGGTCACCAACGGCGAGACCGCCTACGTGAGCGGCGACCTGGGCAACACCCGGCGCTTCCGCGTCTTCCGCCAGGCCACGCCGCTGCGCGACCCCGCCAACGGCGAGGTGCTGGGCTACGAGGCCCGCTTCGTGAGCGCGGCCGACTTCGTGCAGGCGGGGCAGGAGCGCACCGGCAAGGACGGCAAGCCGCTGATCGTGCCGGCCACCTTCCGGGTCAGCGGCGCGCGCCTGGAGGCCGGCATCGGCGACCGGCTGGCGCCCGAACCGGCGCGGGACCTGTCCGCCTACGCGCCGCACGCGCCGGGCAAGCCGATCGACGGACAGATCGTGTCCGTCTACGGCGAGGGCATGAACGCCGGGCAGAACCATATCGTGGCCCTGAACCGGGGCACACGTGACGGCCTGGCCCGCGGCCATGTGCTGGCCCTGTGGCGCGCCGGCCGCACCGCCACCGACCGCACCGGCGCCGTGCCCACCGCGCTGCAACTGCCCGACGAGCGGCACGGCCAGCTCTTCGTGTTCCGCACCTTCGAGCGCGTGTCCTACGCGCTGATCCTCAGCGTCAAGGAGCCCGTGCGCACGGGCGACCGCTTCACCCAGCCCTGACACCCGGGCGCTGAGGCCCCACAGCAGCGGGTGCAGCGCCCGTGATCGACGACGACGAATTCGCCGCCTGGTTCGGCCTGCTGCACACGCCCGGACTGGGCCGCAGCGGCGCGCGGGCAGTGCTGGCCGAGTGCGGCTCACCCGAAGCCGCGCTGCACGCCCTGCAGTCGCAGCCCGGCCGCTGGATCCGTCCTCGCGCGCGGGATGCAACCGAACCCGGCGAGCCCTTGCAGGGCGACCTCGACCAGCGTCTGACCCGCGCCCTGGCCTGGCGCCGCGAGTCGCCGCAAGAGCGCCATGTGCTGACCCTGGGTGACCCCGACTACCCCGCCGCCCTGCTGCAGACCGCGGACCCGCCGCTGTGGCTCTTCGTGCAAGGCGACGTGCACGCCTTGAGCCGGCCGGCGGTGGCCATCGTGGGCAGCCGCCGACCCACACCGCAGGGGCTGGACCACGCCAGACGCTTCGCGCAAGAGCTGGGCGAGGCCGGCTGGGCCGTCGTCTCAGGGCTGGCCCAGGGCATCGATGGGGCGGCGCACGAGGGGGCGCTGGCCGGCGGCGGGACCACCGTGGCCGTCACCGGCACGGGCCCTGACCGCGTCTACCCGGCGCGGCACCGGCCGCTGGCGCAACGCATAGCCGCACAAGGTGCGGTGGTGACCGAGTTCCCGCCGGGCACCCCGCCACGGGCCGAGCACTTCCCGCAGCGCAACCGCATCATCGCGGGGCTGTCGCGCGGCACGCTGGTGGTCGAAGCGGCCCTGGCCTCGGGCTCGCTGATCAGTGCGCGCCTCGCCCTGGAGGCCGGACGCGAAGTCATGGCTGTGCCCGGCTCGATCGACTCGCCGCAGTCGCAGGGCTGCCACGCGCTCATCAAGCAAGGTGCGCAGCTCGTGGAGTCCCTGGATGACATCCTGGCGGCGCTGGGTGAGCCTTCGCGCGCGCGCGCAGCGGGCTTGCCTGAGGACTCAGCCCCGGAGTCCGACCCGCTGTTGCGGGCACTCGGTCACGAGCCGATGCCGCTGGACGCACTGGCCGCCCGCACTGGTCTGGAAGCCGCCGCGCTGCAGGCCCGACTGCTGGACCTGGAGCTCGCCGGGCAGGTGGCGCGGCTGCCGGGGGCCCGGTTCCAGCGACGGGGGAGGGGTTGACGGTGGCCGCTCAGGCCCTCGGGTATAGTGAATCGCATGTTCGAGGTGCTGGTCTACCTGTACGAAAACTACTGGCGACCCGATGCCTGCCCTGATCACCGCCAGCTGTCGCGCAAGCTGTCAGCCGTGGGATTCGAGAACGAGGACATCCAGGAGGCCCTGATCTGGCTGGACGGGCTCGCCGGCAGCGCCGGCGGGCATGGCGCCGAACAGAGCCCCAAGGGACTGCGCGTCTACACCGAAGCCGAGCAGGAGTTCCTGGGCGAGGAGTCCATCGGCTTCATCAGCTTCCTCGAGTCCTCCGGCGTGCTGCCCCCGGCCATGCGCGAGATGGTGCTGGACCGCGCGATGGCGGTGGGAGCGGGCCCGGTGGACCTGGAGGACCTGAAGATCATCGTCCTGATGGTGTTCTGGAGCCTGGGAGAGGAGCCTGACGCTCTCATCCTGGACGAGCTCTTCGTCGACCCGCAGGACCGCCTCATCCACTGAGGCGTCGGGCGTAGCGCCTGTCGGCGGGCCCTCAGTTCAGCAGCACAGAAGGATCGGCTTCCACCCTGGCCAGCGCGTGACGCGTCGCGCGCACGGTCAGGGCCTCGTCCTGGGCAGGCTGCAGCCTGCCGCACTGCAGATAGGCGGCGAGGTGGGGCAGCTGGAACAGCGCACAGCGACCCTTGGAGTTGACGAATAGCGACAGCTGCTTGCGCAGGCCCTGCCAGGCCAGCTGCATGGGCTCGGTGGCGTCAGCGAACTGCAGTTCGTACCAGGTGCCGACCTGCAGCTCACGGGCCCAGGCCAGCATCGCCGCCGACGGCTCGACACCGGCGTCTCGCATGACCTCCACCTGGCCCTTCCCGCCAACGGACAGGTCGTGCATCATCGACTCGTCGATCTCCTCCTGGGCCTCGGCGGCGTCTGGGAGCATCTCCTCCAGCGTCTCAAGTTGCTCCAGCAGTTCGCTGAAGCGCTCGCGGGGAATCACGGCGGCCTTGGCGGTGAAGGCGGCCGCCAGCGAGTTGTTCAGGGCGCGGATCTGCTCGTCCTGCCGATCCGCGTCGATGCCCGCTGCCGCCATGCCATCGCGCAGGGCACGCAGCAGCGCGGGAACCTTGCCGATCACCGTCGTGCGCTCCTCGCGATTCACCTTGGCGCTGGCCGACCAGATCAGGTCCAGCGCCGTGCGCTTGGCCTGGCGCACCGGGTCGGATTGCGGGCCGTGGTTCATACTGGTGATGGCCAGCACATCGGCCCAGACGTGGAACAGGAACTGGCGCACGCCCTCCTGCACCGGCATCTCGTTGAGCATGCGGCGCAGCTCGATGGTGTACTGGATGGCCAGGGTCTCGCGCTGCTCGACCTGCTGGGCGACCGAGACCGCCTCGCGGGTGGCCTCGTTGCGGGTGCTGAGGTAGTTCTTCAGGAACTGCTCGAACTCGGTCAGCACGGTCTGGAACACCCGCCGGCCGGTGTCGGGGTAGGCCTCGACGACCTGCACCACGCGCTTGATCTCCTTTTCCAGCGCCTCGATCATCGGGTCATCGCCAGCGGCCAGGCCCATGCACACGCTGCCCATGCGGTCGATGAGCTGCCGCGCGGGATGGTCAAGGGCGGCGAAGAAGTCGGGCTCGGTGACCGCCACGCGCAGCACCGGCATCTGCAGCCGTGCGAACCAGACCCTGATCCGGGGCGGGATGCGGTCCTCGGTGAACAGGCTCTGGAACATCAGCGCCACGATCTCGATGGTGGCGCGCTCGGCATCGGATCCGGCGACGCTCTTGAGATCGTGCTTGCGGCCGTCCAGGTCCTTGAGCACCACGGGCATCGTGAGCGCCGTCTCCTCATAGACCGTGGGGTCCACAGGGCGGTCGCGCAGCCCGGCCTGCGCCGCGTCGATGGCCCGCATCAGCCGGGGCGTGAGCGTGGGGCCGCCGGGAGGGACATCGGATTCGCCCGGCAAGCCCCCAGCCAGGCGGCTCAGACGGTGCAGCGCAGCGCCGGCGGTGTCCGGGCTGCCCGTCGGCAGCGGCGGCATCGGCATGACCTCGGTAGCCGCGTAAGGCGCAGAGGATGTATCGCGCCGCTGCGGTAGCGACTGCACCAGACGGTGCAAGGCCTGCGCCGCCTGCGCGGCGTCCATTGCAGCCTGCGACGAGCCGGGCGCGGCGGGCCCGGAGGCGCTTGAAGGCGAAGACCCGAACCCCGAAGGCGAGGGCCTGATGCCCGTGCGCCCGGCGGCAGCCACCCGGATGAAGGGCCGCAGGTCGACCTCCTTGAGCACCCCCTGCTGCAACAGCCATCGATTGGTCTCGTGATAGGCCTCGACGACGAGTGCAGCCACCTCGCGATGCAGCACCGGCTGAAGATCGCGCCATCCCTCCAGGGTGTGGCCGGCGTCGATCCAGTACCGCATGGCCAGGCGCGCCAGCACCCCCGAGCGCACCACATCCTCGGGGCCGGGATCACGGTGCTGCTCCAGCGTGCTCAGGCGCGCGCGCAGGTCGGAGAACTCCCAGCCCGCGGCGTCCATGACAGCCATGTCCAGGCGCGAGACCAGGATCTCGCGCTCGATCGTGTCTTCCTCCACCAGGGACAGGGTGAGCAGCGGCGAGGCCGGCATGGCCTGCGCGGCTACGCCAGCCCCAGCCGGCGTCTCGTGCAGCGCGGTGTACAGACCGTTGACCACGGCCGACTGCCAGGACGCCGCTGTGCGCATCAGGCCGCGCAGCGTCTCGCCGCGGGTGTACTTCAGCGGCGGCTCAGCCGGCGCATCCAAGCGCTCGCGCGCACCGTCGATCAGGCGCTCGGCCAGGCCCGGCAAGCCCTGCGCCAGAGTGTCGACATACACCCTGCGGGCATCTCGCGCGACCGACGGGTCCATGGCGGAGATGCTGGGCATGCGGTCGCTCAGACCACCGCCCCCGCGTTGGGATCGTTGGGGTCCGATTCCTTGGGGCCGGCCTTGATCAGGTCTTCCCGCTTCACCCCCAGCCACATCACGATGCCGGCGGCCACGAAGATGGACGAGTAGATGCCGAACAGGATGCCGATGGTCAGCGCCAGGGCGAAGTGGTGCAGCGTGGGCCCGCCGAACAGCAGCATCGACAGCACCATGATCTGCGTCGAGCCGTGCGTGATGATGGTGCGGCTGGTGGTGCTGGTGATGGCGTGGTCGATGACCTGGGGCGTGGTCATCTTGCGCATTTTGCGGAAGGTCTCGCGGATGCGGTCGAAGATCACCACCGACTCGTTGACCGAGTAGCCCAGCACGGCCAGGATGGCCGCCAGCACCGCCAGCGAGAACTCCCACTGGAAGAAGGCGAAGAAGCCCAGGATGATGACCACGTCGTGCAGGTTGGCCACGATGCCGGCCACCGAGAACTTCCACTCGAAGCGCAGCGCGAGGTAGATCATGATGCCCAGCACCGTGAAGCCCAGCGCCATCAAGCCGTCGCGGGCCAGTTCAGAGCCGACCGAGGGCCCGACGAACTCGGTGCGGTTGAGCTTCAGGGGCTCTGCGCCGCCGGCGCCGGTGCACGAGGGCCGGCTGACCGACTCGCCCTGCGCCGTCGTGTACTGGCGCGTGCTCACCGTGCCGCTCTCGGCCTTGCACAACTCACCGAAGACGCGCTGGGCCAGATCGGCCTGACGCGCGTCGCCGCGCACCGGGATGCGGATCAGCACGTCGCGCGAGGTGCCGAAGGTCTGCACCTGCACCTCGCCGAGTTGCAGCGACTCCACCGCGGCGCGCGTCTTGTTGACATCGGCCGACTGCGCGTATTCCACCTCCAGCACAGTGCCCCCGGTGAACTCGATGGACAGGTGCAGGCCGCGCGTGACCAGGAAGAACACCGCGGCGGCGAACGTGACGAAGGAGATCACGTTCAGCACCAGCGCATGGCGCATGAACGGGATGTCTTTCTTGATGCGGAAGAACTCCATGTCCGCTCCTCCTCAACCGCCGGCCCGCGCCGCCGGCACGGACGCGCCGGGCTTTGCCGCGTCAGGCCGCCAGACCTGTCCGATGGACACCGCCTTGAGCTTCTTCTGGCGCCCGTACCAGAGGTTGACCAGACCGCGCGAGAACATCACCGCCGAGAACATCGAGGTCAGGATGCCCAGGCAGTGCACCACGGCAAAGCCGCGCACCGGCCCTGAGCCAAAGGCCAGCAGCGCCAGGCCGGCGATCAGGGTGGTGACGTTGGAGTCCAGGATGGTGGCAAAGGCACGCTCGTAGCCGGCGGAGATCGCCGCCTGCGGCGCGGCGCCGGTGCGCAACTCCTCACGAACGCGCTCGTTGATCAGCACGTTGGAATCGATGGCCATGCCCAGCGTCAGCGCGATGGCGGCCATGCCCGGCAGCGTCAGCGTGGCCTGCAGCATCGACAGCACCGCCACCAGCAGCAGCAGGTTGAAGCCCAGCGCCAGCGAGGAGAACACACCGAACAGCAGGTAGTAGGCGCACATGAAGACCACGATCGCCAGGAAACCCCAGATCACGCTGTTGAATCCCATCGCGATGTTCTCGGCGCCGAGACTCGGGCCGATGGTGCGTTCCTCGATGATCTCCATCGGTGCGGCCAGCGAGCCGGCACGCAGCAGCAAGGCCGTGTCGTTGGCCTCCTGGGTGGTCATGCGGCCGGAGATCTGCACCCGTCCGCCGCCGATCTCGCTGCGGATCACCGGGGCGGTGACGACCTCGCCCTTGCCCTTCTCGAACAGCAGGATCGCCATGCGCTTGCCGACGTTCTCGCGCGTGACGTCCTTGAAGATGCGCGCGCCCTTGGCGTCCAGCGTCAGGTGCACCGCCGGCTCCTGGGTCTGGTTGTCGAAGCCGGCCTGCGCGTCATTGAGGTTGTCGCCGGTGAGCACCACCTGGCGGAAGACGATCACCGGTGCGCCGTTGCGCTCGAGGTAGCGCTCGCTGCCGAAGGGCACGGCGCCGCCCGTGAGCGCCTGCTGCGCCTCGGACGACTCGTTGACCATGCGCACCTCCAGCGTGGCGGTGCGGCCGATGATGTCCTTGGCCTTGGCCGTGTCCTGCACGCCGGGCAGCTGCACCACCACGCGGTCGGCGCCCTGCTGCTGGATCACCGGCTCGGCCACGCCGAGCTCGTTGACCCGGTTGTGCAGCGTGGTGATGTTCTGCTTGAGCGCCTGGTCCTGCACCAGCTTGGCCGCTTCGGGCTTGAGCGCGCCGCGCAGCTTGATGTCGGTACCGTCAGGCGTCTCGGCCCAGACCAGATCGGGCAGCTGTTCGCCCAGCAGGTTGCGCGCCGCGGCCACCGTGGCGGCGTCACGGAAGCGCACCTCCACCGCATTGCCATCGCGTGCGATGCCCGCGTGGCGGATGTTCTTGTCGCGCAGCATCGTGCGGATGTCGCCGGCCAGCGAGTCGGCCTTGCGCGTCAGCGCCGACTTCATGTCCACCTGCATCAGGAAGTGCACGCCGCCGCGCAGGTCCAGCCCCAGGTACATGGGCAGCGCGCGCAGCGAGGCCATCCACTGCGGGGTGGACGACAGCAGGTTCAGCGCAACGATGTACGAGGGGTTGGCCGCGTCGGGGTTGAGGGCCGCGGTCAGCACATCCTTGGCCCGCTTTTGCGTGTCGGTGTCGGCAAACCGCGCCTTGACCGACTGGCCGTCGAACTGCACAAACTGGGCCTTCACTGCGGCCTGCTGGAGCACCTGCTCCACACGTGCGGTGAGGGAGGAGTCAACCTTGAGGGTGACCTTGCCGCTGGAGACCTGCACCGCAGGCGACTCGCCGTACAGATTGGGCAAGGCGTACAGCAGGCCCAGCAGGAGGGCAACGCCCAGGATGGCGTACTTCCACCAGGAGTAGCGATTCATGGCGACGGCGGCAAATCAGACGGGCCGGGGGCCGATCACTTGAAGGTGCCCTTGGGCAGCACCTGCACGATGGTGGGGCGCTGTACCTGCAGCTCCACGCCCTGCGCCACCTCGACGTGCACGATGCTCTCGCCCAGCTTGGAGACCCGGCCGATCAAGCCGCCGGCCACCACCACCTCGTCGCCCTTGGCCAGGGCGTCGATCATCGCCCTGTGCTCCTTCTGCCGCTTCATCTGCGGACGGATCATGATGAAGTACAGGACGACGAACATCAGCACCAGCGGCAGCAGGCTGAGCAGCGTCGACTCGGCGCCGCCGGCGGCGGCCGCGGGGGCGGTCTGGGCGAAGGCTTGGGAGATGAACACGTTGAGGGTCCTCGTGGGGATGCGGGCCGCGACTGGGCTGCCGCCGAAAGACGCAGTTTACGGGGCGCCGCCGCCAATCGGCGGCCACAAAGCCGAAGGCCCGCACGGAGCGGGCCTTTGGAAGGAATCTTGGTTGCGGGGGCAAGATTTGAACTTGCGACCTTTGGGTTATGAGCCCAACGAGCTACCAGACTGCTCCACCCCGCGACAGAGCCGTCGAGTCTAGCACAGCGCCCCCGCCGGGAAGCCCTCCCCAATGGCTTCAGGGCACCCTGCGCGAGGAGCGCCGCACGGGGCAGACGGCGGCAAGGTCTGAGTTGCCTCAAGCGGCCAAGAGGCATAGCCGGTACCTTGCGCCTCCGCCACACCTGGGCCAGCCGGGATGTCCCTCGATCTTTCCGTTCCCGACGTTTCCCGCGCCATCACCGGCGCTCGTACCCTGTCTGCCACCCTCTTGCCCTGCCCGCCAGCCACCGACCTGGCGCCGGCCTGGCGCGCCGTGCAGACGCAGGCCGATGCCCGCTTCTTCAATTCCTGGACGTGGATCGGCCATTGGCTGGCCCACCTGCCGCCCGACTTGGCGCCCCAGCTGCTGCGGGTGACGCTGGATGGTGAGACGGTGGGCCTGGGGGTGGTGGTGCCGTGCGCCGCTCGGCGGCTGCGCGGCACCTTGCGCCACCGGGCCGCGGTGCTGCACGCCACCGGGCGGGCGCAGGACGACGACATCACGGTGGAGCACAACGGCCTGCTCGTGCGCAGGGGGCTGGAGGCGGCGGCGCACGCGGCAGCGTTCTCGCACCTGCTGCAATCAGGCGCATTCGACGAGGTGCGCGTGCCCCTGGCCGGGGCCGTGTTGGCCAATGGGGAGTGCGATGGTGCAGGCGGAGCCGATGACCCGCCTGTGCGGCAGGCACGCCTGGGCCTGCGCCGGTTTGCCTCCATGGCGGGCTACGCCGCCGACCTTGGCCGCGCCGCCGCGGGCGGTGGCGAGCACATCGCCACCCTGAGCGCGCACACCCGCTCGCAGATCCGCAAGAGCCTCAAACGCTACGCCGGTCTCGGGCCGGTGTCGCTGGCCGGCGCCGCGGACGTACCCGAGGCGCTGGGCTGGCTCGGCCGGCTGAAGGCCCTGCACCAGGCCGCATGGAAGGCGCGCGGCGCGCCCGGGGCCTTTGCCAACCCGCGGTTCGAGGCCTTCCACCGGGGGCTGCTCCAAGCGGGTCACGCGCGAGGCGAGGTGCAGGTGCTGCGCGTGAGCGCCGGCGATCGCGAGGTGGGCTACCTGCTGCAGTTCCGCCACGCCGAGCGCGTGCTGGCCTACCAGAGCGGCTTCGACTACACCCTGTTGCCGGGCAACCACCACCCCGGCCTCGTGGTGCACGCCCTGGCGATGCAGCACGCCCTGGAACAAGGCGCCGTGTGCTACGACTTCCTGGGCGGCGAGGCTCGCTACAAGCGAGACCTCGGCGGCGAGCCCTACCCAATGGGTACCTGGTCGCTGCACCGCCACAGTCCGGCGCTGTGGGCCGAGGAGGCGCTGCGCATGGCGCGATCGGCCAGCCGATCGGCCCGCGCGGTCCTCACGCGTCTTGGGGCTTGAGGCTTCGCAAGCCCCTGTCCGCGCCGTGACGGGATGCTTTGTGGCCCGACAGAGCCACCCCCTCCACTCCCCCGATGTCACTGCCCTCCACCGCCCCCCACACCGCCTTCGGCAGCCCCGCCAGACGCATCTGCTTCGTCGGCCTGGACAACCTGCCGGTGCTCAGCCGCGAGCATGCCCATCACGGCACCGGCGGCGAGCAGGTGCAGCACACCCTGCTGGCGCGCGCCCTGGTGCGCCGGGGCTTGGAGGTCTCCATGGTCGTGGCCGACTACGGGCAGCCCGAGCGATGGGAGGTCGACGGCATCAGCCTGCACCGCGCCCACGGCCTGAGCGAAGGCATCCCGGTGCTGCGCTTCGCCCACCCGCGCATCACCCGCCTGTGGGCCGCACTCGCCCGGGCCGATGCGCAGACCTACTACGTGAGCTGCGCCGGACCTCAGTTGGCGGTGGTGGCGGCTTTTGCGCGGCGCCATGGCCGCCGGGTGGTGTTTCGCATCGCGCACGATCGCGACTGCGACCCCTCGCAACTGCTGGTGCGTTTCTGGCGCGACCGTCAGCTGTACGCCTGGGGGCTGCGCCGCGCCCACGTGGTGCTTGCACAGAGCGCCCAGCAGGCCCAGGCCCTGCGGCTGCATTACGGGGTGGACAGCCGCGTGGCCGGCATGCTGGTGGACCCGGCCACGCGCCAGGTACCCGGCCCGCAACGGCCACGCGACGTGCTGTGGGTCAACAACATGCGCCCCTTCAAGCGCCCGGATCTGGCGCTGGAGGTGGCGCGCCGAATGCCCGGCCTGAGCTTCGACATGGTGGGCGGGCCACAGGGCGGCCACGAGGCCCTGTTCGAGACCATTCGCGGCGCGGCGCGGCGCCTGCCTCACCTGCGTTTTCACGGGGCCGTGCCCTACCACCAGGTCAACGGCCTGTACGACCAGGCGCGGGTGTTCCTGAACACGTCCGACAGCGAGGGCTTTCCCAATTCGTACCTGCAGGCCTGGCGCCGCGGCACGCCGACGGTAGCCTTCTTCGACCCCGACCGCGTGATCGCCACGCACGGGCTGGGCAACGTGGCGCGGTCGGTGGACGAGATGGTGGAGCAGGTGCAGCGGCTGACCACTTCGGACGGCGACTGGCAGGCCGCAAGCGGCCGCTGTCTGCGCTTCATGGACGAGCGGTACGCCGAGGACACCGTGCTGGGCCCCTACGTGGAGGCTCTCACCGGCACCGACGAGCCGACCGTGCAGCCTGCGCTGCCGCATCCGGCGCATCCGGCGCATCCGGCGCATTCGGCGCATTCGGCGCAGGCGGCGGCATGAAGGCGACTGCGTCCCCCGCCTGGTCAGGGCCGCCTGCCTTTCTCGTGACCGTGGACACGGAGGGCGACGACGCCTGGTCGCGGCCCCGCGAGACCCACACCCGCAACGCCGCCTACGCCGAGCGCTTCCAGCACCTGTGCGAGGACGCGGGCCTTCGCCCGACCTGGCTGGTCAACCACGAGATGGCCCTGTGCCCCGTCTTCAGCGCCTTCGGCCGGCAGGTGGTGCGCCAGGGGCGCGGCGAGGTCGGCATGCACCTGCACGCATGGAACAGCCCGCCGCACATCGAGCTCACCGGCGACGACCTGC
>Ga0315902_10005517_pt1 | contig 17821 bp, 10 predicted proteins | sample LakEriMetagenome_9_FD_203523 | JGI IMG/M metagenome (GOLD analysis project Ga0315902, IMG submission 203523) | Freshwater fungal communities from buoy surface, Lake Erie, Ohio, United States - Buoy 12 MA117 | ecosystem: Environmental > Aquatic > Freshwater > Lake > Lake biofilm | place: USA... | reverse complement strand
TTGCGCCGCTCACAGCAATCGCTCGCAATTGACCGTTTGCTATCGCCGGGCCTGAGGAAATTACATTGTCAAACCCAACGGCAACCCGACCTGCCATAAGATCCGCTAGCAAAGGTGGGCTACCGCGGTAGGGAACATGCAGTAAATCAATGTTAAGCGCGGCTTTGATCATTTCCATCGCCAAGTGCCCGGCTGTGCCATTCCCAGCTGAGCCATAGGAAAGCGTAGGCGTTGAAGTACGCGCGAGCGCTACCAAATCTTGAAAACCGCGTACCGGTAGCGCTGGATTTGCCACAAGCACATAAGGTGCCGATGTAAGCAGCGAAATTGGTGCGAAGCCGCGCAAGGGATCAAACGGAAGATTTTTAAAAAGATGGGCATTCGTTATATGGCTAGGCCCAGTCAGTAGCAGCGTATAGCCATCCGGCGCGGCCCGCGCGACAGCTTCGGTACCGATATTTCCAGCACCACCAGGACGATTATCGACGATAAATTGCTGACCAAGACGTTCTGACAGCTTTTGAGCCAAAGCACGGGCCACCGCATCGGCACCGCCGCCCGCCGCAAAAGGAACAATGATCCGCACACTTCGCGCCGGATAGACTTCCTGCGCTACAGCTGGATGTGCCAATGCCGAGGAAATTCCCGCCACTATCAGGCGCCGATTGATGAGCCGCTTTTTCATGGCACCCCTGTTACCGCAATTTCGCCCACCACGCGCGCCCGTACTCTGATCGCACCGCCAGGCAGATAAGCGATGGGCAAGTCTTCGATATCCACCAGCGCCAACGTCGTTTCATCGGCACCAGCTTCAACAGCTCGTAGGCGGGCAATGCGTTCTGCCTCTGCCATCGCTTCCTGGCGCGACATTCCCTGAAAAACCTGATCAGCCTCACCACTCACCTGCGCGATCGCAGCGCCAACGGCATTGGCAACCGCGGCGTGTTCGGGCCGCAGGACTTCGCAGACACCCATCATGCGATCCGGCACCAGGAAAGCGCCACCACCCACAGCCAGAAGCGGTACCCCAGCCGCATCCGTCTTCATGCGGTCAACGGATTCTTCCAGCATGCGCGCAGCTTCCGCAAGCGTGGCACGCACCAGAGTCTCATCCAGTTCTACAACACGTTGCGCGTCCCCAAGGGAGAGGATCCCCGCGCGCACCGCGATGTCGCTTGTGGTCAACTGTGTGCCGCCAAAAACCCGCGCCTCTTGCGGTAAGCGGAAACCCACACTGCGTGGCCCGATCACCACGCCGCCAGTGTTAAGCGGCTGCACATGAGATCCACCACCAAGACCAATCGAAAGAAGATCAGGCATACGGAACAGCGTGCGCACACCGCCTATCTGCACCACAGTATTCGCCTCACGCGGGAAGCCTGCCTTCAGCGCGCCGATATCGCTGGTCGTGCCCCCCACATCCACTACTAGCGCATCCTTAACGCCAGTCAGAAAAGCCGCACCGCGCATGGAATTTGTGGGGCCTGATGCGAAAGACAGGACAGGAAAGCGGCTTGCCACTTCTGCACGGATCACCGTGCCATCATTCTGCGTAATAAAAAGCGGCGCGAGAATACCTGCCTGACGCAAGGCTTCCTCAAATGCCGAAACTGTATGTCGTGCCAAAGGCATGAGGCAGGCATTTAGTAAGGCAACATTTTCCCTTTCCAAAAGCCCGATGCGGCCGAGTTCATGAGAGAGGGTGATGGCAGCATGCGGCATTTCCTGACGCAAAATCTCCGCAGCACGCTCCTCCATTCCCGGATCTAGTGGAGAGAATATGCTGGACACAGCGATGCAGGAAATACCTGCGCCCTTCATGCTGCGGGCGGCCATGGCCACCGCCTTCTCATCCAATGGCATGATGGGCCGGCCGTCATAATCGAGCCCGCCTTCCACCATATGGACTTGCCCGCGCACCATCACAGCAAGATCGGCTGGCCAGTCACAAAAGGGCGGCAAAGAACGAGCGGCGGGGAGCCCGATGCGTATAGCACCAACGGGCGCCAAGTCTCGCCGCTGGACCACCGCGTTCACGAAATGCGTGGTGCCGATCATCACGGCCTGCACGGCTTCAACACCGACCGCTTGCGCAATGTCCTGCAAGGCAAGCCTGACGCCTGTCAGAACATCCGCAGTCGTCGGTGTCTTGATGGCATGCAGCACCCGATCATCCTGCAGCAGCACCGCATCAGTATTGGTGCCGCCAACGTCAATGCCGATGCGGCGTCTCATGTGGGGGCTCCATCGAAAACAGAACGGAAATCAAGGTCATAGCCAAATGCACGCGGCCCCACAAAATCAAGGCCGCGCGGCGAGAGGAAAACCTTCGGTGCCGGTAAGGCGACCACTGTAACGCGCTGGCCGTAGCGCAGGGTCTCAGTACCAATTGCCTCGCCACTCACGCTATCCAGCACGCAGATCAAATCGGGCGTCATGACGCGCGCCACGCCATCCTGCCAGCCAACCGCCCATTCATTCTGAAACGCAAGTTCAAAGCCCTGCCCGCGCCAGTCATCCAGCCCATCAAGCTTCGCCGTGCCGCGCAGGAAGCCTTCCGTAGTGCGCCGGGCGATATCAGCCACCTTACCCCGGAACAGAAGCAACCCTTTCTCAATATCCAATATTGCCTGGATTGGATCACGATGTTCTTTCTGCGCCAGGCGAATGGCTTTGCCGAGTTCAATCGCCTGTGTGGTTGTGCGCAGAATACCCCAGCGCTTTACCTCTGCGCCGGTTCGCGGCGCCTTGCAGGTGGCAGCGATGGAACCAACTTCGACACACATTTTACGTGACAGGCGTTCCATCCATTTCCAGGATGGAACCTTTGCCACGATGCCTTCAATACCACGCGGATCCACCAGCGATAATGGCCAGGGCTTCAAATCACCGACGGCGAAGGATGTCATTTGCGCTTCCGGATAGGCGCGACCCATAGCATCCGCATCAACAACCGGTTTGCCGGTTTCAGCCGCCGCAAGCAGTGGCTGCACCCCGTTATTGCCACCAATCTCTACGCTCATGACCGCACGAAAGGAACGGCCGAGATATTCCTCCATCACTGTCACGGCGCGGCCAATATTCGCGCTATCTACCAGCCTTTCCTGGCCAACCAGCGGCGCGCCCATATTGGAGACAACGGCGACCAAATCATCATCTGCCAATTCATCCGGATCCATTAACTGAACGCGCCTACCTTCGGCGTAAAGGCGGCGCATGTTCAGCAGACCAAGATAGGGCGAACCACCGCCACCAGTGCCAAGCACCCACGCACCGACAGCAAGTGCCTCGATTTCTTCAAGGGTAATTTCGCGCATCAGGGCTCCGGTAATAAGGATGCTGCGGCGCGTGCGGCCACAGCAACAGATAGCAGAACAGGGCAAGACAGTGCGGCAACCGCGGCCGCCTTATCGCGCCGTGTGTAAGAAATGCAGTCAAGCAGCACCAGGTCAGGCTTTTGCGCCGCCATTTCAGCCATTGCCGCTTCGCGTGTCGTCTTATCGGCATAGGGGCGCAGCGCCACTACTGTGATCGATAGCCCACTTCTTGCGCGAGATTCGCCAAGACCAGCAGCCTGTTCCGCCAATGGCACGAAAAGCCCAAGCCTACCCTGTGGCAGCAGCGCTTCCGCCATACCGTTCAGAACGGCCGAAGGCTGTATCAAGTCAGGCCGTTCGGGCAGGCCCTTGAAGGTGCCGGTACAGGCAAGCAGCACTGGTCCTTGGGTTTCTTCAAGCATGCCACGCATACGCGCTGTCACCGCAGCCTTGGAAATGGCGACACCTTCGCCCGAGGGCAGCATGGTGAAAAGCGTATCATGACCATCCCGTGGTCTAACATCCGCAATTTCAGCGCGTGATAGGCCATCAAGAGCACCGCGCATCGCAATCTTCAAACCGGGCGCGGCAGCCGCGATTTCTGCCTCAAGGTCCAGGCGCGGTGTCTGACCAATGACGAAGACTGGAAGAAACGCCATGTCTTTCTCCGGGGAATGACAGCAAGATGATGACAAGGACATTGGGCGCCGTAAAGGCCAGCATTCGTGGCGCGTTCAGCTATACCCCATGCTCTTTATGCCAGCGGGCAACGCACCATATGGTCGCCACCAAGATCAACCAATGACGGTATGGCTGCCCTGCAACTTGCAGCCGCCATCATACATCGCGGATGAAAGGCGCAGCCTTCTGGTGGTGCCGCCGGATTTGGGGGTTCACCCGTCGCCACAAAGGGTGCGCCACCCGCGCGAAGGCGCGGCACTGAAAGCAGTAACGCGCGCGTATAGGGATGGCGCGGCTGTTCAAAAACCTCGGCCGCCGTGCCTTCTTCAACGATGCGCCCCAGATACATGACAGCGACACGTTCACAAACCTGTCGTACCACAGCCAAGTTATGGCTGATAAAAAGATAAGCAAGGCCACGGCTTGCACGCAGCCTTTCCAGCACTTCCAGAATCTGCGCTTGAACGGAAACATCCAGGGCCGAGGTTGGTTCATCCAGAATCAGTAGATCAGGCTGCAGCGCAAGCGCCCGCGCAATGCAAACACGCTGCTTCTGCCCGCCCGATAATTCATGCGGAAAGCGATGCAGAAAAGCCGCCGGAAGCCCCACTTCAGCGAGCAGCGCGGCCACACGGTCCCGCAGAACTTGGCCAGAGGCCAAACCTTGCACCCTCAATGGCTCAGCAACAGCATCTTCCGCCGTAAGCCTGGGATCAAGCGCGGCAGACGGATTTTGATGAATCAACTGCATGCGCCGCCGTAAGGGGCGCAGCGTCGCCTCATCCAGATTAGTAATATCCTGCCCATCGAAGATGATACGCCCTGCATTGAGAGGGATCAGCCGGAGCAGCAGGCGCGCAAGTGTGGATTTGCCGCAGCCGCTTTCACCAACAATGCCAAGCGCGGCGCCGCGATTCAGCGTAAGGTCAATATCAGCCACCGCATGTACGCGCGGTGCCTCACCGAAAAGGCGCCGGCGCCCTTCGAATATCTTCACAAGGCCTTCGGCATGCAGCAGTGCAGTGTTCATGGCATCACATGATGGCAAGCAACGTTGCGACCTGGTAAAATCTCCCGGGGGAGCGGTTTCTCAACACTGCATTTTTCTGTCGCCATCGGACAACGGGGATGGAAGCGGCAACCCTTTGGGGGTGAGATCAGCCCAGGGATGCTACCGGGAATGCCGTGCGGACTTCTTTCGGGTTGGTCCAAATCCGGCACGGCAGCGATAAGCCCGCGCGCATAAGGATGCAAAGGATGTGCAAGTAATTCGTGAGTTGGTGATTCCTCAACCACATTACCGGCATACATGACGGCGACCCTTGTACAGGCAGCCGCAACAACGCCAAGATCATGGGTGATCAGCATCAGCGTAAGGCCGCGTTCCGCCACTAGGCGCGCGATCAGCGCCAGGACCTGCGCCTGGACAGTCACATCCAGCGCCGTAGTGGGTTCATCCGCCACCAGCAGCGCGGGGTCACCCGCAAGCGCCATGGCAATCAGCACGCGCTGGCGCATGCCACCTGAAAGCATATGCGGATGGCTTTCCAGTAACCGGCTTGGTTCGGGCAAGCCGACCGCTGCCAGCAATTCCGCCGCCAGCGTCCGCGCTGCCGCGCGAGGCCGCATCTTGCCGCCCACCGCTCTATCCTGCCCGCGAATGGCGTCTTCCATTTGCGTTCCCACCGCCAATAACGGATTGAGGTAGGAGGCCGGATCTTGAAATACCATGGAAATTGCGCGCCCGCGCAAGCGCCGCATCGCGGATTCCGGCAGGCGCAAGATATCCTGATCGCGAAAAAGGATTTGCCCCGAAACTACACGCGCAGGCGGCATAGGATTAAGGCCAAGCAGGCTGCGGGCCAGTACGGATTTTCCGCAACCGGTTTCACCGACAATACCAAGCGTATCACCCGCTTGCAGTTTCAGATTAATGCCATCCAGCACTGCTGCTGTGCCATCGAAACCATCGAAAGCTAAACGATAATCGCGGATTTCGAGCAATGGCTTCATCCACGATTGCTCCGCGGGTCCAGGATATCGCGCAGCCCATCGCCCAGAAGGTTGAAGCCAAGCACTGCAAGATAAATGAAAGCGCCAGGCGCGATCGCGTACCACCACCAATCAGGCAAATAGCCACGGGCGATTGAAATCATCGCCCCCCATTCCGGTGTTGGTGGCTTAGCACCAAGCCCGATAAAGCCAAGCGATGCCACGGCCAAAATCGCCTGACCGATGTCCATGCTCATTTTCACGATCAATGGCGACAGGCTATTGGGCAGCACATGCCGCCACAGGATGCGCGCGCGTGATGCACCGGCCACGCGGGCCGCTTCAATGAAGGGCTCTTCCCTGATGGAAAGCGCCTTGGCTTCCGCCAAACGCACATAGCCCGGCCACCATACCAAAATCAGCGCCAGCATGGCGTTACCAATCCCCGGACCAAGTGCCGCGACCAGCGCAATCGCCAGTACGAGTCCTGGCACGGAAAGGAATAAATCGGTGAACCGCATAATCACTTCGCGCAGGCGCCCACCAGCAAGGCCAGCCAATATGCCAAGCGGCACGCCAATCAAGGCGGCTGCAAAGGTAATACCCATACCCACCAGCAGCGAAACCCGCGCACCCACAATCACGCGCGTCAGAATGTCGTTGCCTACCTCATCCGTGCCGAACCAATGCGCCAGGGATGGCGGCTTGAGCTTATTCGCCAGATTGACCCCACCAGCGGCATGGTCGGGATAAGGCACGATCCATGGGCCGATTAACGCAAGCAGAACGATGAGGCTCACCAAAAAAAGCCCCAGCATGGACGAGAAAGATCGCGTCAACAGCCAAATCGCCAAGCGAAGGCGGCGTCTTGGTGGGGCGGCGACGGTTTCCTCGGTAATTGCAGACATGGATCAGGCACGCCTCAAGCGCGGGTCCAGCACGCCATAAAGTAGATCAACAATCAGATTGGCGATCATGAAGTTCAGACCGATAATAAGCGTGACGCCCATTACCGGCTTAAAATCCCCCGCGATGGCCGAGGAAACGGCGTAAAGCCCGATGCCGGGCCAATCGAAAACTGTTTCAACCAAGACCGTGCTGCTCATCATCCAACCCCAGCGGAGGCCTATGATGGCCAGGGTTGGCAACATGGCATTCTTGAGCGCATGCACCATAACAAGGCGCCAAGGTGTCACGCCATGCGCGCGCGCGGCGACAATATAGTCCATGCGCAGTGCTTCGAGCATTTCGCTGCGGTTCACGCGTAGGATGGATGCAAGGCAAGGTAAGGAAAGCACAATAGCAGGCAGGATGATGTAGGAAAGCGCTTCCCGAAACAGCACAAAATCGCCATGCAGTAAGCTATCCAACAGCAATAATCCGGTTATGCCATCGGGCGGTTCGGTAAAGACCGAAAGCCTTCCGCTAGTCGGCAGCAGGCCAAGCCAAGCGGCAAAGGCCAATTGCAGCAATAGGCCAAACCAGAACGGCGGCAGGGCAATGCCGGATACGGCAAAGATGCGTGTCAGATGATCCGCAGGCCCATCCTTACGTAGGGCGGCAAAAACACCAAGTGGCACACCCAGCAGAACGCCCATGAGCATGGCAAGAATGACCAATTCAAGCGTCGCCGGGAAATACCGTGCAAGATCTGTCGCGACCGGGCGGCCCGTGGCGATGGAGCGCCCGAAATCGCCCCGCACCAAATCCGTGACATATCGCATGAATTGCTCGTGCAGCGGCTTGTCGAGACCGTAATCCCGCCGGACTTGCTCAATTTGGGATCGCCCCGCATCCGGCCCGGCAGCGAGCGCGGCCGGGTCTGACGGGGCGATATTGGAAATGACAAAAGTCAAGCAGACCAAGCCAAAGAGCATCAGGCCAGCAAGGCCGATGCGCCGAAGGATATAGCCTGCCACGCCTGTTTCAGCCCACCGCCCAAAGCGGGTAGAAATCAATTTCGCCGGTGAAGCGTACTGGGCTGAAGGTGAAGCCGCGTACATAATCGCGCCGCGCCCAAATACGGTTTGCCACCATGCCGAAAATCTCCGGCTGATCCTCAACAATCACTGTCTGGATACGGGCATAAAGCGCCAGGCGCTTCGCATTATCCGTCTCGGCACGCGCTTCATCAGCCAGGCGGCTTACCTCGGCATTATCGTAATGTGCCGTGCCGTAATAAAGGCCCCAGGAAGCGCGGTGATATTGGTAGGCAACAGTATCCGGATCGGTACCTACGGGTGTCACGTAAATGGACATCATATTGGGCGAAGTTTCAGGCTTGGAGCCACGGCTTGTCATCGTCGGCCAAGGCTGGCCCACAATATTCACGCGAATATCAAGCGCCCGCAGACTGTCGAGTAGCGCAAGCCCGATGCGCCGCGCATCTTCAAGCCCCGCGACATGGACATATTCAAGCTCTATGCCGCCATTGGGGAAGCGTGAACGACGCAGGAAATCACGCGCCTTGTCCAAATCCTTCCTTGGAATCCCCGGCACATCGATATGTCCGGCCATGGATGCCGGGAAAGGGCTTGTCATCAATGTTGCTGCACCATTGTGAATGGTCAGCAGCGAGTCATAATCAAAGGCATAGGCAATGGCCTTGCGCAGATTGATATCCGCAGTTGGCCCCTGCTGGCAATTGAATTTAATACCAAACGTGGTCGAACCCTTGTGATTTTCCACCACAATCCCAGGCAGACGGCCCAGCTGTTCGATATCATCGGGCGTCAGGTTGGTGATGATATCCGCCTCACGCCGCTGTAGCGCTGCTTTGCGTGGTGCCGCTTCGCGAATGATGCGATAGATGATGCCCGAAAGCCGCTCGCTCCCGGCCATCGGCCAGCCCTTCCAGTAATCGGCAACGGCGTCGAGATGGATCAGCGCATTGCCATCAAACCGGCGGAGCTTGAAGGGGCCAGAACCGGCACCGTTTTCCATCAGCCATTTGCGCCCCAGATCATCGCTTTCCTGATTGGCCATGACTTGGCGCGGGTTCACAATATACCACCACGGCACATAAGACAGGAATGGCGCGAAGGGTCTTTCCAACGTGAAGCGCACAGTACGTGCGTCAACCGCTTGGATTTTCTCCGGCTTGAGAAAATCCTTGAACATCCAGGCGATACCGGCATTCAAACGCAAGCCGCGTTCAAAGGAAAACCGTACTGCCTCGGCATCTACCGTATCGCCATTATGGAATTTGGCATTGCCGACAAGATGGAAAGTATAGGTTAGGCCATCGGCCGAAACCTCATACCGCTCCGCGAGCCAGGGCACGATGCGGGGCGGATCGCCGTCATATTTCAAGAGAGCGTCATAAACGCCCTGTTGGATCATGCGCGTTGACCAGTCATAGCGCACATGCGGATCAAGCACAGGCACCTGCTGATTGCCGGAAAACACCAGCACCTTGCGGTTGCCATCGCGCTCAAAGGCCCAGGAGATGCCGGGCAAGCCAAGGCCAAGCGCCGCGGCACCTGCCATCAGACCCCTACGAGAAGGATGCGTGATCATCATGAACCCCCTGTTGTTGCTACCAAGTCTCAATCCGCAGCTTGATGTTCGGCCCTGCGCCGCGCGGAGGCAACAGGGTCTATGCGCCCATCGGCGCCAAGCACTACACCATAGTCGCGCATCGCGCCTTCTGGTGTGATGTAATTGTCATCCAGATCGGCCTGCACAGCCTCTAAAGAACGTTGCCATGCTTCGCCAAAGCCTGATCCACCAGCGATCCTGCCTTCAATCTCTGAAGCGGGATCGAGCAAAGCCACCATCTCACCAGTGCCGACATCGCGCGGCGTTATTTCGCCCGGCGCTTTCACCATGCCGCGTCCGGGGGCACCGGGTTTTCCGCCAAAGAGCCCTTCTGGCTTCAGGCCAACCCCTTCCGGATAAAGCCCAACCATGATCGGTTCGGCGTCCGCATAAAGGCGCCGCGCACGCATGCGTTGGCCAAGCCCGCCACGTTGGCGACCCGGGCCAGCGCTATCAGCGACCAAAGCCTTTTCCATCACCAAAACCGGCATGCGCGATTCCAGCAATTCCACAGGTGTATTCGCCGCGCTCGTCGGGAAAAGGAGTCCGGATTTGCCATCCGCCTTTGAGGAAGCCCCCTGCCCTCCCCCCATGAAAAAATGATCAGAAGCGACGCGCCCCTGCTTGTTGCGTCCGTAAAAACCAAAGGATTTCGGCAAGCCCGTGAAAGCCTGCACTTTGTCCGGGATAGCCGGCGCCAATGCACGGTACAGGTTGGGGCCCAGGAACCAAGAAAGCCGAGTGCGATAGGCCACCGCCGCCGGCGGCTTGCAGTTCAGAGCCGATCCTTCCGGCGCAGCCACCGTAATCGGTGCATAGCAGCCCGCATTACCCCGAACACCCGGCGTCAACATGCATTTGATTGGGTAGGAAGAATGCGCCGCTGTCACATTCATCGTGCAATTCAGGCCACCGCGCGGCAGCGTTGGCGGCGCCTCTACATGCTCCACGTGAATATTTTCGCCTTTTTTGTGAACCTGCACACGGTAGCGCAACGGTTCACCAAGCGGGCGATTTTCGATCTCGCTTTCGTAAATACCGTCTGGTACGGCGCGGATAGCCGCACGCGTCGCGGCTTCACTACGGCCCTGTACCACTGCGGCCAGCGCAGCCAAATCCTGCAAACCATATTCTTCCATAAAGGCAACCAGCCTTTGCGCGCCGAGCGCATTGGCCGTCACCATGGATTCCACATCGCCCAATACCTGATCGCTATTGCGAATATTGGCCGCCAGCAGGCGAAATAGTGAACGATCGGGCTGCCCGGCCTCATAAAGTTTCATCGGCGGGATTTGTACACCCTCATCGTAAATTTCACGCGCCGCCAGGGGGTCCTTCACACCGCCAATATCGCTTACATGACCGACCGTACCCATCAGCGCCACAACGCGCCCCTGATGAAAAACTGGTGTTACCAGAGCAATGTCGAAAAGATGGCCAGCACAAAGCCAGGGATCATTCGTCACCAGTACATCGCCGGGCTTCAGTGTCTCAGCTGGGAAATGCTCTAGCAACGCCTTCACACAGCGGGTCAGAGTCAAATTGAATAGCGGCATGGCGCGTGGCGAATGCGCCAAAGGATTGCCTTGGGGATCGAGGATTTCATTAGCGAAATCCTGTGCCTCCGCAATAATAAGGGAATAGGCCGTGCGGCAAACCGTCTGCCACATCTCCTCCACAATCGAAATCAGGCGCGACCACATTATTTCCAGGCCAATCGGATCGGCCTCGATACGTGCTTTGGCGTCCTCCATCGTCATGCCAGGCGTGATCAGCGCCTCTGCCCGCGCAGAAGCGCCAACATTTATTCGCAAATTCAGCGCCGCATCCACAGTAAGCCGATCACCTGGCGCGATGATAGTGGTCGCTTCCCGTTCTTCAATGATGGCGGGCCCAGGGACGCTTTGGTTAGGCTTCAACCTATAGCGATCATAAACTGGCGTCTCGTGGAAACTTCCTTCAAACCAGGCCGGACGATAGCCCTTGAGCGCAAGACCTTCCCCGCTTGCAACGCCAACCGCGCCTGAAATGGAGATTTCTGGTTCGGGTGAGACTACTCGCACGCGGAGTGACAGCAATTCAATCTCTGCCCCTTCAATCGCGCGCGTATAAAGCCGCTGGTAAGTTTCGATGAAACGCTCGCAAATATCAGGCAGTCGCGCGGCATTGATCTCACCATCGGGCAGCGGAACCATAATCTGATGCAATTGGCCGACCATACGCATTTCGGCCGAGCGCTCCACACGCATCGCCGCATCCGCCACACCGGCGACCCGCAGCCTAGCGCGGGCTTCCGCTTCCAGGGCTTCCAGCGCAGATGCCACTGCCGAAAAGTCCGCCTGCGCACCGAGCGGCATGATCAGGCTGCGTGAAGTTTCGAAAGCCAGTGGCGCGGCAAGAAATCCAAGCGCCGAGGCCGCGCCCGAGGCTGGTGGCACCAGCACTTCACTGATCCCAAGAATGCGCGCCACGCGCACGGCATGGGCGGGCCCGGCACCGCCAAAAGCAACCATGGCGTAACGCCGCGGATCGCGGCCCTTTTCGACAAGATGCACACGTGCGGCACCGGCCATGGCTTCGCATACCACGGCATATACACCCCAAGCCGCCTCAATCGCCGAAAGCCCAAGCTTCTCACCAAGCCGCGCCAAAGCAGCTTCTGCAGCAGAACGGTTGAGCGCCATGGCGCCCCCCAGAAAGAAGCCTGGATCGTAATACCCTAGCAGCAGATTGGCATCAGTGACGGTCGCTTCCATGCCACCGCGCCCATAACAGGCAGGACCTGGATCAGCACCTGCGGAATGTGGGCCGACTTTAATCAAGCCCGTCTCATCCACATTGGCGATAGAGCCGCCACCAGCACCAATTTCGATCATGTCCACTACAGGCGATCGGATTGGTAAGCCGGAACCGCGCTTGAAGCGATGCACTCGCGCGGCTTCCATCATTGGTGCGACTTCGGCGCGGCCATGTTCAATCAGGCAGGATTTCGCCGTAGTGCCACCCATATCAAAGGCCAAGGCATCGGGCAGGCCAGCTGCCCGCGCAAAAAGTACCGTAGCCAAGGCGCCACCTGCCGGGCCGGATTCCAAAAGGCGAATAGGGAATGCACGTGCTACCTCGGGCGCACAAAGCCCACCATCGGATTGCATCAGCCGCAAGGTGCCGACGAAGCCGAGCCCTTCCATTTCGCTCAACAGGCGCCCCAGATACCGATCCATCAGTGGCTGCACAAAGGCATTGGCGCAGGTTGTGACGCTGCGTTCATATTCTCGGATTTCGGGGGCGACTTCGCTCGAAAGGCTTATCGATATGTCTGGGAATGCTTCGCGCAGGATCGCTGCTGCGGCTTGCTCATGCGCAGGATTGGCATAGGCATGCAGGAAGCAGATCGCAATGGCATCGCAGCCTTCGGCGACCAAGCGCGCACCAGCAGCGCGGACCTCGGCCACATCCAGATCGCTGATGACATGACCATCATGCGTCACGCGTTCCGTAATTTCGATCCGATGGCGGCGCGGCACGATCGGATCAGGGAATTTAAGAAAAAGATCGTAAATATCGTAGCGCTGCTCGATCCCCAGTTCGAGTATGTCACGGAAGCCGCGGGTAGTGAGCAGTCCCGTCGCAGCACCACGACGTTCAATTAACGCATTGGTGACTAACGTGGTGCCATGGAGGACCTCCGCAAGTTCAGCAATCGTTATTCCCGCTTCAGCCGTGATTGCGCGGATGCCGGTCATCGCACCTTCGGCCGGATCCTGAGGGGTCGTGAGACATTTATGCAGCCTGATGCCGCCACTGACGCGATCGAGCAAAACAAAATCAGTGAAGGTACCGCCGATATCGAAGCCAAGGCGGTACCTTGCAGAAAGATCGATCATTTGGAGCCTACTGCTATCAACGACTTAAGGAGGCTAACAGCGCATGATGCAGGCGACAATAGCAGCACCACTAACGCCTAGATTTGCAAACACCTTTTGCCTAGTTTTGTTGTAATGCTCCTATTGGACAATAGTTCATTTAAGCCAGTAGGTTAGCCGCAGCGCGACAACGCTGCCTACCAAGCCGGTCTATCCGGCCATAGTGGCATCCTAGTATTTGGCTGCCAGCGATCCCCTGCCCCGGGCTGAAATTAGTCCATGGATTGGTTCGTACCGAGGGTCAGGTACGACGGTACGGAAGTGTCCTTCGGACGAGGATTGCCTGGGGAATTTGCGTCAGGCGGTGCTTTCTTAGTGTAAGGGTTGGGCGTGCCTCAGGCCCTCCAAGCGGTTACTGTCAATAAATACTCATTGAGCGATACGCAGATCCGCCTTTCTTACCACATCTTTGAACTTGGCGTACTCCGCCGCAAGAAAGGCCGCTGTGCTGGCGGGCGTGCTATCCGCCACCACATCAATTCCCGCCGCCGCCAAACGGGTAATGATATCAGTTTCTGCCAAGGCGTAATTCGCTGCGGCAGCAAGACGATCAACGAGCTCCATAGGCAGACCTTTGGGGGCAAGCATCAAATTCCATGTGGATGCTTCAAATCCAGGCAGGGCGGCTTCGCTCATGGTTGGCACTTCAGGAAATAATGGATGCCTTGTAGCACTTCCCATGGCCAAAATCCGAAAGAGCCCATCCTTCGCCCCGGCCGCCAGCGAACCTAATGGCTCCCAAGCGTATTGTACTTCACCCTTTGCCAAAGCCTCGGCAACGCCGGCGCCGCCCCTATAGGGAATATGGACGGCATTAAGCCCGCCAGCCATCAGCGCCATCAACTCGCCAGCCAAATGCCCAACGCTGCCGATCCCTGAACTTCCCCAACTGGCGCGACCAGGTGCTGCGCGTAGGCCCTGAATCAATCCGGCCACATCCTGGTAGGGGACATCCTTAGGTACTGCCAGCGCGATCGGAGCCCGCCCCAAAATCGCGATTGGCGTAAAATCCGCGATCGGATCATAGGGGGTAGTGGCCGCCTGTAGAGCAGGCACGGTTCCATGCGTAGAGGGCGTGGCAAGCAGCAAAGCATGCCCATCTGCAGGCTGGCGCTTCACGTAGTCGCTACCGATCGTGCCAACTGCGCCCGCCCGATTCTCGACGATAATACGTGCATTTGGCCCTAATCTTTTCGCCATTCGTTCCGCAACCAAGCGCGCCAACAAATCTGCAGAGCCGCCCGCCTGAAAAGGAATGGTGAAAACAATGGGGCGGGTAGGCCAGCCTTGCGCCCAGGTTCGGCTGCCAAAAGCAACAAGGCCAAACAAGCCACCAAAGAGACGACGCGATATCATCATGGCGCTCCTGACAGGACGCATCATCAAGAAAGGCTCTCGACCATCCCCCAGAAACACTAGTCACATTATTTATATTTGTCAGCCCGCTTTCGGTGAAGCCCGTCATCATCATCGAAGGCACAACACGACGAAAATTCATCATCACCGCGGAGGAAACAGCGCGTATAAGGCGGCTCAAGCTTCCCCATAGCCCCCGCCGCCCGGCGTCGCGATACCGACGACATCGCCTGGCCTAAGATTGAATGGGCTGTTCTTGATATCAATGGCTGTGCCGTTGATGGTCACAGCGCCACACGCCCCAGCACCTCCCCCAAGAATGCCTTGAGCAGCGGCGCGCGTTCTTTCCGCGTTGAAGCCAATTGAATATGGCCCGCCTTCCAGAAGCTGATGCGCCTGTTCCAGCCCATCTCCACCACGATATTTGCCAGCGCCACCGGAACCGCGACGTATACGGCGATGGAGAACGCGAATTGGTGCCTTCTGTTCAATAACCTCGACAGGTGTTGAGGAAACATTGGATGGCCAGGAGAGGGCGGCTTCACCATCGCCAAGTGCTCCGGCCCCCATACCACCATTGAAAAATGTCTTCAGCGCGAAGCGAGTGCCATTTTCCCGCTGACCGCGCAGCAGGAATGACCAAATTGGGCTTCCGGTTGGCGCGATGACTTTTTCGGGAACGGCCTCGGCCAAGGCGCGCAGCACTAGTGCAGGAAGATAATGCCCGACTAAAGCACGGTTCCCCCCAGAATAGGGCCATACATGATTCACGATTGAACCTTCAGGCGCCACCAATCTGATGGCTTTCTGTGATCCATCATTATTGGGGCTTTCGGGATCAAGAATGCACTTTAAGGCGTAGGCGGTAAAGGCGAAGGTATAGCACCAGGCAACATTCAAGGCGGCCGGGATTTGCTCTGAACTGCCGGAATAATCCACTGTCACCTGATCTGATTCAATTGTCACTTTCGCTTTGAGGCAAATGGGCACTCCATCCATGCCATCGGTTTCTTCCTCAGCGCTCCAGGAGCCCTGGGGCAATTCCGCCAATGCGGCGCGTACCGCAATATCTGTGCGGGCACAGCTGGCCTCGGCAAAGCGGTTGAGGTCATTCAAACGCCAGTCAGTCAACAGTGTCATCAAACGCCGCCGCACAAGATGCAAAGCCGCCATCTGGCCATGCAAATCGCCCAAAACCTCCTCGGGTGCCCTCACATTCTTGGCCAGCAATGCAAGTATGGCGTTATCCAAAACACCAGCACGCGCAAGTTTCAGAGGCGGAATTTGAAATCCTTCCTCATGAACATCAGCGATACGCTGTGCGCCGCTTCTGCCGCCAATGTCAGGGGCATGTGCCGTACTGGCGACAAAGGCAACCAGCTTACCATGATGAAAAATCGGCATTCCCAGGCTGATATCCGCAAGATGCCCCGTTCCCCACCATGGATCATTGGTGATGAGAATATCACCATCCGCCAAGTCATCTCCAAATACGGTGCGGAAGTGTTCGACAGTACGGGGAAGACTTCCGATGAAGCTTGGAATTGACTTATGGCCCTGCGCCAACAATCTCCCTGTCGCATCGGTGATCACAACGGAAAAATCATCAGATTCCCGCACCACAGTTGAAAACGCACTCCGCACGAGCGTGGCCGAGGCTTCATCCACCACACCTATCAGGCGACGCCAGAGAACTTCAGTTCGAACAGCATCAAATTCGCCTTCCTGCGCGATTTCCGAGGCCACGGCGATCAGACCGATGCCCATGATTTTCGGTGCGACTGTGTCCTTCTCCGCCAGCACGAGTGTTGAGCCAGCCTGTGCAATGAGCGCCGGGCCGGATATCTGCCTAGGCTCTCGCCCCCAGACCGATGATTTGGCTGTTACACGCGTACCATCTGCCAGAATGATTTCACGTGCGCCGACGGCCGCAGACTGCTGCGCCTCCTCAAGAATGAGCGGTAGCGTGTCATCAAGCAAAGGCAAAGTCGCGACAATGCGCAGAGCAACCAATTCCACTTCGGCCCAATCAATGGTGCGCGTGAAAATTCTCTCATAGGCCGCGCGATAGGCCGAAAGAATGTCCTTTGTATTCGCATAGGGCCCCGGCGGCAGGGATACTTCAATCTCAAACCCTTGCCCGACATAACGCATATCCGCGCTGCGCTGGACCAACGCGCCAGCAAGGGGCAAGCCTGCGGTGCTGAGTGCGTCATGCTCAAGTGAGGCGAATGCCGCTTCTATTTCAGTGCCTGACAGCGCAGCAAGGGGGCGCCCCAAATAGGCAGACCTATCCACACGCAAGGGTGCAAGGCATAGACCGATGGCAGAGGCAACCCCTGCCGCGGGCGGGCAGATCATTGTCCTTATGCCAAGCTTGCGCGCAACTTCGGTACCGTGCAAAGGCCCACCGCCGCCGGTTACAACCAATGCGAGTTTGTCAGGTTCTACACCACGTTCTGCCGCATGGACACGTGCTGCTGAAGCCATATTCTCATTGGCCAGTTCCCTGATTCCAAGTGCAGTACCTTCGACATCAAGGGCAAGCGTGCCCCCTAAATTTGAAAGAGCAGTGACGGCCGCCTGTGTGTTGAGATGCATCGTGCCGCCAGCAAAATTTTCGGCATCCAGCAGGCCAAGGGCTAGATTAGCATCAGTGAGCGTAGGCTCCTGGCCGCCGCGCCCATAGCATGCGGGCCCGGGTTCCGAACCGGCGCTCCGCGGCCCCACCTTCAAAAGTCCCAAGCCGTCACGACGCGCAATGGAACCGCCACCGGCCCCGATTTCAATCAGATCTACGCTTGCCAGGCAAAGCGGCAAGCCGCTTTCCGGCACAAAGCGCTTTTCGCGCGCCGCTTCAAACCGACGCGCAATCAAGGGCGTGCCGTTTTCAATAACGCAGAGTTTCGCAGTGGTCCCACCAAGATCAAGCGCAAGAAGATCGGCGATTCCTGCCTGGCGGGCGAACCAAGCCGCGGCCAGGGCGCCCGCGGCGGGCCCGGATTCAAGCAA
>Ga0315902_10005515_pt1 | contig 17829 bp, 16 predicted proteins | sample LakEriMetagenome_9_FD_203523 | JGI IMG/M metagenome (GOLD analysis project Ga0315902, IMG submission 203523) | Freshwater fungal communities from buoy surface, Lake Erie, Ohio, United States - Buoy 12 MA117 | ecosystem: Environmental > Aquatic > Freshwater > Lake > Lake biofilm | place: USA... | reverse complement strand
GCGACTTTTTGTTGGAGCCAGGTGATGTATTGTTCAGTGTGGACGGTTTTGAGCCAGTCCGGAGCAATCGCAGTGGCAGTCACAAAGCGACAAAAACTCGAGGCAGATTGATGCAATTTGGTCAGAATGGCGTCGACACGCGCGGCATTCTCGGGATGGCGTGAATTGCTGTGTGCCTCGTGGTGTGGAGTTGTAATAATGGTCACTGACATGCGCTGTTCACCAAGTTGTAATCTACGATGTAGTATAGCATGCATTGTGTGATGCTTGTGCTTTGTAGGCGGTTTTTTTGTGTGATAGATGATAGAATAAAAGCGTATACATCCGATGATGACCGAGCGCGAATAAGGCACGTATGGCATTGAGTTATGAAGAGTTAATCAACGCATTCGAATCGACGTGGGGTCAAGTTGGTCTCCATGAGCACGAAATCGTTGAGTACATGACACCGGCAACCCTCGAACGCACCTTCCGCGTTCAACTCTTTCCGGATCACGGTGAACCCCTGACTGATGCGAATATGCCACCGTGGGTCGAAGCGACAGTTGTGTGGGGCCCCGCTCATCACCTCCACGATGGCAATGCGGCGATACCCGTTCCGCTTGAGATTCAGTGGAATTACACGATTCCCCTGCCACTCGGTGAGAAGCGCGGCGACCAGGAAATCGCCAAAGCTGCCCAAACCCAGATTCGTCAGGTGGTGCGCCGTTTGTTCAACGAAGACGTGGGACACGAGGTGCTCGCCATCGAGATGCGCCGTGCGTTTGCGCCGGATAGTCGGAGTGTGAGCTCTCTGTTGCTGTATGCATCGGGGACCAGTGATATTACAGAGGTACTGCTAACCACGGGTAGTGAGGCGCTCCATGCTGTGCTCCGCGAGGAGTGTAGTATGGCCGTTGCGCTGGTCTTGGCGTTTGCTGAGACCTTTAATCCGGGCAGTGTTGGTGGGTATCGTGCCGTGGAATCGGCCTGAGGAGTTTTTTCATGATGAGTGAGTTTCGCCAGTACTGGCGTATACCGGCAATTGTGTTTACGGTGATTGTGGTACTTGACCGAATTACCAAGTGGTGGATTGATACGAATCTCGGTCCTGTTGAGGGTACGAGTATGCCGGTTTTGCCACCATGGTTGTATTTGACCTACGTCAAAAACACGGGCGTGGCGTTTGGTCTGTTCCAGGGTATTCCTCAGTTTTTTACGGTGATGAACATCCTGATCTCGCTCGGTGCCATGTACATGTACCGTTACCAGATGAGCCATACCATCGTGACCCAACTCGCGATGGGTGGGATTTTGGGGGGCGCAATCGGCAATATTATTGACCGCATTCGCCAAGGATTCGTCACGGATTTCGTGCATGTCACCTGGTTCCCGGGGATTTTTAATGTGGCCGATAGTGCGATTACCGTGAGTATCATCGCCTTGGTCATTGCCTCGCTCCGTGATGAGCTTAATCCCACCACAAAAGAAACAGAGCAACCTCGTGACAACGCATGATGATGAGAGCGTCCTGCTCGTGGTTGATGCCGCCGACAAAGGCGTGCGTCTCGACCGTTTTGTGGCCGATGCCCTGCCCGATATTTCACGCAGTGCTGTTCAGCGCCTCATCGATCAAGGTCATATTTTGCGCAATGACGCTCCGACTCGGGCTGCCGAGCCGTTGCGTGCTGGCGACCGTATCAGCGTGATTGTGCCCGAGCCAGTCGACACGGCACTCGTGCCCGAGCAGATCCCACTGAACACCGTGTATGTGGACGACGACATCATTGTGGTCGACAAACCTGCCGGCATGGTCGTGCATCCTGCGCCTGGCCACCCCCGAGGCACGCTCGTCAATGCCTTGTTGTGGCACTACCCAGGCATGGTGATTGGCGGCGGTATCCGCCCAGGTATCGTGCATCGCATCGACCGTGACACGAGTGGTTTGCTTGTGATTGCCCGCAATGATGCTGCCTTGGCCAATTTGCAACAACAGCAACTCGCCCACACCATGCACAAATCGTACATGGCGTTGGTGATGGGAGGCATGCGCGAGGAGAGTGGCGTGATTGATGCGCCAATTGCCCGTCACCCGCGCGATCGCTTGCGTATGGCCGTAGTGAGCGGCGGGCGGAGCGCGCGGACACACTGGCAGGTGCTTGAGCGGATTGGCCAGCTGACGCTGTTGCGCGTCACGCTTGAGACAGGGCGTACTCACCAGATCCGCGTGCACTGTCAGCACATCCAACACCCGATTGTGGGTGACCCGGTGTATGGGGCGCAATTTGGCTCAATTAAGCTTGACCGCCAGTTTTTGCATGCCTACCAGCTTGGTTTTACGCATCCGCGTACGCACCAGCCACTTGCTTTTGAAAGCCCGTTACCGGCCGATTTGGTGCGCGTGCTCGAGTATCATCGCCGCACGCAGGCCTAATCGATCAGCCTGACGCAGCAGAAAGGGAGAACCATGAAATTTGGCGCTCATGTGTCGACCTCGGGTGGCCTGCACAAGGCGTTTGCCAACGCCAAGGCCGCTGGGTGTGACACGATTCAGATTTTTAGTAAGAATCAACAGCAGTGGAAAGGGAAACCACTCACCGACGCCGAGGTGACCCAGTTCCGCACTGCACACGCCGAAAGTGGCATTAACCCGCTCGTCGTCCACGATTCGTACCTGATTAACCTGGCCTCGCCAGACGCCGAGTTGCAGGCCAAATCGCGGGCGGCATTTGCCGACGAGCTCGATCGCTGCGCTCGCTTGGGCATTCCCTACTTGGTGACACATCCGGGCGCCCACGTCGGCAGTGGTGTGGAGGCGGGTCTTGCCCGTGTCGCCGAGGCCTTGGATGCGATTTTTGCGAGTGGAGTCGGCGCGGGCGTGATAGTTCTGCTCGAGACCACCGCTGGCCAAGGGACAACACTCGGTCGCACATTTGAGGAACTTGCCACGATTATCGCCGCCTGCAAATACCCCGAACGCCTCGGCGTCTGTCTCGACACCTGCCATATTCTGGTGGCCGGCTACGAGTTCCGTACGCCCGAGACGGCCGCCAAACTAGTGGCTGATTTTGATCGGATTATCGGCATCGAGCGCCTCAAAATCATCCACGCCAATGACGCCCAAAAGGACATCGGTAGCAAGACGGACCGACATGCCCATATCGGGGCTGGCTTTGTGGGGCTTGATGGGTTCCGTAGCCTGATGCGCCAGCCGGCCATCCGCCAGGTGCCGATGATTCTTGAGACCCCCAAAGAGAACGACCCCCAAGACGATATCGACAATCTGGCACGCTTGCGTGCCCTTGCAGAGGAGACGAACAATGCAATCTGATCTCGATCGCTTGATGACCGAACGCAATTTGGATGCAATTGTCGTTGAAGGTCCTGATGGTCTCGGCTCGGCCAACCCGGCGTTCAACTATTTTGTGCGAGGTGCGCACTTGACCGGCCTGGTCATCAAAAAGCGCAACGAGCCAGCCATGCTCATCCACAGCGACTGGGAGGTGCTCCAGGCCCAAGAGACCGGCCTGGTCTGCGTGTCGTCGAGCCGGTGGAACCTGCGTGACATCGCGGCGCGCATCCCGGATCGACTGGCTGCCCGTGTCGAACTGCGCCGCCAGATGTACACTGACCTCGGCGTCAGTGGGCGCGTGGGCTTGTACGGCACCGTGCAAACTGGGCCGTTCTTGGCGCTGTTGCGTGGCCTTGAGGCTGCCATGCCTGATGTCACGTTTGTGGCCGAGTTCGACAAAGACTTGATTAGCGCCGCCCGCCTGACCAAAGATGCCCACGAAGTGGCGGTGATGCGTGAGGTCGGTCGCAAAACCTGCGAAGTCGTGCAGGCGGCCGTCGATTACATCACGAGCGGCTATGCCGATGGAGAGTATGTGGTTGACCCGGTGACGCAACGCCGGATGACGATTGGTGATGTGCGGGCCGTGATTGACCGTGAATTGGCTGCTCGTGGTATGGTCGGCGAGGGGACGATTTTCGCCCAAGGACGTGATGCCGGCTTGCCGCATGCCCGTGGCGAGGATAGTATGGCACTGCAACGCGGCCAAGCGATTGTATTCGACATCTTCCCCAAAGATGCCTCCGGCTACTACCACGACATGACGCGTACCTTTGCAATTGACTATGCGTCACCCGAGTTGCAAGATGCGTATGACCACGTCATGGGTGCATTCAACGAGGTGGTGCAAGAGTTCGAGTTGGGTGCGCCGACCAAGCCGTACCAGACGATGGTCTGCAATTACTTTGAGGCGCGTGGTCATGAGACGATTGGCAAAAAATATCCGATTGAAGAGGGTTACGTGCATTCGCTCGGGCATGGCCTCGGGCTTGAGGTGCACGAAGATTTTGGCTTTCCATCACTCGCCGATCGCGGTGATGTCTTGGTACCCGGAGCGGTATTTAGTGTCGAGCCCGGGTTGTACTACCCGAGCAAGGGGTATGGTGTGCGCATCGAGGACACCTACTGGTGCCGGCCGGATGGCACATTTGAGAGCCTGACCGACTTCCCCAAGGATTTGGTCTTGACGCTCAAAGGCAGACGCAAGTAGCTGCGTGGTATACTCTTTGTGGATTGTTGAGGATGGGACAGAGTAATGCGGATTTACAAAGCAAAAGCGCCGATGCGCATCGGCTTCTTTGGTGGTGGCACGGATGTCAGCCCGTATGCCGAGGAGCACGGCGGTAAGGTGCTCAACTGCACAATCGACAAATATGTGCGCTGTATGTTGAAGCCGAGTGACGATGGCGCCCTGACCATTCGTTCACTCGATCTCGAGGAGGTCAGCCGCAACGTGACCGGCCATTGGGATGGTAAACTCAGCTTGCCCCAAGCCGTCCTCGATGCGGTGCCGTTGGCCAAAGGCGTTGAGGTAACCATGTTCTCCGATGTGCCGCCTGGTAGTGGGCTTGGTTCATCGTCGGCGTTGGTGGTTAGCATGCTCAAGTTGATGGGCGAGGCCTACAACATTCCGATGACGCCGCACGAATTAGCCGAGACCGCATACAAAATCGAGCGGGTTGACCTTGGCATCCCTGGTGGTCGCCAAGACCAATATGCGGCGGCATTTGGTGGCATGTCGGTCTACCATTTCAGCAAAAACGGCGTGATTGTGGAGCCCGTATTGAGCGATGCAACGGCACTGCTTGAGCTCGAAAGTTGTCTGCTCATCGGCTATATCGGCAGTCGCAAGTTGTTGACGCAACAGTTAGTCAATGACCAAGTGAATCGTCTCAAGCAAGGTGATACGTTGCGCTACCATGACGAGACCAAGGCTTTTGTGGATGAGTCGGTCAAGTTGTTGCGCGCCAAGAAGATCGACGATTTCGGCCGGTTGTTACACGACGCCTGGGAGGTCAAAAAGGCCTTCTCCCCATACATCGCTCCGCCAATTGTCGACGAGGTCTACGCCAAGGCGCGTAAGCACGGTGCCTGGGGTGGCAAGATTACCGGAGCTGGTGGAGGCGGGTTCATGGTGATTGCCTGTCCGTTTGACCGCCGTCTTGAGATGGAGCGTGTGTTGACCGAGGCGGGCATGCAGGTGCGCCATTTCTCGTTTACGACCCAAGGCGTGCATGCCTGGAGCTTTGATACCGACGACGAATAGGTGATGGTGAGATACCGCGCGGAGTCATATGACTCCGCGCGTTTTTTGTTAGGCGTTGTAGCGATTCATGGCGGTAATCACGCCGTGCTCAACAATCGTGGTTAATGCATCGCTGGCACGCGTCAGCAGTGAGTCCATCTCGGTTTGTTCTTGGGCGCTGAATTTGCCGAGTACGTAGGCTTGGGTTTGCCAGCCCTCGGGCGTTTTGCCGATGCCGACACGCAAGCGGTTGAAGTCGGTTGTGCCCAAGAGTTGTACAATCGAGCGCATGCCGTTATGGGTGCCGGCACTGCCTTTTTCACGTAGGCGGAGCTGGGCAAAGGCCAAATCGAGGTCGTCATACACGATGACAATGTGGTCGTGGGGGATTTTGTACCAGCTGGCGAGCCCACTCACGGATATGCCACTACGGTTCATAAAGGTCTGGGGCCAGGCGCAGACGACCTTGTTGCCGGCAATGGTGCCACTGGTGAGCGTGGCCTGGGCACGGGTTCCGCTCGGGCTGAGCGCATGGCGCCGACTAAAGGTGTCGAGTACGGCAAAGCCAATATTATGGCGGGTGTTGACATATTGTGCACCCGGATTCCCTAACCCCACAAGTAACCAACTATTCATCGTTGCCTCTGTCACTTTTTAGTATGTCTCTTGAATTATAATGAGAATCAAGATGCTCAGAATACGATGATAGTCGAGGATTGTATGTCGGGTTCGCATGCACATGTGCCACAATGGGTTCAAGATGCAGTGTTTTATCAAATCTTCCCTGATCGTTTTCAGTCAAGTGGTCAAAACGCCCATGGCATGGTCTTTAGTCGTTGGGGCACCACGCCGACTGGTTCAAATTACATGGGTGGTGATCTGAATGGGATTACCGCACACATTCCCTATTTGAGTGAGCTCGGGATTACGGCCATCTACTTGACGCCGATTTTTAGCTCGGCCAGCAATCACCGCTATCACACCGACGACTACTACAACGTTGACCCGTTACTCGGTGGCAATGCGGCGTTACGCATGTTGCTCGACACTGCCCACGCGGCCGGCATCAAAGTCGTTCTCGATGGTGTGTTTAATCATTGTGGCCGTGGATTCTACCCGTTTCATCATTTGGTCGAGCACGGTGCTGATTCGCCGTATCGCCATTGGTTTTATGTGGAGTCATTGCCGCTAGCACCATACGACGAGAGTAAGCCGGCCGGCTACGCTGCCTGGTGGGATATTCGGGCCTTGCCCAAGTTGAACGTCTCGCATCCGCCGGTACGTCAGTTTTTGCTCGACGTAGCGCGCCATTGGATTGAGTTTGGTATCGATGGCTGGCGGCTTGATGTGCCCAACGAAATCGCCGATCATGATTTTTGGCGCGAGTTCCGTCAGGTCGTCAAACAGGCTAACCCCGAGGCCTACATCGTCGGAGAGATTTGGGATGATGCCACGCCGTGGCTCGATGGCACGCAATTCGATGCGGTGATGAACTACCCGGTGCGCACCTTGGCCACGGGATTTTTTGCCACGCGCACCACCAGTGCTATGGATTTTTCGGCAGGGCTTGAGTCTGAGGTGGCACGCTATCGCCCCGAGCATACCAGTGCCCAATACAACGTGATTGGCAGTCATGACACTGAGCGGTTTTTGACGTTGGCCGAGGGGCGGGTCGAGCGGCTCAAGTTGGCCATGTTCTTTTTGATGACGTATGTGGGGGCGCCGAGCATCTACTACGGCGACGAGATTGGTTTGGTAGGGGGCAAAGATCCACTGAATCGCGCCTGCTTCCCGTGGAACCGTGATGTCTGGAACGAAGAGCTACGCGAGTGGGTGCGCAACTGCATCTCGCTCCGCCAAAGCTTTGCCTCGTTGCGCCGCGGCACTCTGGTGATGCTCCATGCGCGTGATAGTAGCCGAACTGTAGCATTTGCCCGTCGGCATGGGCGTGAGACAATGCTTGTCGTGCTCAATGCCAGCGACAATGACGCTTCGATTGATATGCTTTTGAGCTCACTCAATATTGAAGATGAGATGTTATTGCACGACCAACTGAGCACACGCAGTTATACGGTTCAGAATCAAAGCGTGCGCTCAGTCAAAGTACCAGCCAATGGGGCGGCGTTGTTGATGCTGTCGCGCCGTTAGTCGTTGTCGACGCCGATAATCTCGCTGATGTCGCGGACACCGTCGCGCCGCATCAGCGCCGAAAGCCCCCAAGTCAACCGTGAGGCAATTGCCGGACCATGATAGACCAGCGCCGTATAGAGTTGTACGGCGCTTGCACCTGCTTTGAGCCGTGCATACACGTCATCGGCGTGACTGATGCCACCGACGCCGATAATCGGCACGCGTTTGGCGGTGAGCTTGGCGACAAAGCGCAATGTCTCGAGGGCAGGTTGTTTGAGTGGCTCGCCGCTCAGCCCGCCCATCTCGTTGGCGAGTGGACTGGTGAGATTGGGGCGAGCCAGCGTCGTGTTGGTGGCAATCAGGCCATTGATGCCGGCATCAATGGCCGTCGCGACAACTTGCTCAAGTTGCGCCTGCGTCTCATCGGGTGAGATTTTGAGGAAGATAGGGCGTTGCCATTGATTGGCCTTGATGAGGGTCTCGAGGAGCTCCCGCAATGCCGCCGTCTCGTGCAATTGACGTAGCCCAGGCGTATTGGGCGACGAGATGTTGACCGCCACATAGTCAGCATGTGGCGCAAGGTGCGTAAACGCCGCCAAATAGTCCTCAGTGGCCTGCTCGAGAGCGGTGTCGCGGTTCTTGCCGATATTGATGCCTACCGGCAGCGAGAGTGGGCGTTTGGCGAGGCGCTCTGCCACGACTTCCATGCCCTCGCTGTTGAATCCCATGCGGTTAATCAGTGCCTCGTCCTGAGCTAAGCGGAACAGGCGTGGCTTGGGATTGCCAGGCTGTGGCCGTGGTGTGACGGTGCCGACCTCGATATGACTGAAGCCGAGTAAGGCCATGCCATGCGTCAAATCGGCGTGTTTGTCGAACCCGGCGGCGAGACCGATAGGGTGTGCAACGTGCATGCCGGCGATTTGTTGGCCGAGCCCGCGCGTGGCCGGGGCAAACATGCGTGAGAGCACCGCTGCCATGCCGGGCGTCTTGACGGCGAGTTTGAGCAGGGTCGCAGTGCGCTCGTGGGCGACTTCGGCGTCCATTGTAAAGAGCGCTTGGCGGAGCAGCGGATAAATCATCGGCGTATCTCTCTGTCTGATAGACACAAAAACGTGTTCATGTGGCAATTGTGCACATGATTTCATTGCGTATTGTACCATTGTGCAAATTGGTGGCAAAATTGGTTTGACATTCGTGCGCCGAGAGCGTAAAATGCAATGGTGTCAACGGGGCGTGGCTCAGTCTGGTAGAGCGCACGGTTTGGGACCGTGAGGCCGGGGGTTCGAATCCCTCCGCCCCGACCACAAAAGAGTGCAGGTAGATGTAACAATCTATCTGCACTCTGTTTTTTGCGATACACGAGGTGCAAACAAGATGCATAATCGCGATCTGATTGCCGTAGCGGCCACCTAAGTCCACCCCAAACAACTCAAAGACGGTCTCATGGGCGATGTTGGGGCGGCATTAGTGACAATGACCGGTCAGGGCTATGCCGGGCGTTGCGTGTTGATGGGGAGTAACACGATTTGTGCGGAGCGGGCAGCAATTGCGCGCATGGTCAGCGAGGGGAACGAGTATCAGATCGCCCAGATGGTAGCAGTCTGGCGCGATGCACACGGTCGGTTGTATGTTATTCCGCCGTGTGGTCATTGCCGTCAGGCGATGCACGAGATTGATCCGCACAACATCACGACCACGCAGGTGGTATTGAGTCACGATGTGGTAGCGCCGTTGTCGACACTCTTGCCATACTACGATTGGTGGCAAGTTCAACCTGATTCAGCAAATTATTGATTGCAATAAATGATTTGGTCATTTAGTTGTAATGCGTTGCGTACTTGACAGATTTTTTAATATCGTTTTATACTAAACTTCACACCGCACTGAAAAGGTGCGGCTATTTGTCGCCCAAAGATGGTCGACATTTGGTGCAAATAAGATGCGGCATCTGCATTGGAGCGCCGCCTTCATATGACTTTATCTCTGGTCTTGGAATCGTTCATAAGGAATCACATGAGTCTGGCTTTCGACGATCTCGTTTCTAAGGCTGCACGAACAGCCTCTCGTTCTCAAGTATCCGCGCCGGTACGCCAAAAGACTCAGGCCCGCAATGCAGCTTCGACGCCACATGATGAGCTGCACGAGATGGATGAAGCTAAAGGATTTGATGAAATGACAGTGTTGACCGATGAGATGTTAATCGACGACGAAGTCGAATCCAGTGTCGCTGATACGGATGTCGTCGAAAATGATCTTTCGTTGGGGGCGCTCCCTGATGCGGTGCAGTATTATTTGCAGGCCATCGGCCGTACCGCATTGTTGAATGCCAAACGGGAGATTGAACTTGCACGCCACATTGAAGTTGTGCTCTTCCTTGAGCAACTCAAAGCAGGAGCGGTTGCGCAAGATCGTGATGCAATGCATCTTGAGCTGACGCAGGCCATCTTCCACGCCATGAGTCATAATCTGTCAGCCATGCAGGCTGCCATGCATGTGTTGGCCGATATCGTTGCCAGCGAAGTGCGTGAGCACTGGTCAATGGGCGTTGCCATCGAGACATTCTACTCATTGAGCAATACGCAGCGCGGCGAGTACTTCCGCGCGCGTGAGAATGTCGTGAAGGCCCACGCCAAAGCCGAAGGCCTGTCAGTCGATGGCGAGCGCCTGCGCGAGTTATGCGACCAGTTTGACTCCAAGGTCAAGAGCGTGGCCATCGCATGGCAGTTGTTGCCCGCATCGCTGTCAGCTGCGTTTGAGCGCAACCCAGGTGCCATGCCCGACCAAATCAACCCCGCCTTGTTGCGCGTCACATTCCGCAAAGTCGAGGAGGCCGGCAAGAAGTCGCGCGAGGAGTTGACCGAGGCCAATTTGCGCTTGGTCGTCAGTATCGCCAAAAAATACGTCGGTCGTGGGCTGTCACTGCTTGACCTCATCCAAGAGGGCAATATCGGCTTGATGCGTGCCGTCGAGAAGTTTGATTGCTGGAAGGGCAACCGCTTCTCAACCTATGCCACTTGGTGGATTCGCCAAGCCGTCACCCGTGCCATTGCCGAGCAAGGCCGCACCATTCGCCTGCCCGTCCATATGGGTGAGTCGTTCAGCCAAGTCAAGCGCATGGTTGATCGCTTGTCACAACAACTCGAGCGCAATCCGACGCCCGAGGAGATCGCCAAGGCCCTTGATATGCCAACCGATCGCGTTGTGCACATTCTTGAGTCAGCGCGTCAGCCCATCTCGCTTGAGACGCCTGTCGGTGACGACAACGAACACACCCTCGGCGAGTTCCTCGAGGATGATGTGATGCAGACGCCCGTCGAGTGGGCTGCCCGCCAGATGCTCCGTCAAGACTTGGTCGTGGCGCTGAACAAGCTGAGTGACCGTGAACGCCGTATCATCGATATGCGCTACGGTTTGGCTGATGGTCGTCGTCGCACCCTCGAGGAGGTCGGGCAAGAGCTCGGTATGACGCGTGAGCGCGCCCGCCAGATTGAGTCCGAGGCCTTGCGCCGTTTGCGCACCACCGACATCGGTCAACACCTCAAAGACTACCTTGAGTAAGCCTAGTTTTTGCGACCGCCTGTGCCATCGTGCATGGGCGGTTTTTTTATTATCTGACGGTGTGTTTTGGGTAAAAATCTCGCTGGCGAGGTATGGATGATGGTGCAAGGTGCGATCGGACCGATTGCATGATATGGTCGGGCGGGAAAGGGGAGATGGGGCTACGCAAAGCGCCGTCCATCACATGCAAATAACACCGACCTGTGCGCACACGCGCACAGGTCGGTGTGGCATACCCATACGCAGATTTATTGTTCGTGGCGCAGGGCCGCTCCTACAAAATCGCGGAAGAGTGGATGTGGCCGGTTTGGGCGTGACAACAGCTCCGGGTGGAACTGCGTGCCCACAAACCACGGATGGTCGCGGAGTTCGATAATCTCGACCAAACGATGGTCGGGCGACTGGCCACTGATAATGAGGCCGGCCTCTTCGAGTTGCTTGCGATATTTGTTGTTGAACTCAAAGCGGTGGCGATGGCGCTCAGAGACCTCGGTTGATGCATACGACATGGCCGCCTTGCTCCCCGGGGTGAGCACACAAGGGTATGCGCCAAGCCGCATCGTACCGCCCTTGTCAGTAATTGACAGCTGATCTGACATGTAGTCGATGACTGGGTGATGCGTATGTGGATTGAACTCGGTGCTATTCACGTCGGTGCTTTTGAGGACATGGCGGGCGACAGCAATTGTGGCACACTGCATGCCCAAACACAGGCCAAAGTATGGCACATGGTTGGCGCGGGCATATTCAGCTGCCAAAATTTTGCCTTCGATACCGCGATCGCCGAACCCACCAGGCACCAAAATGCCTTGTAGCCCATTGAGCGTGTCGTCGACATTATCGCGCGTGATGCGCTCGGATTGAATCCAGCGGATGTCGATTTTGGTCTGGTGATGAATACCGGCGTGTCCGAGAGCCTCCATCACACTCAAGTAGGCATCATGGAGCTCGACATATTTGCCCACGAGTCCGATAGTTACCTCATGCCGTGAGGTGGTGATGCGCTCAACCAGGTTGCGCCACTGGTGCAAATCGGGCGCATCGCATTTGATATCGAGCCGTTTGCAGATATACTCACCGAGCCCGTACTCTTCGAGCTTAAGGGGCACCGCATAGATGGTGTTGACTGTCTCCATGGGAATGACGGCCTCGGGGTCAACATCGGCAAAGAGCGCGATTTTGTCGCGAATTTCGTCGGTGATTTCGTGGTCGGCGCGGCAGACAATGATGTCAGCCGAGATGCCGACACGGCGCAACTCCATGACCGAGTGCTGCGTCGGCTTAGTTTTGACCTCGCCAGTGGCACCGATGTGGGGCAGGAGCGTGACGTGGATGTAGAGCACCTGGTCGCGGCCGACGTCTTTGCGGACTTGGCGGATAGCCTCAAGGAACGGCAACCCCTCGATGTCGCCCACAGTGCCGCCGATTTCGATAATCATGACTTCGGCGTTTGATTGACGGGCGGCGACAGCGATACGACTCTTGATTTCGTTGGTAATATGCGGGATGACCTGGATGGTGCCACCAAGATAATCGCCACGGCGTTCTTTTTGGATGACTGAGGAGTAAATCTGGCCAGTTGTCACGTTACTCGCACGGGTGAGATTCTCGTCGATGAAGCGTTCGTAGTGACCGAGGTCTAGGTCGGTCTCGGCACCGTCATCGGTGACAAATACTTCACCATGTTGATAGGGTGACATTGTGCCTGGATCCACGTTGATGTAGGGGTCGAGCTTTTGCACCGATACTTTGATGCCGCGACTTTTGAGGAGTCGGCCAATGGAGGCTACGGTAATCCCCTTGCCGACTGACGATGCGACTCCACCGGTTACAAAAATGTACTTCGTCATAGTCCGCGGCGCTCCTTATCGCCCCACAACACAACATAATTCGAGGGGAAGCGCTCTTCCCCTCGTTAGTCTACTCATCAATTGACCGAATTGTCGTGCGGTCACATTATTATACCATGAGTACCACGATGATTGAAGAGGTTAGGCTGTCCCAGTTGGGCGCATCAACACTACCCGTGCAGCAATGCCTTCGGGTGGCAAATTACTACTGGTGACAGTCAACTTCTCTTCAAACGTCGGCTCTTTGATGTTCATCTCTTGCAAAAAGCGATCGAGTGGATCCATCTCGTACGCTGCAGATGGTGGATTGGCTGCGTAATGCATCGGAATAACGAGTCGTGGCTCGAGTTGGGCAATCACACTGGCTGCCTCGCTGGCGTTGATGGTGTCATGTCCGCCAACCGGTACCAACAATACATCGATATCGCCGATTTCTTCGATTTGACCTGCCGTCAAGTCATGCCCCAAATCGCCAAGATGCGCAATTGAGACATCGTCGATATGCACCACGAAGACGACGTTGCGCCCGCGTTCAACGCCCTTCTTTTTGTCGTGATAGGTACGTACACCAGTGATCAAGATGCCGCCGACCTCGTACTCGCCTGGTCCACGGAAGACGTTGAGCTTGTCTTCTTTGAGTGGGCGGACAACCTCGAGATTGGTGTGGTCTTGGTGGTCGTGGCTGACGGTGACAATCGAGGCTGTTGGGCGACCAATATCGAAGGTCGTTGATTGATCGCATGGATCCATTAACACCACGCCGTCGCGACCGCGAATGCGAAAGCATGAATGTCCAAGATATTGAATATCGGGCATGAAGTCTCTCTCCTCGTTATTGTTCTTGCTCTCTATTTTCACCTAGTTTTGAGAACGATGCAAATACCCCGGCGAATCATCATTCTCAGATACAGCGTGGTTTGCGTGTTATTCCTGATTATGCACGGATATACCGCTATTGGGTCAGGAATGAAGCATATCTGCGTCGTCAGATTTGGCGTGTTCAGCGTATCATCCACTCTCGTCTAGATTGTGTGAATTGCCAAAAGTCCACGGTGTAGACATCAGATTTGATGCGGTCAGCGTGTAATCTCCTCCGGGGTAAGCGACATACGATGGCGAAAGCACTGTTGTTGTTTGAAGAACGATACGAATACTCGGGTTAATCATCGTCATCAGGCGCAGTGTAATCTGCCTGTAATTCACTCCAAATGGTGCGGAGTGCGTGTCGGGTCGCATCGCCACCAAAGCCACGTCGTTGTAGACTGCCACCGAGCCGACGCATAAAAGTCGTGCGGTCCAGATTGCGCATGCGTGGTGCGAGTTTGCGCGCTAGCTGGAGCGCACCGTCTTGGTCATTGGCATCGAGCTGATGCGTATCAGCCAGCTGATGAATCGTGTCGTTGTCGATGCCATGTTTGCGCAGGTCATTGCGAATCGCTTGGCCACCACGTTGGGCGTTGCGTTGGCGTTGCTCGACGAGGTAGTTGGCAAACGCCTGATCGTTGATGAGACCGGTCTCATTGAGCCGTTGGCAGACGGCATCGATGCTGGTTGTATCAAATCCCCGTTGGCGCAAGCGCTCACGTAGCTCGCGCTCGCTCCGTGGCCGAATCTCGAGCAACCGCAGGGCAGCGCGCTTGGCCTGGTCATACGCGTCCGCAGCGAGGAGCCGGGCTATTTGGGGGGCACCAAGATGCTGACCCACGAAGAGACCTTCGTGAGCCAGCGTATCAAGACTTATACCGAGGGCAAACTCACCATCAATCATCAGGTTGACGCGCTGACTGTCGCGCGTTTGGGCGGTGATGGAGGTGATGATGCCCGGCTGTGGGTGTGGCTTATTCTTCGAAGAAGTCATCGCCGTCGTCAGTTGTAGCGACCTTTGCGGTGACTGCGGTACTATTCACGAGCGCTTGGGCCTTGATCAGGCGTTCTATTTCGTTGAGTAAGGCTGGATTATCTGCCAAGAATTGCTTGGCGTTCTCGCGACCTTGACCGAGCCGGTCCTCGCCGAGGTAGTACCATGCGCCACTCTTGCGGATAATCTCCATCTCGGTGGCCATGTCAAGAATACCACCAGCCCGCGAGATACCCTCGTTGGCCATGATATCGAACTCAGCCTGACGGAACGGTGGGGCTACTTTGTTCTTGACGACCTTGACGCGCACACGGCTACCGATGGGGTCCGTGCCGTTCTTGAGCGTCTCGATGCGGCGGATGTCCAGACGCACTGAGGCGTAGAACTTGAGTGCTTGACCGCCGGTGGTGGTCTCAGGTGAGCCGAACATGACGCCGATCTTCATACGTAATTGGTTGAGGAAGATCACCACGGCCTTGGACTTGTTGATGGCACCCGACAACTTGCGCAGTGCTTGGCTCATCAAACGTGCCTGCAGACCGGGCAACGAATCACCCATGTCACCTTCGATTTCGGCACGAGGCACGAGTGCCGCCACCGAGTCAACGATGATAACGTCGACAGCGTTTGAACGCACCAGCGTCTCACAAATCTCGAGGGCTTGCTCGCCGAAGTCGGGCTGGGATACCAACAAGGCATCAATGTTGACGCCACAACGTGCGGCATAGGCCGGGTCAAATGCGTGTTCGGCGTCGATGAAGGCGGCGGTGCCACCCATGCGTTGCGCCTCGGCGACGATATGTTGGGCGAGCGTGGTTTTGCCGCTCGACTCAGGACCATAAATCTCGATGACGCGTCCGCGTGGTACACCACCAATCCCCAAGGCAATGTCCAAACCGATGGCACCGGTTGGAATCACGTCGATGGCGAGACGGTTGTTGCCCTCGCCCATCTTCATGATCGAGCCCTTGCCGTACTTGCGGTCGATTTGACTCATCGCCGCCTGAAGGGCTTTGTCTTTTTCGCTGTTGCCAGTTGATGGGGCGTCTGGGACTGCTGACGATCCTGCTTTGGCCATGACTCGTGTTCTCCTGTCTGTGGTTGGTCGTACCAACCCTCGTACTTATTGCAGATACCGTGTGGCTCAGCCGACCCGGTGGTGGGTGGGTGGCGGGCTACGCAGTGATAGTAGCACAAAAGTTCGACTTTGACAAGAGGTAGTAGTAAAATTGTGCGCATATCGCGTATCCGGCATATCCGTACGAGTTATCGCGATGCGAATGCGGGTATGATACACTGAATACCAATAAATAGTAGTGTTTTAGGGTGTGGCATTGTTATGAATGATACAAATATTGAGCGTTTTTTGTTGGGCGGTGTCGTCTTTACTATGGTTGCGGCACTGGCGTGGTTTGCACTGAATGATCAATCGTCAAATACCGATATAGCTCAAGTTCCCACCCTCGTTGCAACGATTACACCGCTTGCCGCAGATGACCTGTTAAACGATGATGAATCAACTGATGTACTCGGTGAAGAGCCGACGGAAATCATTGATGAACCTACTGCGTTGCCCGAGTTGACCGCAACACTTACGGATGACGAGTTGGCGATTATTAATGAAGAGCCAACGATAAGCATTGAAGATACCCCGACCCCTGAGGTCGTGCTCGCGATTCCTACGGAAATTCCCGTTGAAGAACCGACTGCCGAACCAACGGCTATCCCCGAACCAACGGCTATCCCCGAGCCGACGGCTATCCCCGAGCCGACGGCTACGGTAACGGCCACTCCCGTACCGGTTGAGCTCATTCGTGGCGAGGTGCGTTGGAGCGGCGAGAAGCGTGTGCAATACGATGTCGTTGTCGATTCGGGTGCGACGCTGATTCTTGAGCCTAACACGACGGTGTTGATGGCACCTGGCACATCGTTTTATGTGGATGGAAATGTGCGCGCACTAGGGAGCGCGGCTGCGCCAGTGCGTATTACTAGTGATGGTCAGGCCTGGGGCGGTATGTTTGTCCGTTCAGGCGGCGACGTCATCTTGCTTGGCACCACGCTGAGTCGTGGTGGCGGTGGTACCACGCTGATTGTCGCCGAGCAGGCCAGCATCGTGGTGCGTGATTCACAACTCAACAACAATTTGGGGCATATTCAGTTGCGCGATAGTGCGTTTACGTTTGAAAATAGCACGATGCGTGATAATCAGCTCCCATATGGTGCGGCAGTTGATGCGGCATTTAGCTACAACAGTGCCTTCCGAATGATAAACTCGCGCATTGGTCCGAACACACAAGCTACCGGTGCCCCAGCCGTATCTATTAAGGTCAGCGGTAGTGCCACAGAGTTAGCATTTGAGATGAGTGGTTCACTGCTAACGAATCAGTCAGGCCCCAATCTGCAACTCGAAAGCGCTGCTGATATGGCTGGATCAGTGCAGTGTAATGCCTTTGTAGCGGGTGATGTGGGGATTAGCCTGCGCACGAGCACAACACAACTGCCGGTGTTCAGCTTGTTTATGCGCAACAATGCCTTTGAGCAACACCGTGGCGCTCGTACGAACAAGTATGAGCCGCATCCAGGCAATGCCTGGCGCACGCTGTACGGTATGACCAGCAACGTGGGCGCAAATGCCCAAGGCAATTGGTGGGACCATACTACCGGCCCATACGACCCGAAGCGGTATACTGCTGGGCGCGGTGAACTCGCCGGCGTCAATGTCGACGCAAGCAATTGGCTGACGACGCGCCCTGTGTGTGCTCCACAACCCTGATGACGACTGCGGTAATCCACACTGCTATCACACACGCCATTGCACACACGGTGACGCCTGGAGCCGTGGTGGGGTGGTGCGTGG
>Ga0315902_10005511_pt1 | contig 17831 bp, 17 predicted proteins | sample LakEriMetagenome_9_FD_203523 | JGI IMG/M metagenome (GOLD analysis project Ga0315902, IMG submission 203523) | Freshwater fungal communities from buoy surface, Lake Erie, Ohio, United States - Buoy 12 MA117 | ecosystem: Environmental > Aquatic > Freshwater > Lake > Lake biofilm | place: USA... | reverse complement strand
AGGCCGCATAGGCCCGCTCCGCCCCTGCGGCATCCCCCGCAGCCCAGGCGCGCCAGCACGCCACCACCCCCGGCAGCACATCGGGCGCCACGATGAAGCCCGCCGCCCCCGCGCGCAGGCAGTCGGTCATCTCGATCCCGCCGCGCCCGTTCAGCACCGTGAGCCTCTCCCCCGCCACCGCGACCAGCGCGGCAAGCTCGGCCGCCGTCCCCTCGGCCTTGACATGGGTAAAGCCGTCGCAGCGCGCCGCAAGCGCCGCCAGATCGGCCGCCGACAGCGACCGGCCCAGATATTGCGGCGCGTTCTGCACCGCAAAAGGCAGCCGCAGGGCCCCCCCGACGCGGGCGAAGAAGTCCAGATATTCCCCCGCCCCGTAACTCCCCGCAAGCGGCGGCTGGAGAATGAGCCACGCCGCCCCCGCCGCCTCGGCATGGCGGGCCAGCGCCACCTGCGCGGCGACCGCATTGCCCGTGACCGTAACGGACAGCGCCAACTCCCCCCGGTCCTCGGCCGCCCAGTCGATCACCTGCCGCTGCTCGGCCTCCGTGAGCTTGCCCACCTCGGTCGCAAGCCCCAGTACCGTCACCCCATCGGCCCCGGCCGCGCGCACATAATCCATCTGCGCCGCCATCGCCCCCCGGTCGAGCCGCTCCTGCCCGTCAAAGAGCGCATAAAGCACAGCATGGACGCCGCCGAACCGCCGCATCACCATTCCGCCACCGACCCGTCGCCATGGCGCCAGACCGGCGCGCGCCAGCGATGCCCGATCCGCGCCATCTCGGCGACCTTGTCCTCGTCCACCTCGATGCCCAGCCCCGGCCCCTGCGGAATCAGAAGATGCCCCTCCTCGATCACGATCCCGCCCGGCCGGACATAGTCCAGCACATCCGCCCCGGCATTGTAGTGGATGCCGATCGACTGCTCCTGGATAAAGGCATTGTGGCAGACCGCATCCACCTGCAGCGACGCGGCCAGCGCAATCGGCCCGATCGGGCAATGCGGCGCCAGCGCCACGTCATAGGCCTCCGCCCAGTGCCCGATCCGCACCATCTCGGAAATCCCGCCCGCATGGGCCGTGTCGGGGTTGATGACCCGCGCCGCCCGCGTCTCGAACACCCGCTTGAAGTCATAGCGGCTGTGCAGCCGCTCCCCGATGCAAAGCGGGATCGACGTCGCCCGCTGCAGATCGGCCATCGTCTCGACCATGGCCGAGACGACCGCATCCTCGACGAACATCGGCCGCAGCGGCTCCATCTCGCGCAAGAGGATGCCCGCCATTGGCGCATGCACCCGCCCGTGAAAATCGAAGGCCAGGTCCATCTTCGTCCCGACCGCCGCGCGCAGATCGAAGAGCGCGCGCAGGATCGCATCGACCCTGGCGACACTGTCGACGATCTGCAACTCCGCGCAGATGTTGAACTTGACCGCCCCGTACCCCTGCGCCTGCACCGCACGCACGCCCTCGATCAGGTCCGCCGGCCTGTCGCCCCCGGTCCACCGATAGGTCCTGACCCGGTCGCGCACCGGCCCACCCAGCAGCGCATGCACCGGCACCCCCAGGTCACGCCCCCGGATATCCCAGAGCGCCATGTCCACCCCCGACAGCGCGCTCATCAGAACCGGCCCGCCGCGATAGCAGCCGTTGCGGTAGATCATCTGCCAGATATCCTCGATCCGCCGCGGATCGCGCCCGATCAGCATGTCCTCGAGCTCGTGCACCGCCGCCGCCAGCGTCGCGGCATGACCTTCGAGCACCGGCTCCCCCCAGCCCGCAATCCCGGCATCCGTCTCGACCTTCAGGAAAAGCCAGCGCGGCGGCACGATCCAGGTCTTCAGCGCGGTAATCTTCACGGCCCCTCCCCCGGATGGTCCATCGCCCAGCGCAGATGCTGCTCGGCATCCGACAGCAGCGCCATCATCGCCTCGGCCGCCGCACGTTCGTCGCGTGCGCGGATATGGTCGCAGATCGCCCGATGCGCCTCGTGCACCGCCATCAGCCGCCGGCCCGCCCGCCGCTGGCCGCGCTGGCTGACCAGGAAGGCCTCCATGAGCGGCGCCTCCATCGCCTCGAACAGGAAGGTCAGCACCCGGTTGCCCCCCGCCAGCGCCACCGCCTGATGAAAGCGCACATCGGCCGCGACGAAATCCGTCTCCGCCCTCACCTCGCCCCGGTCGGCCGCCTCGGCCGCCGCCCGCATCGCCGCCAGCGCCGCATCGACCGCCGCCAGCCCCGCCCGGCTCGCATGCCGGCAGGCCAGTTGCACCGACTGCACCTCCATCACCCGGCGCACCTGCAGAAGGTCGAACATCGCCCGCGGGTCCGACCGGATCAGCGACCGCAGGAACCCGCCGAACAGCGCGCCATCGGGCTGCGTCACGACCGCGCGCCGCCCCCGCGACAGGCTGACCAGCCCCTGCCCCGCAAGGATCTTCAGCGCCTCGCGCACCGTCACCCGGCTCACCGCAAAACGCTGCGCCAGATCCGCCTCCGACGGCAGCCTCTCCCCGATCGCCAGCCGGTCGATCACCTCCGTCGACAGCATCTCGGCCACGCTGGGCGCGGCGGGGCGGGCACGGGCGACAGGGTCGGGCGACAACACGGACATGCCCAAAGATGTAGGACAACTTCATCCGCGCGTAAATCGCCCATCCTCGCCGCACTGCCGCAATCCATGCCGCACCGCGGCATCAAAAGGACGACTTCCGCGCAGATGCAGGGCGCCCGCACCACCCCGCCTGCCCGGGCCGAAGAAAACCGTTTACAGCCTTGTATGACTCCATTACCGATTCCGCCGTGGCCCTGACACGCGGCGCAGAACCCGCCGGAGGGCCGTCTTGGGAGGATAGCTGACATGACTTCGACCAGAATCTGGCTTTCGGCGCTTGCCTGCTCGGCCGCCGCACTGACCGCGACCGGCGCCTTCGCCGACCCGACCGAAAAGTGGTGCTCGGGCGTCACCATCGCTGCCTTCCCCGGCGGCCCGCAGGGCGGCGTCTTCGCCAACAACGTCTATAACGGCTTCCGCCAGGCCGAACTCGACCTCGGGCCCACCGTGACCTACTACTTCTCGAACTGGGACCCCAACCTGATGCTGCAGCAGATCCAGCAGGCCGTCGCGACCGGCGTGAACGGGATCGCGACCTACGGCTTTGCCGGCGAAGCCGCGACCGGCCCCATCGTCGACCAGGCCTTGGCCGCGGGCATGATCTTCACCACGCTCAACACCTCGCTGCCCGACAGCCAGGCCAAATATGCGCCCCAGGGCTTCGGCTATGTCGGCGCGCCGAACTACTCGGCCGGCCACGCGCTCGCGGCCGAAGCGGTCAAGCGCTCGGGCGTCGCGGCCGGTGACAAGGTCTTTGTCTGGGGCCTGCAGGGCCAGGGCGGCGACCGCGGCCAGCGCACCGTCGGCGTGATCGACGCCTTCACCGAGGCCGGGCTCGAGGTGATCTACCAGGAAATCGACGCCGCCACCAATGCCGACCCGAATGCCGGCACCGCGACCTTCGTCGGCCTGATGGGCGCCAACCCCGATGTCAAGATCGTGGTGACCGACCACGGCGGCCTGACCTCGAACGTCGGCGTCTATGCCCAGGCGGCGGGCCTTGCCCCCGGCCAGGTCTATTTCGCGGGCTTCGACATGTCGCCCAACACCGCCCAGGCGGTCAAGGACGGCTTCCAGAACCTTGTGATCGACCAGCAGCCCTTCCTGCAGGGCTACCTGCCGATCCTCAACATCTGCCTGACCGAGAAATACGGCTTCTCCGGTCTCGACATCAACACCGCCGGCGCCTTCGTCGATGCCTCCAACGTCGATGCCGTCGCCCCCCTCGCGGCGGTCGAGATCCGCTGACACCGCGTTCAGCCAGAGCCAGGCCCCCCGCGCGACACCCGCGAGGGGGGCCGCACCGCCAGAGGTCCGCCCATGCCTGACACCCGACCGGCGCCGTCCGGCGCCGCACCCGCCGCCACGCCCCAGACCACCCCGGTGATCGAGCTTCGCCACGTCTCCAAGACCTTCGGCGAGGTGCGCTCCCTCTCCGACATCGACTTCGCCGTCTATCCCGGCGAAATCGTGGGCCTGCTCGGCGACAACGGCGCCGGCAAGTCCACCCTCGTCAAGACGGTGATGGGCTTCCACCGCCCCGACCCCGGCGGAGAGATCTGGTTCAAGGGTGAACTCATCGACGACTGGTCCGTCGCCCGCGCCCGCAGCCTCGGGATCGAGACGGTCTATCAGGAACGCGCGCTCTGCGAAAAACAGCCGATCTGGCGCAACATGTTCATGGGGCGCGAACCGCGCACGAAATGGGGCCTGCTCGACGTGAAGAAGATGCGCGCCGAATCCGCGCGCCTGATGTCCGAACACATGGGCTTCACCTCGGCCGCCGTGCATCCCGACAATGTGGTCGCCACCATGTCGGGCGGCGAAAAACAGGGCGTCGCCATCACCCGCGCGCTCTATTTCGACGCCAATCTCGTGATCCTCGACGAACCCACCATGGGCCTCTCGCTGACCGAAACGGCCAAGACGCTCGATTTCGTGCGCAACATCAAGGCCGCGGGAAAATCCGCGATCTTCATCGACCACAACATCTTCCACGTTTATCCGGTGGTGGACCGCCTCTACGTGCTCGACCGCGGCCGCGTCGCCGGCATCTACGACAAGACCCAGATCACGATGGAAGAGCTGATCGACCGCCTCTACCGCGTCGCCCGCACCGGCTCGCTCCAGTGATGCGCCCCAGCCCGAAGGCCCGCCCATGACGACCCAGACGCCCGACACCTCCATGCGCAAGCCGTCCGACAACCGCGTCGCGCCGCCCTCGCTCCTGCGCCGCTACGGTTCGCAGATGGGCATCATCGGCGTAGGCCTGCTGATGTGGCTCGGCTTTGTCATCGCCGCGCCCGAGGTGTTCAGCAAAGCCAACATCTACCTCGCCTTTGCCCAGACGACCCCGCAATTCGGCATCATCGCCATCGCCCTCACCTTCGTCGTCATCACCGGAGAGATCGACCTCTCCTTCCCCTCGATCATGGCCCTCGGCACCGCCGCCTTCGCGCTCCTCGTGCCGATGGGCGTGCCCTGGTATCTCGGCCTCGTCGCCGCCTTCGCCGTGGGCGCGCTCTGCGGCTGGATCAACGGCGCGCTCGTCTCCTGGCTCAACATCCCCTCGCTCGTCATCACGATCGGCACCTCCTTCCTCTTCCGCGGCCTCGAACTGGTGCTGATGAACGGCACCGGCGTCCCCCTCACCGCCGAGGAATACCCCGAGATGCACGCCATCTTCCGCTCCGCCCCCTTCGGCATCCCGATCCAGACCATCTGGATGGTGGTGATCCTGATCGGCGCCTGGTTCCTTTTGAACCGCACCCGCTTCGGCGCGCATGTCTTCCTCGTGGGCGACAACCCGACCTCGGCCCGCCTGATGGGCATCAACGCCGTCAGCGTGAAGACCCGCGCCTTCATCCTCGTCGGGCTCATGGCCACCTTCTCGGGGCTGATGACCTCGATCTACGGCTACTACTTCTGGCCCACGACCGGCGACGGCTTCCTGCTCAACACCATCGCCTCGGTCTTTCTGGGCGGGACCTCGGTCTTCGGCGGCACGGGCAGCGTGGTCGGCACCTTCGTCGCCGCCTATATCATCGGCGCGATCAACGCCGGCATCGTCAGCGCAGGCATCAACGCCTTCTACACCCAGCTCGCCTTCGGCCTCGTGATCGTCGTCTCGGTCGTCCTCCAGACCCTGATCGACCGCAAGATCAGGCGCCAGTCGCTCACCGGGCGCTAGCGATGAAGATCACCCGCGTCACAGCGCAGGTCGTCAATGCGCGCCTGCGCAACTGGATCTTCGTGCGCGTCGAAACCGACCAGCCCGGCCTGATCGGCCTCGGCGAGGCGACACTCGAGTTTCAGACCCGCGCCGTCACCGGCGCCATCGCCGACCTCGCCCCCCTCATCATCGGCCAGGACCCGCGCAATACCGAACATCTCTGGCAGGTCATGTACCGCCACCCCTTCTTCAAGGGCGGCATCGTCACCATGTCGGCCCTCTCCGGCATCGATCAGGCCCTGCACGACATCAAGGCGCGGTCGCTCGGCATCCCGCTCTGGCAACTGCTCGGCGGCCTGACCCGCGACCGGCTGCGTATGTACGACCACCTCGGCGGCGGCGATTCCGCAGCCGTCTATGACAGCGCCCGCAGCGAAAGCTTCGCCGAAAAGGCCGCCCAAAGCCGCGCCGACGGCTTCACCGCGGTCAAGATCCTCGCCGTCGGCCGCACCGCCCCGCTCGACGGCCGCGCCGCACTCGCCTCGGCCGAGGCGCTGATGGCCGCCGCCCGCCAGGGCGCGGGCGAGGATATGGACATCATGGTCGACCTGCACGGCCGCACCACCGCCGCCATGGCGATCCAGTATGCCGAGGTGCTCAAACCCTTCCGGCCGTGGTTTCTCGAGGAACCCTGCCAGCCCGAGGACCCCGCCGGCATCGCCCGCGTCGCCCGCGCGACGACCATCCCCATCGCCGCCGGCGAAAGGCTCTGCCACCGCGCCGACTTCCTCCACCTGCTCCAGCTTGGCGCCATCGCCATCGCCCAGCCCGATGTCTGCCATGCCGGCGGCCTGACCGAGGTCCGCCGCATCGCCGCCCTCTGCGACACCTTCGGGGTCAGCATGGCGCCGCACAACCCGCTCGGCCCCGTCGCCACCATGGTCAACATCCACCTCGGCTTCGCCACCCCCAACTTCCTCATCCAGGAGGTGATGCGCGCCGACGTCCCCTGGCGCGACGAGGTCGTCCAGGGCGGCGCTCGCATCGAGGGCGGCCACGTCCTGCCCCCCCAGGCCCCCGGCATCGGGATCGAGATCGACGAGACCGCCGCCGCCCGCCACCCCGCCGCCGAGGCACCGCCGATCCAGTGGTACCACGCCGACGGCTCGGTCGCGGACTGGTGACGCGCATGGGCCGGCTCGACACCCACCACATCCTCGTCACCGGCGGCAGCCGCGGCATCGGCGCGGCCACCGTCGAAAAGGCCCATGCCGAAGGCGCCCGCGTCAGCTTCATCGACCTCCTGCCCGACGAAGGCGCAGACCTCGCCGCCCGCCTCGGCCCAAAGGTCCACTTCACCCGGGCCGACGTGACGCGGGCCGCCGACATCGCCCGCGCGCTCTCCGAAAGCACAGCGACATTCGGCCCCGTCACGGGCCTCGTCAACAATGCCGGCCGCAACAGCTATGCCGACCCCGTCACGATGACCGAAGAACAATGGGATGCGGTCTTTGCCGTCGACCTCAAATCCGCCTGGCTCGCCGCCCGCGCCGTCCTGCCCGGGATGATCGCCGCCCGCCGCGGCGCGATCGTCAACATCGCCTCGGTCCATGCCGACATGACCTATCCCGGCTTCTTCCCCTATGCCGCCGCCAAATCCGGCCTCGTCGGCATGACGCGCTCGCTCGCGCTCGACATGGGGCCCCACCAGATCCGGGTGAACGCCCTCTCGCCCGGCTATACCGAAACCGCGCTCGTGGCCGAATTCTTCGCCAAGTCCGACCCCGCGCTCCGCGAACGCGTGCTCGACACCCACCCGATGCACCGCATCGCCACCCCGGCCGAAATCGCCGCCTGCATCTGCTTTCTCCTCTCCGACGAGGCAAGCTTCGTGACCGGCGCGAACTGGATCGTCGACGGCGGCCTCACCGCCCGCTTCGCCGGCTGACCACCACCCCCTGCGCGCCAAGGCCCGTAGGGTGGGTGAAACCCACGACCTCCACCCACGTCACAAAGGGCAGCGCCCGCCCCGGGGGGGCGGGTCGGGCGCTGCCCGGCCTCCCGGCCGGGCGGGCCACCCCCGCCACTCTCGCCCCGATCCGTAGGGTGGGTGCAACCCACCTCTCTGGTGGGTGAAACCCACCGCCCCCATCCCTCGTGCGCCCCCGCTTCAGGGCACCTGCGCCCCCGTCGCCGCCGTCAGCACGGTATAGACCGACCGCGTCGCCGTGATGAACAGCCGGTTGCGCCGCGGCCCGCCGAAACAGAGGTTCGCCACCCGCTGCGGCACCAGGATCTTGCCCAGCAGCACCCCGTCCGGGGCAAAGACATGCACCCCGTCCCCCGCGCTCGACCACAGATTGCCGCGCGCATCGCACCGGATCCCGTCCGGAATCCCGCTGTCGATCACCGCAAAGACCTCGCCCCCCGACAGCCCCCGGTCGGTGACCCGGAACCGCCGGATCACCGGCGCCACGGCCGCATCATGGCTCGCCCCGCTCTCGGCCACATACATCACCGCCTCATCGGGCGAAAAGCACAGCCCATTCGGCCGCGCGAAATCCCGCACCACCGCCTCGACCGCGCCCGTCGCCGGATCGGCGCGATAGACGAAACACCCGTCCTGCTCACGCTCGGCCCGATAGCCCTCGTAATCCGACAGGATCCCGTAATCGGGATCGCTGAACCAGACCGACCCGTCCGACTTCACCACCACATCGTTGGGCGAATTCAGGCGCCGCCCCCCATGCGCCGCCGCAATCACCGTCAGGCTCCCGTCGGCCTCCGTCCGCACCACCCGCCGCCCGCCATGCTCGCAGGACACCAGCCGCCCCTGCCGGTCCCGCGTATGCCCGTTGGCATAGCCCGAAGGCTCGCGGAACACGCTCACGCCCGCCCCCGGCATCCAGCGCAGGATGCGCGCATTCGGGATGTCGGAAAACAGCAGACACCCGTGATCGGCAAACCAGACCGGCCCTTCCGTCCAGAGACAGCCCGAGGCGATCTCCTCCATCGGCGTATAAAGCACCGCGCACTCAAGGAACCGCGGATCGCGCATCTCATAGATCGGCAGACTCATCCCGCCCTCCCCCGACGCCCGGCCATCGCCTCACTCCTTCTTCGGACTGCCGCCGATCCGCGACATGAGCCCGCCATCCACCCGCACGATCTCGCCGGTGATGAAACTCGCCCGCTCCGACAGCAGAAAGGCCACAAGCTCCGCCACCTCCTCCGCCCGCGCCGACCGGCCCATCGGATGCATCGCGTCGATCTCGGCCCAGACCGCCGCCGGATCGGCGGCCAGCGCGACCGAGGCGCGCAGCATCGGCGTATCGACCGACCCCGGCGCCACCGCATTGCAGCGCACGCCTGCGGCCGCGAAATCCACCGCGATCGACTTTGTCAGCCCCATCAGCCCGTGCTTGGCCGTGGTATAGGCCGCCACCCCCGCCTGCGTCGCCAGCCCCTGGACCGAGGACATGAAGACGATCGCCCCCCGCGCCGCCACGATCTGCGGCAAAAGCGCCTGCGCGAGCAGATAGCCCGAGGTCAGGTTGACCGCGATCACCTCGTCCCAGGTCTCGCGCGGGGTCGAGAGCGCGGTGCCATAGCGCTGGATGCCGGCATTATGCGACAGCCCCGCACACCCCCCCAGCGCCGCCGCCGCCTCCGCCGCCGCCAGCGCCGTCGCCGCCTCCGCGACCGACCCCGTCACCAGCTGCACCGGTGTGGCAATCTGCGCCGCGACATGGGCCAACCCCTCGCCATCGACATCCACGAGCACGAGCGGCCCGCCCTCTGCCGCCAGCCGCAGCGCCACCGCCTCGCCAATCCCCTTGGCCGCCCCCGTCACCACGATCGCGCCCATCGCGCCCTCCCTGACCCTCTCCCACACCATCAACGCCCAACCCCGGGGCCAAGACAAGCCCTTGCAGTCATCCGCAGCCTCCCTGTCGCTCTCCACCCGCCAAGACCACCACACCCCGGCCAGTCACCCCGCCGCCCTCGCCGGCGGGGGTCCGGGCGTGCCCCCCTTCCCAAGGGCCTCCCCCACTGCCTCCATTTTTTGTCCCCAAATATCCCGGGGGAAGGCCGCAGGCCGCGGGGGGCAGCGCCCCCCGTCCCGCACCCTCCACCCGCTCCGGACGCCCTTCACCTTGCGTTAACCCGGCCCCCGGACCGTACGGTGCCGCAACACCCCCCGCGTCCCCGACCACCAGCTCATCGATACCGACGCAATACCGACGTGATACCGACGCGATACCGAACCCCCGGTCTTTCGCAGAATCAACGCGTTAACCTCTGATTCGCGGCCCTTCCCCGCACAATGTGCCGACGTGGCGCCCCCGCCCTTTTCTCCGCGCGGCCTTGCCCCTACACTCCCCCCATCAGCCACCGAGAGAGCCCCCATGCCCGCCCGTTACCGCGTCGTCGGCATCAACTTCGACCACATGCACATGGGCGACCTCCTGCGCCAGGTGCACGACCACCCCGAGGCCGAGATCGCCGGCATCTGCGACGCCGACCCCGCCAGAATGTCCCGCGCGATCAGCAACTTCGCCATCCCGCCCGACCGCGTCTTCACCGATGTCGCGGCCTGCATGGCAACCCGGCCCGACCTCGTCGTGCTCTGCCCGGCGACCGCCGACCACGCGCGCTACGTGGAAATGGTCGCCCCTTTCGGCCGCAACATCATGGTGGAAAAGCCCTTCGCCGCCTCCCTCGCCGACGCCGACCGCATGATCGCCGCCTGCGCCGCCTCCGGCGCGCGGCTCGCCATCAACTGGCCGCTGGCCTGGGTCGACGCCCACGTGACCACCAAACGCCTGATCGACGACGGCACCATCGGCCAGGTCCGCGAGGTCCATTTCTACGACGGCAACCGCGGCCCGCTCTACCATCTGGCCGACAAGGTCGAGGTCACGCCCGACGAGGTCGAACGGCAGAAGCCCTTGTCCTGGTGGTATAAATCGGCCTCGGGCGGGGGGTCGCTGCTCGACTATCTTGGCTATGGCGCGACCCTTGGCACCTGGTTTCTGAACGGCGAGGCGCCTATCGACGTGACCGCCACAACCTGGGCCGCCCCCGGAATCGAGGTCGACGAACACTCCGTCACCGTGCTGCGTTATGCCCGCGGCCTCTCCCGGATGGAGACGCGTTGGGGCACCTTCACCGACCCCTGGACCCACCAGCCCCAGCCCCATTGCGGCTTCGTCATCGTGGGCAGCGACGGCACCATCACGAGCTGGGACTATGCCGACCACGTCACGCTGCAGACCCGCGCCCGTCCCGCCGCCCACCCCATCCCGGTCGACCGCGCCAGCGCCCCCGACCGCGGCCCGGTCGAGCACATCCTGCACGCCTTCGCGACCGGCGGCCCCTTGCGCGGACCGCTCGATCCTGCCATCGCGCGCACCGGCCAACGCATTGTCGATACAGCCTTTCTCAGCGCAAAGGCTGGCCGCACCCTGCCCCTGATCGGATAAAGCCATGGCCGACCGCGACGACTACGCCCTCGTCTCCGCCGCCGCCGCACCGGTGGCGGCCCCCGACCTGCCCTACCGTCCGCCCCACCCTGCACGGCCGCACCGCATCGCGCTTGTCGGCGCAGGCGGCATCTCACCCGCCCATCTCGACGCCTATCGGACGCATGGCTTCGACGTCGCCGCGATCATGTCGCGCGACCGTAGCAAGGCCGCGGCCCGCGCCGCCGAGTTCTTCCCGGAAGCCCTTGTCACCACGGATTATTCCGAAGTCCTCGCCCACCCCGACATCGACGTGATCGACCTCACCCCCCACCCCGAGGAGCGCGTCGCCCTGATCGAGGCCGCGCTGAAGGCCGGCAAGCATGTGCTGAGCCAGAAGCCCTTCGTCACCGATCTCGACACCGGCGAACGCCTCTGTGCTCTGGCCGACGCCAACGGTGTCCGGCTCGCCGTCAACCAGAACGGCCGCTGGTCGCCGCACATGGCCTGGATGCGCGCCGCCGTCCGCGCGGGCCTCATCGGCGAGGTCGCGGGCATCCACTGCTCGCTCCACTGGAACCACCTCTGGGTCAGGGGCACGCCCTTCGAGAACGTCCCAGACCTCATCCTCTACGACTTTGGTGTGCACTGGTTCGACTTCGCAACCTCCCTCACCCGCCGCCTGGCGCGGCGCGTGCAGGCCCAGGCGCTCGACCTGCCCTCGGCCGGGATCGCGCCGCCGATGCTCGCCTCCGCGCTCCTCGATTTCGGCGCGACGCAAGCGAGCCTCGTCTTCGACGCCGCCACCCCCTTCGGCGCGCGCGACTGGACCTATGTCGCAGGCACCGCGGGCAGCCTCGTCTCCACCGGCCCCGACCTCGGCCGGCAGCAGGTGGAACTCTACACCGCCGCCGGCGTGGCGCGTCCGGTACTCGAAGGCCAGTGGTTCAACGACGGCTTTGCCGGCGCAATGGGCGAACTCCTTGTCGCGATTGACGAAAACCGCGAACCCGACAATGGCGCGCGCGAAAACCTCCTCAGCCTCGCCAACTGCTTCGCCGCGATCGAGGCTTCGGTCACCGGGCAACCGCAGACCCCCGGCGAGGTCCGCCGTCGCCACGCCGCCGCCGGATGAGCGCCATGCCCACCCCGCCCGAGGTGCTCACCGCCGAGGCGCTCCTCGCGCGGCTGTCCGCGCCGGCCACGGGCCGGCGGATCGTCTCAATCGCCGGCGCCCCGGGGTCGGGCAAGTCGACGCTGGCCGAAATGCTGGTCGCCGGCCTCAACCTCGCGCAGCCCGACCGCGCCGCGCTCTGCCCGATGGACGGCTTCCATTACGACGACGCAGTCCTTCAGGCCCGTGGCCGCCGCCCCTGGAAGGGCGCACCAGACACGTTCGACGTGGGCGGCCTGCGCGCGATCCTCGCCCGGCTCAAGGCGCGCGACGAAGCCGAGGTCGCCGCCCCCCTCTTCGACCGCACGCTTGAGATCGCACGCGCCGGGGCGGCGATCATCCCGCAAACCGTCGACACCATCATCTCCGAGGGGAACTACCTCCTCCTCAACCGCGACCCCTGGACCAGCCTCGCCCCGCTCTGGGACTTGACAGTGCTGATCGAGGTGCCGGAGGCCGAACTGCGGCGCCGCCTGACCGACCGCTGGGTGCACTACGGCCTAACGCAGGCCGACATCGCGCACAAGCTCGACGGCAACGACCTTCCCAATGGCCGTATGGTGATGGCCGAGAGCATCACGCCCGCAGTCATCCTGCGGGCGTGAGCGTCAAACTTCAGCGGGTGACAAAGAAGTTGTGGAACTCGTCCCGATAGGGCTTGGCCGTCGGTGGCAACTCGCGCCGAAGGTAGTATTCGGGGTCCGAGAGCTGCCGCTTCACCGCCCGGTACATCTCGATATAGCCGTCAAGGATTGAGGTGTTCGGCGGCGGATAGTCGTTCTTCACCAGCTCATGCAGTCTGGGCAGCGCATGATAGGGCACCATCGGGAACATGTGGTGTTCGATATGGTAATTCATGTTCCAGTAAATAAACCGGCTGACGGGGTTCATGTAGACGGTGCGGCTGTTCAGCCTGTGGTCCACCACGTTGTCGGCCAGTCCCCCGTGCTGCAAGAGCCCCGTCATGATCATGTGCCAGGCGCCATAGATGCGCGGGCCCCCGATCAGCATGAAGGGGATCGCCGAAGCCCAGCCATAGCCCGCCGCGATCATCATCAGCGTGGCCAGCAGCGTGACCGCATAGATCGCCATATGCACCCGCGCGGCAAGGATCGCCTTCCAGCGCTCGCTTTCGGGGATGTAGTCTTTTTCGTCGTCCGACAGCGTGCCTGCCGCCTGCCGGGCGATGATCTTGATCGATTCCCACGCGCTCTGGACCCCGATGAAGGCCAGAAGCATCTTCACCACCGGCGGCGGCCGCATGAAGGCAATCTCGGGGTCGCGGCCGACGATGTAGGTGTCGGTGTGGTGACGCGCATGGCTCCACCGCCAAGCGACGGGATTCCGGATCACCTGGAACGAGGCAATGTTGTAGACCACATCGTTCATCCAGCCGGTCCGGAAGGCCGTGCCATGCCCGCATTCATGCCAGCGGGAATCGCAGGCCGAGCCGTACATCACCCCATAAGCCAGCCAGAACGGCACTGCCCACCAGCTGCCCCAGAAGTAGATGCCGCCGGCGGCAAAGATCACATGCGCCGCAGCCCAGATGATCGTGTCGCGGATCGCCGGCCCGTCGGTGCGCTGCATCAGGTCCTTCATCACCTTGCGCGGGATGTCGGTGTGATACCACTCGGCGGCGGCCAGCCCGATCTCCTTGGCATAGTCCGAAGAGGGACCGATCAGGCTGTAGTCGCGCGGCGGGGCATGCGGGGCGGGCTGCGCCGCGGATTGCGGCATGTCGGGATCGGCAAATGCGGTCACGGCTCTCTCCTCTCGTCTTGTCTGTTGTCAGTCCATCCTTCCGCGAGCGGCGGGACGGCGGCGCCTGCAGGGTTCATCATCACCATCCCCCGTCCACGCCCAGATGTTGGCCGGTCACCAGACCCGCCCCTTCGGAAGCGAAATAGAGCGCAGCCTGCGCGATGTCATCTGCGACAATGCGGCGCTTCACGGATTGTCCCTTCAGGATGAAATCGTTGTATTCCTGCAGCTTGTCGCCGAACAACCGCTCCTCGGTGGCCGACAGCACCGCCCCCGGCGCGATCGCGTTGACCGTCACGCCAAAGGGCCCAAGCTCACGCGCGAGCGTTCGGGTCAGCCCGAGCACCGCACCCTTGGTCGCCACATAGGGCACGAAATTGTCCCACTGGCCGTTGAGCGTGACCGAGGACAGGTTGACGATCCGTCCCCAGCCCCGCGCCTTCATCCCCGGGGAAAGCCCGAGCACCAGCGCAAAGGCCGCGCTGACGTTGACCCGCATCTGCTCCTCGAACTCGGCCGGAGAGAAGGTCTCGAACGGCCGGTTCCAGATAATCGCGGCATTGTTCACCAGCACATCGACCGCCGCCCGCGCATCGAGCGCAGCCGCCGCGTCCCTCGCACCGTCAAGATCGGAGAGGTCGACCGGCAGCCACTCTGCCCCCGGCGGCGCGGCAAGGCCCGGCAGGTCGAGCGCCGTGACACGGTAACCCGCCGCCACGAAGCCCGCCACCAGACCCTGCCCGATGGTCCCGCAGGCGCCGGTGATCAGCGCATGCCGCATCCTCAGAGCACCTCGCTCACTTCCTCGATGCTCGTCTCTTCGACCCTTTTGTCCATCACGATCTGCCCCAAGGCCATGGCGACGATCCGGTCGCAGCAGGCAAAGACATGGTGCATGTTATGGCTGATGAAGATCGAGGTCACACCCTGCGCCTTGAGCCCCTTCACGAAGCCGATGACCTTGGCCGTCTCCTTGACCGACAGATGGTTCGTCGGCTCGTCGAGGATCATCACCTTCGACTTGAAGTGCATGGCCCGCGCAATGGCGACACCCTGCCGCTGACCGCCCGACAACTCGCCCACCAGCGCATCGGGTGACCGCAGATGCAGGTCGACGTCCGCAATGGCCTTCACGCTCTCCTCGCGCATCGCCTGCTGGTCAAGCCAGCCAAGCCCGCCGAAGGACCAGGACACCGGCTCGCGCCCGATGAAAAGATTGCGCGCGATCGACATGATCGGCACCATCGAATTGTACTGGTAGATTGTCTCGATCCCCAGTGCCATGGCATCCTTGGGATTGCGGATGTTGACGGGCTTTCCCTCGACCATGACCTCGCCGTCATCCTGCTGGTGCAGGCCAGACAGGATGTTGATGAGCGTCGATTTCCCCGCGCCGTTGTCGCCGACAAGCCCCAGCGCCTCACCTCGCTCGACCTTGAGCGAGACGCCCTTCAGCGCATGGACCCCCGAATACCACTTGTGCAGGTTGCGCACCTCGATGACGGCATCAGTCATTTCTCAACCCCCACCTTCATCCGGCGGCCTCGTTGCCGCAGCCAGGCATTGCCCACGACCGCAAAGATCGTCAGCGCGCCGATGGCGAACTTGAACCAGTTGGCATCGATCTGGCTCATCACCATGCCGTTGTCGATGATCCGGATCAGCGTCGCCCCGATCAGCCCGCCCAGGATCGACCCCACCCCACCCATGAGCGAGGTGCCCCCGATCACTGCCGCGGCCACGGCCTGAAGCTCCATCCCTTCGCCGATCGAGGGCAGGAATGAATTGAGCCGCAGCGACTGGATCATGCCGGCAAAGCCCGCCAGCACCGAACAGATCATGAAGCATGCGATCTTCACCTTGCCGGTGGGAATCCCCATCGCCTTTGCAGCGGGAAGAAAGCCCCCCGTCGCACGCACCCAGTTGCCGAAATTCGTCCGGCTGAGCAGCAGCGCCAGAATGATTGCGATGCCGGCAAACCACAGGACCGAGGCACGGATTGCCACGGGCCACCCCTCGTAAATGAAGCCGACAAACAGCCAGCTTGGCACCTCACCGGGGCGGATGCGCGGCGGAAACCCGCCAGAGACCACGATCGTCATAGACCGCGCCATGAAGAGCATCCCGAGCGTGGTGATGAACGACGGTATGTCAAAGCGGATCGTGATCCATCCGTTGATGAAGCCGATGAAGGCGCACAGGGCAAGAGCGATCAGCACTGCCGGCCAGAAGGGCATGCCATTGACGAAAAGCACCGCCATCGTCATCGGCATCAGCGCAAAGACCGACCCCACTGAAAGGTCGAACTCACCGCAGATCATCAGAAGCGTGACCCCCAGCGCGACAAGTGCCGTCTCGGGCAGGAGGCCAAGGATACCGCGCAGATTGTCCTGGCTTAGGAAAACCCCATCGGATCGAAGGTAGAAGAAAAGCACAAGAACAGCAAGCAAGAGCCCCCCGGCCAGTTCGGGTTTCTCCAGAGCGATTTTGACAAGGCGGCGCATGCGGGTCTTCGAACCTCCTGCTGAAAGGCCGGCCGGCGCGGTCACCCGCGCCGGCCATATAGTCCGCTCAGCGCAGACCCTGTTCTGACAGTTCCCTGATCGCCGGCACGTCATCGGGGTAGACCAGCGCCTCGCCCGTGTTCATGTCGACGGGGGCCAGCCCGACGTTCACCGACTGATGCACCATCATGACGGGCATGAAGCCCTGCATGAAGGGCTGCTGGTCGACCTGAACCTGGATATAGCCCGCCTCCATCTCGTCCAGTACGATGGGTACAAGGTCGAACCCGCCGAGCAGAACCTGCCCCGGCTCTACGCCCCGGTCACGCAGCACGCCTGCAACGCCGGCATGCCAGAATCCGGTGTCGAAATAGGCGTTGGTATTCGGGTTCGCCGTCAGATAGGCCCCGACACGATCCGCCACGATGGCAAGATCAAGCCCGGAGTCGATCTTCTCGTAGGTGATCTGCCGGTCGGGATTGGCCGCGATCATCTCGTCGAGATAGTTGGTGATGCCAAGCGCACGCTGCTCCGACCAGTTCTGGCCAGGGCCCGAAACTCCGACGAGCACATGGATCGGCCCTTCGGCCGGGAAGTTTGCGGACTGCGCCCGCGCCAGCCCGTATCCGGCCGGGATGAAACCCTGCCCGACGAAGGCCTGCCGCGCATTGCCCGCGGCCCCTTCGAGATCGTCCACGTTCGACGCGATCACGATGATGCCCGCGTCACGTGCGCGCTGGATCACGTCGTCGAACGCCTCGTTGTCGACGATCGAGGTGATGAGCGCGTCAGGCCCGCGGGCCAGCGCCGCCTCCATGTTGGCGACCTGCTCGGGGATCGACCCGTCGGTCTGGACATAGACCATCTGGCAATTTGCGCCAAGCAGCCCGCAGGCTTCCTCATAGCCCTTCTGCACGGCCTGCCAGAAGGTGTTGGACGCACCCGAATGCACCGTGAACACGATGTCGAGCGGTTCCTGCGCGAAAGCCGCCGAGCCCGCGCTCAGCGCGGCCACGGCGGTCAGGGTCTTCAGAAGTCGCATCTTGGGTCTCCTCCTCCCGTTGTCATGCGTCATTCACACCGTCGCAGCATCCGTGCGGCGGCGGGTCACTGTAAAGGCCCGATCAAGGTCCGGGTTCAGATCGA
>Ga0315902_10005510_pt1 | contig 17837 bp, 11 predicted proteins | sample LakEriMetagenome_9_FD_203523 | JGI IMG/M metagenome (GOLD analysis project Ga0315902, IMG submission 203523) | Freshwater fungal communities from buoy surface, Lake Erie, Ohio, United States - Buoy 12 MA117 | ecosystem: Environmental > Aquatic > Freshwater > Lake > Lake biofilm | place: USA... | reverse complement strand
GAGACACTGGCATCGCCTGCCTCCATTTTCGCGATCCGTGACTGACTGGACCCCAGCCGTTTCGCGAGAGCGGCCTGCGTGAGATTCGCAGCGAGGCGCTGGGCACGAAGGGCCCGACTCAAGTTGTGCCGCATGGCGACGAGGGCCTCTTTTGCCGCCGTCAGCCCGAGAAATTCGGACGCGTTACCAACCATGTAACCGGCGGCCTGAAGTCGAGCGTTGGTGGTGGATTCCATGGCGTTGCTCGAGGGGCACATGAGGAAAATCGCCGACCGGTAACGTGTCATAAATGACATAATCCCGCACCATCTCCCCCGCGTCTTCCCCCGCAGTTCACCAGTTCCCGTCGTCCAGCTATCGCCGTACTCGCCCCCGTCGTCACAGCTGCCGTCGTTCCCGCTGTCGCGGTTGCAGGTCCCGTCGTTCAGCTATCGCCGTACTCGCCCCCGTCGTCACAGCTGTCGTAGTACTCGCTGTCGTGGTTCCGTGGTCCCCCGCCGTCCCCGCGGTCGTCGTGCCGTAGTTCCCTCGTTCCTCCCGCTCTCCAACTCGCTATCTTGCGGGGTCTCTCTTCCCCTCCTCCGCATTGCCAATGCCGCGTCTCGCCACAATCCGTTGCGCAACCGTCGTTTCCGCCCTCCTCGTCCTCTCCGCGGCGGACGCCGTGGCCCAGGCTCGCCCCACCCCTGAGCAGGCCTCCGCGCTCCTGCAGGCGCGCCCCGAGCTCGTCCAGCAGCTCCGGCAGCGGCTCATGACCAGCGGCATGTCTCCCGACCAGGTGCGTGCGCGGCTCAAGGCGGAGGGGTACCCCGAGAACCTCCTCGACGCGTACATGGGCGGGCTCTCCAGCGGTGGCGCGGGCACCGGCAACGCCGGCGACGCCCTCTCCGCCATGCGGGCGCTCGGGATTGTCGACGCCGCCGATTACGACGACCTCGCCGCCCTCTCCGCTGGCCGTCCCAAGGTGGCCAAGCCGGTCATGGACACCACCGGCCCCAGGACCACCGGCCTGTCTGAGGAAAGCGCCCAGATCTTCGGCCTCTCCATGTTCCGCGAGGCCACCTCCCGCTTCAACCCCAACGTGGACGGCCCTGTCGACGCCGGCTACCGTGTGGGGCCCGGCGACGAGCTCGTGCTCATTCTCACCGGCGACGTGGAGCTCGCGCACACCCTCGAAGTCACCCGGGGCGGCTTCGTGGTGATCCCACAGGTGGGGCAGATCGGGGTGGCCAACCTCACCCTGGGGCAGCTCGAGGAGCTGTTTTACACCCGGCTCGGCCGCGTGTACAGCGGCGTGCGCAAGGGGCAGGACGCCACCACGAAGTTCTCCGTCACGGTCTCCCGGCTCCGCTCCAACCAGGTCTTCGTGGTGGGCGACGTGGTCACGCCGGGCGCCTACCGCATCTCCAGCGCCGGCACCGCGCTTTCGGCGCTGTATGCCGCCGGCGGCCCCACCGAGCGCGGCTCCCTGCGGCGCATCGAAGTGCGCCGCGGCGGCAAGGTGGCCGCCACACTCGACGTGTACGACTACCTCCTCCGCGGCGACGCCTCGCAGGATGTGCGCCTGCAGCAGGGGGACGTGCTCTTCGTCCCCGTGCGCGGCGCGCGCGTGCGGATCGACGGCGAAGTGATCCGCCCCGCCACGTACGAGGCCAGGGGCACCGACCAGCTCGCCGAACTCCTCAAGGCCGCCGGCGGGCTCCGCCCCACCGCCGCCACCCAGCGCCTCCTCGTGGAGCGCGTGGTCCCGGGCCCCTCGCGCACCGGGCTCGGTGCCAACCGCACCGCCATCGACGTCTCGCTTGCCAGCGACGGTACCCCGCCCGCCTTCCAACTGGCCGACGGCGACGTGATCCGCGTGGCGCGGATCGACGATCGGATGCGGAATCGCATCACCGTGGCCGGGCATGTCTTCACCCCCGGCACGCAGGGCTTCACCGCCGGCCTCACCTTGGAGCAGGCACTCAAGCGCGCCGGTGGCCTCAAGGCCGACGCCTATCTGGGGCGCGTCCTGGTGAACCGCCTCAACGCCGATTCCACGCGCACCCAGCTGCGCGCCATGCTACGCGACACCACCGGCGCCACCGTGGAGCCGCTCCTGCTCCAGCCCGACGACGAGATCACCACCTTCAGCCGCACCGGCTTCCGCCCCGAGCGCTACGTGGCGGTGGCCGGCGCCGTGCGGAAAGGGGGGCGCTTCCCCTACCGCGATGGCATGACGCTCCGCGACCTCGTGCTCGAGGCGGGCGGCCTTACCGAGCTGGCCGACCTTCGGGTGGCCGAAATTGCCCGGCGCCCCGACACCACCAGCGCCGGCACGCTCGCCGAAACCCGCCGCGTGGCGCTCGACTCGGGGTATCTCTTTGCCGAGGGGCGCGCCATCCCTGCCGGCGCGCGCGAGGAGCCGCTCAAGCCGTTCGACAATGTGGTCATCTTCCCCGATCCCGACCGGCGCGCCACGGCCACCGTGCGGCTGACCGGGGAGGTGCAGTATCCGGGCACTTACACGCTGCGCACCCGCAGTGAGCGGCTGGCCGAGCTGTTCACCCGCGCCGGCGGCATCACCCCTTTTGGTGATGCGTCCGCCACATACGTGAGCCGCCGCACCGGGGAGTCCCGCCAGGTGGAGCGGATCGTGCAAGCAGCGTCTGTGGTTCGGAAGGAGTCCACCGGCGAGATCACGCGAGCCGCGCCCTCCGACTCCACCAAGCTGGAGGAGGGTGGCGCCCGCATCCGGCTGGGCGTGGACGTGGAAAAGGCGCTCCGCGACGGCACCGCGCGCGACAACCTCTTCCTCACCGACGGCGACTCCATCCACGTGCCGGCGCGTCAGCAGACCGTGACCGTGCGCGGCGAAGTGAACGCCCCCACCGCGCTCGTGGCCAGCGGGAAGGGGATCGGCAGCTACATTGCCGCCGCCGGCGGCAAGACCGCCACCGGCAATGCGCGGGGGGCCTACGTGATCCAGCCCAACGGCAAGATCGAAACGCGCAGTCACCTGCTCTGGGTCTTTACCCTGGACCCGGAGCCCAAGCCCGGCGCCACCGTGGTGGTCCCCACCAAGGCGGACAAGACCGGCAGCGGGTCGTTCCTGCAGACGTTCACCGTGATCGTGCAATCGCTCGCCGCGCTCGCCACCGCGCGGGCCCTGCTGCAGTAGCGGAGCCTTCCGGGGCGGTGGACGCTTCGGGCCGTCAGCCGAAACTTGGATCCAGCACGGCGCGCACGGTCTGGAGCAGGATCCGGCAGTCGGTGCCAATCGAGCGGGACCTTACGTACCCCAGCTCCACCTCCGCCCGGCGCGGATAGGCCAGATGGTGCCGCCCATTCACCGCCCAGGCCCCGGTCAGCCCCGGGCGGACGGAGAGCAGCGTGAGCACCTCCCCGCGGTAGTGCGGCAGCTCCTCGGCCACGATGGGGCGCGGCCCCACGAGCGACATCTCTCCCACCAGCACATTCCAGAGCTGCGGGAGTTCGTCCAGGCTCGACTTGCGCAGGAAGTGGCCGATCCGCGTGATCCGGGGATCGGCGTGATCCGGCAGTTTGAAATCGTTGGCGCGGTAGGCCTCGTACAGCGCTGGGTCGTCATGCAGGCGCCGTTCGGCGTCAGCATACATGGTCCGGAGCTTCCAGCAGCGGAAACGGCGGCCCCCGCGGCCAATCCGTTCATGTCCGAAGATCGGGCTTCCGGTGGACTCGATGCGCACGAGGGCCGCCAGCACGGCAATCACCGGTAGCGCGACCATGAGGCCGACGGCTGCACCCACCACATCCATGCATCGCTTCATCCGATCGGTGCGCCGATGGGGCGAGGCGACCGCCACCTCCACGAACGCCTGTCCTCCCTCCCACACCAGCAGGGGTTCGAGTGCCGAGTTGGCCGTATGGGGCACCAGCGAGAGGAGGCGGCACCCGAGGACCACCGCCAGTTCGCTGCAGACGGTCAGGGCAGCACGTCCAACAGCACCGGCCACCACCAGCGCCTCGGCCTGATGCTCACGGACCAACACCCGGATCTGAGCCTCCGGAAGCCCCCTATGCACCTGATCAAAGGAGACGGCGCCCACCACATCGAACCGCTCCCGATTGGCAAGCGACGGGTGCTGCAGGGCGTGCGCGATCTCGTAGGGCTCGCCCAGCACCACGACGCGGAGCGTGCCGGACGGTTCGGAGACGGTACGACTGGAAAACGGGGTCCGAAAGGGGCGGACCGGAGTCGGTCGAACGGTCTCGACGCGTGAGGGGGTGGAACTGGCGGCCATCCGGGCAAGATAATTCCCGGGCGGTGGCGATGCTTGACGCGGAGGGCAAGGTGGTCTAGGGTCGCACCCATGCCGAGTCCTGCCGCGCCCCGCATTGCCCTGATTCACGAATGGCTCGTCACGCCCGGCGGGTCGGAGGCGGTGCTTCGCGAGCTGTGCCGGATGCTCCCCAACGCTGATCTCTTCTGCCTCATCGATCACCTCACGGCGGAGGACCGGGAACAGCTGGGGGTTGGGCGGCCGCGGACCAGCTGGCTCCAGCGGCTGCCCGGCGTGCACCGGTACTATCGGGCGCTCCTCCCCCTCATGCCCCACGCCATCGAGCGGCTCGACCTCTCCGCCTATGATGTGGTGATCTCGAACTCGCATGCCGTGGCCAAGGGCGTGCGTCCCCGCCCCGGCGCCATGCACCTCTGCCACTGCTGCTCCCCCATGCGCTATGCGTGGGATCTCCGCGAGCAGTACCTCCGGGAAGCCGGAGTGCACCGGTGGCCGGTATCCTGGCTGCTCCACCGCATGCTGGATAGACTGCGGCGCTGGGATCTGGCCAGCACCGACCGGGTGACGAGCTTCGTGGCCATTTCCGGGTTCATTGCCGACCGCATCCGGCGCGCCTACGGGCGGGAGAGCACGGTGGTTTACCCGCCGGTGGATACGCACTACTACACCTTGGATGACCGCGTACCGCGGGGGACGCACTACCTCACCGCTTCGCGCTTCGTGGGGTACAAGCGGATCCCCGCCATTGTGGCCGCCTTCCGGGAGCTCCCGGATCGGCAGCTGGTGGTCATCGGGGATGGCCCGGACCGGCATCGGGTCCTGGCCGCCGCCGGGCCCAATGTCACCTGGCTGGGGCGTCAGCCGCGCGAGCGGCTCCGGGAGGAGATGCGCCGAGCCCGAGCTTTTGTCTTTGCGGCCGAGGAGGATTTCGGGATCGTACCGGTAGAGGCGCAGGGCTGCGGTACGCCGGTGATTGCCCTGGGAGCTGGGGGCAGCCGAGAGACGGTGATTGGCCATGGGCCGGACCGGACCGGCCACTTTTTCGAATCGGCCACCCCCGAGGCGATCGCCGGGGCCATCCGCGCATTCGAGGCGCTCCCCATCATTCCCCCGGAGCGGTGTCGAGCCAACGCCGAACGTTTCTCCACGGCCGCCTTTCATGCCGGGGTGCGCGCCGCACTCCGCGGGGTGGTGCCAGATGCGGCGTGGGGAACCCCGGCGAATCCGGCACCCTAGAAGCCGAGGCGGGTCCCCACCGAGAGGTACGTGGTGTGCCGATCGCGTTGGGGGGCACGGCGCGCATCAAGCACCACCCCGGCGCGGGCGAAGAGGTCACTGGGCCCCCGGAAACGAACCCCCGTGAGCTCGAGCGCCCACTGGGTCCGTACGCCGGCAGACGGCTGCCCTTCGGCTCCATCGCTTGGCATGGCGCGGTTCACGAGCATGGCCCCCATGCGGCCACGGGGAGTGAACCGGTCAATGGCGAGCTCCACTCCCCCCGTCCGCTCGAGGAGCGGGGAACCGAGCAGCTGCCCTCGATGGGTATGGCCGTCAGTGACCGGTGAGTGTTCATAGAACAGCGCCTGCCCACGGGAGAGCCGGGAGATCGACCCCACCCGCCCGTTCACCAGATCGCCACGGAGCAGCCAGAATGCCCCCCCGGCCGTTGGGTGCGTGCTTCGGGCCGCCCCCACCATCCAGGCGCTGTTCTGCTCCGGCTCCACCACCACATCGCGCACATCGATGCTGCGGTCGTTGCGCCCGAACTCGCCGTACACCTCGATCCCGTGCGCCTCGCTCCGCCAGCGGGCAAAGGCCGTGAGCAGCTGGTTGTCCGCTTCGCCGCCGAAATAAAACTGCAGGTCGGTAAAAAACGACCCGAACGGCGCCGAGAGCGTTCTCGCTGAAAACCCTCCGGCCGGCCAGAACTTGTTGTACAGCCGTGCGCCGCCGATCTCGAAGCCGCGCCCGTTGCGCGGCTGCCAGCTCCCGACAATGCCGGTGAGCAGGCGATCTCGCCGATCGGCATCCGGACCGTAGCCGCTTGGCGAGGCCTTGCCGTAGTAGAGCTGCCCGTTCAGCCGCCCGATCGGCGTCACCCAGCGATCCGACGTCCCGAGAAACAGATGGGGCACCCCGGGCGCATTGCCCGTGAGCAGCAGTGCATGGCGAAGCCCCGGACCCCAATTCCGGTTCATGGTGGAGAGGCCGGCGGCAAAGGGGCCCAGATCCAGCCGGAACTCGCTCTGCCCCGGATCCAGGCGGGCATACGGCGTGCGCCCGAATCGCTGCGGCAGGTCGATGGTGCCAGGGCGCACCGCGTCCGCAAAGGGAGTGCGCCCCCGCGTGGTGTCCCCGTCCAGAGCAAAGGGGGCATTCTGCGCACGAAAGGCCAACGGCTCCACCCGCAGGGACAGCGGCCCAAATCGCAGCGCCACGCCGACGCTGGCGGCGGTCGTCACCCCCACCCCCTGCCAGAGCGCTCCGTCGTTGTAGCTCCAGGGGAAATCGCCGGCGCCGTAGGTGGCCACGGCCATCGGTCGCAGCCACTGGATGCGCCGGCGCGAAGCGACAAAGCGGGGCGCCCACGGATGCGCCGTCGCCGAATCGCGCATCCAGCGGGCCACGGCCTTGGGGCCGAATGGACGGAGGGCCGAGCTTTCGCCTCCCCACACCCCGTAGAGCTGCATGGCGTACAGGTACTGCGACGCCTCGGTCCCGCTGGTCAGCTCCTGCCACTGCGCCCCGGCCGAGCGTGAGGACATCAGCAGCAGGAAACCGGCCACCAGCAGGGATCTCGAGGGCGCGCGCAGCATCGCTCAATCATTCCCTTGTGTGGCGCCGGGGGCAACCTGATACTGCACCGCATGTGGCCACTCCATCCCCTGCGCGCGCGTTTGGGTGCCGCCTGCCGATCGGTCGCGCTTGTGGCGATCGGTGGCTCGTCACTGCTGGTACCGCGCCACGGTGAGGGGCAGGCGCGTTGCGTAATCACGGCGCATGCCCTGGAGGAGTCGGCGGCGCGCTGGGGGCGGCGCGATTCCGCGCGCTTTGCCATCCCGCGCGAATCGCGGGATGGGGTGGCCTGCCATCCGCGGCAGGCACCCGAAGATCGTGCTCCCGGGCGCACGGGAGCGCTGCACCTCCAGTGGCCGTCGGTCCAGCTGGTGGCGGCCGAGGGAATCCCGGAGTCCCGAAGCGATGGTGCCCTGTGGGCCGGGCGCGGGCTCTCCACCCTGGTCCGCATGGGCGCCGCCTTCCAGGCCGGGCCGCTCCATCTGGCACTGGCACCGGAGCTGTGGGGGAGCGCAAATCGCCCCTACGACCTGTTGCGCAGCACCGCACTCATGGACGACAGCACCAGGTGGGCACCCCGCTCCCCCCTGGCCTCCCCCTTCTACTACGGCCCGCACACCCTCGACCTCCCCAGCCGCCTCGGTGTTTTGCCACTCCGCGTGGTGGCGCCGGGGCAGAGTGCGGCGTGGCTCTCGGGGCGTGGAGTCGACGCCGGCGTGTCGACCAGCAACAGCTGGTGGGGCCCCGGCGTCCGCGATGGCCTGCTGCTGGGCCCGGGGGCGTCCGGGATTCCGCGCGTCTTCCTGCGAACCACCCGCCCCCTGCGCACGCGAACGGGGAGTTGGCGGGGCGAATGGTTCGTGGGCACCCTGACCGAAAGCCGATGGTTCGACCAGGAGACGGCCAATGACCGCCGCTCCATCGGCGCCCTGCGCATCGAATGGTCACCAAACGGAACCCCGGGGCTGATCCTGGGCGCTGCGCGCGCCGTCCAGAGCGTGCAACAGGGGGCGCTCCCCTTCTCCCACTTCACGGATGTCTGGCGGTCGACCACGGCGATCGGTGCCGATCAGATGGCGGCGCTCTTCGCCAGCCTGACCACGCCCGGGATGCGGACCTATGCGGAAGTCGTGACTGCCCGCCCGCCATCGGCTCTCGAGGCGTTCCTGGCCGGCCCCGCAGACGATCTGGGCTACCAGCTGGGTGTGGAGCGCCGCCTCGTGCGGGCGGGCACCGTCTGGCTCCTCCACGCGGAGGTCATGAACACCGACCCCGGCATCAGCCGGCGCGACCGGCCGGCCCGCGACTTCTACGCGGGCGCTTCGGTACCGCACGGCTGGACCCAGCGCGGCCAGCTGCTCGGCGCCGGCATCGGACCGGGAGGGAGCTCGCAGTGGCTGGCAGTGGACCGGATGGGGAAGCGAATCAGTGTAGGGGCTTATGCCGAGCGGGTCCGGTGGAACAACGAAGTCCTCCCGCGGCTCTACCTGCCCACGATCTTCCGCCACGATGTAACCGTGCGGGGCGGGGTGCGGGCCAGCGTGCGGCAGTCGCGCGTTGGCGTCCCCTATCTCCTGTCGCTGGATGCCAGCTGGGGGACCCGCCTCAACTACCTCTTCCAGAACACCACGTGGATCCGGGACTTCCGCACCGTGGATGTCCGCGTCCCGCAGCTGCGGCTTACGGTGACCCCGGTGCGCTGACGCGCATCGTGCGGCGGCTGAGCCACCAGAGAGCCGCCCCATCCACGATCAGCCGCCCGCTCCAGACGGCGGCGGCACCCACCACCCCCCACGTGGGAACCACGACCCAGAGCGCCGCGGCGAAGAGCGGCAGTTCGAGCAGGTGGAGGAGGGCCACATCCCGATCTCCCGCCCCCGCCTGCAGGTAGGCAAAGGGGACCTGCGCCAGCGCATTCACGAACACGCCCACCGCCATGAGCGGCATGGCCTGGGCAGCCACCGGATCAAAGGCGCTCCCCAGCCACCAGTGCAGCAGCGGGGCGGCCCAGAGCATGAGCACCAGTACGGGTCCAGCCACCACGGCCGCCGTGGCCGCCATCGCGCGGCGCGCAATGGCGCGAGCTGCCCCCTCATCCACCGACCGGGCAGCGCTCACGGCTGCGAACAGCACCGGCTGCAGTGCCACGCAGAAGAAGGCCAGCTTGTTGGCCACCTCCTGTACGGCCGCGTATCCGCCGCTCGCGGCAATGGGGAGCCACGACGCCAACGCGAAACGGTCCCCCTGCACCAGAAAGGGACTGATCACCGCCGACAGCGTGATCCACCCGCCATCGCGGAGCACCTCCCGTATTGCCGCCGGGCGGGCCACCGGCACCCGGATCGCCACGAGCTGGACGGCCGCGTAGAGTGCCCGCACCGCGACCATGAGCGCTACCGCCCGCGACGCCGAAGGTGCCAGCAGCGGGAGGGCATAGGTGCCCACCACGGCCGGCATGCGGAGCAAGGTGGCCAGCCGGAACTGCTGCCGGGCCTCCAGCACGGCGCGGCTGGCAGTCCCCCACACGATCGGCAGGATGCCAAGGGCCATCCAGCGCACGCTCGCCTCCGCTTCCGCCTGCAGCGCCACGGGGACATCGAGGGTCCGCCCCACCAGTGCCGGGGCAGCCAGCCAGAGCGCTGCCGTCATGGCCAGTGCGAGCCCCCCCAGCAGCGCATGGGCGCTCCACACGATGGCCGGAATCTCGTGGTCGCGTCCGGCGGCATGTCGTGCCGCCACGGCCCGCGTGAGCCCGCGCCCGATCCCGAAATCGAACTGTCCGAACCACCCGGTGAGCCCCCACGCCAGCGCCACGATGGCAAAGCGCGCCGGCCCCCATTGCCTTGCGCCCAGCGGTACCGCCATCAGTGCCACCACGGCGGGGAGCACCCACCCGGCCAGACTGACCAGCACATTGGCGGAGAGCCGCCGGGTGGCCACCAGGTCGGCCAATCGCGAGGTCACGGGGGCGGCAGCCGGTAGCTGGCCCCGTAGCGGAGGTCGCCATCGTCCCGCGTGGGGAGCGCCACCCCGGGATAGGTGAAGACGGTCCCGGGGCGCCAGGGCGGCGGCGGCTCGATGCGGATGTCACCCACCACGGTGCCGTTGTCCGCCGGGATCAGCTCCAGGCGCAACCACCCATCGGCGCCGGTCACCACCGACACCTCCCGGCGCGAGAGCGTCGGGCCGCCAGTCTGCGTCCACGTCACGCGGGCACCGGCCAGCAGCCGATCGTCCGGCGTCTTCACCTCGATCACGTACCGGAACGCGGGACCGAAGCCAATGATCCCGGCAAAGCGGAGTTCATCCGATTCGAAGGTACGAAAGCGGAGATTCCGCACGATCCGCGGGGGTTCGTTGGGCGGGTACACTGTGGCCTCCAATTGCACCACCCCGGTGTCCTCCACCGTGGGGCGCCATTCGATGCGGCCGCTGGCATCCGTGACGCCGCTGAGCGACGCCGGCGTGACGGCCACGCCACCGGTGCGGCGGAGCTCCACCCGCAGGTTTGGAGCCGGGCGGAGCACATCATTGCGCCAGAACTCCAGCGCATACGCCCACCGATCACCGATGCCGATCCCCCCAAGGGTTCGCAGGGACGTGGAGTCGTACGACGTGATGACGGTATTGGCATAGCGGCTCTGCTGGCGGCCGTCGGCGGTAGTGACGGTGAGTGTGCCGAACACGGTGCCATCCTCGCGCGGCACAACGGGCAAGACGAAGAAGCCCGTGGTATCCGCGGTGACGGTGACCACCGGATCGTTGATGAGCACACCACCAACGCGCGAGAACGCGACCGTGGCCCGGCCCGCTTTTCTTCCGGTACCGCGCACGAACAGCTCACCGGCATACCGCATCGTGCTGCCGAAGGGGATCACCCCGCCGAAGGGGAGGGAGTCCCCGTCATAGCTGGGGAACCGCAGGCCGCGAACGACCCGGACCGGGGCATCCGCTTGCACCACGGTGATCTCCCCAACGACGGTCCCGGCCTCGAGCACATCGGCTTCGAGCTGTACCCGGCCGCCGGCATCGGTGCGCCCCCGAAGCACCGATGGCGTGAGCGCCGGGCCGCCCGTCTGCCGAAACTCCACCTCCGCATTGGCCGCCACGGTGGCACGATCGTTCCGGAACAGCTCGGTGACCCACGCCCACCGGTAGCCGTACCCCCAGCTCTTCGAATAGCGCATGGCCGTGGAGTCGTAGCTGTCGAAGCGCACCCCGCGGTACAGACTGCGCCGCGTGCCATCCGGTGCCTCGATGAGCAAGTCCCCAACGACGCTCCCCAAGGCCTGATTGGGGAACGACAGCACGAAGAACCCCTCCGGACCGCTGACGGCACGCACCACGGAGCTGGCCAGGGGAATGCCCCCGGTGCGCGTGAAGGTGAGACGCACGCCGGCGAGCTTCGCGCCGTTGCCGCGGGCATACACCTGTCCGCCATAGTCCATGCGCCCCCCCACCACGAAGGGGCCCACCGGGAAGGGGAGCTGCCACTCCTGCGTCACCGGCAGGGCAAATCCCTGCAGCTGCGTGGAGCGCGTGAAGCTCGGATGCGACACCGTCAGCGTCCCCACCGCCTCTCCCACGTCGCTTCCCCCGGCCATGTACAGCGAGAAGATCCCGCCGTCGTTGGTGGGCTCGCTGCTCACCAGGGTGACCGGCACCCCGCCATGTGGCGTGAAGGTCACGGACGCCCCGACCACCGGTGTACCGTCCGCGCGAAGCAGCGTCCCCTGGAAACGCACGAAGGGGCGGCTGTTCCATCGTCCGAGCTCCTGCACCTCACCGGCGACGGTCGTGGGCTTCGCAGCCACGCGAGCCACATAGCCCTTCTCCCCCGGGGCCTCAACCCGAATCTCGAGCAGGCGTCCGGCACTGGTCTCGCCGGCCGGCACCCACAGCTCCCAGCGCCCGTTAGCCCCGGAAACGGCCTGCGCCCCCGCCACACGCACCACCGCCCCACGAATCGGCGCCCCGGTCAGCGGCTCCACGATCTGCCCGGCAAACGCCAGCCGGGGAGCGGTGCTGCACCCGATCACCCCGCTGCACGGGTCGCAGCCGCCAAGACACAGCGCCACCAGCGCCACCGGGAGCCCCCGGCGGATCACCCGCACGCGCCCCCACAGCACCCAGAGCAGCTGCATCACGAAGGGAAGTAGCAGCGAATTGGCGAAGAGTGAGTGCACCACCACCGCGCCCGTGGCGGCCGTGGTCCCGGCGGCCAGCGCCCGATGCTCCGGCTCCGGGCTTCCGCGCCAGACCGCGCGACAGCTGGCGATCACCCGGCGGAGGAGCAGCAGATACACCGCCACGCCGATCCCCCCAGTCATCGCCGCGATGAAGAGCAGGCCGCCATCGAAGCTGACCTCGGCCCCGCCAATCGGCTCCCAGCCATAGGCCTGCTGGGCCGGCCCCACCGCGTTGAATCCCACCCCGAGCCAGGGGTGATCGATCAGCATGCGGAGCGCGCGCGACCAGGGGATCAGGCGCTGGGCTGCCGACCCGTCGATCGTGAGCTTGCCGAAGCTGGCAGCAAACTGGAGATACAGCGCCAGAAAGGGGACCATGGCCACTCCGCCCAGGATCGTCACCCCGGCCAGACGCCGACTCACCCCGCGGATCAGGAGCAGCAGGGTGTACCCCACGAGACAGGCCAGAATGGAGGAGCGCGACAGGGTGAGCAGCATGGCCAGCGCCAGGATCACCAGACGCAGGCGCCGAGGCGTCTGCCCCTCCACCACCCGCGCCAGCTCCAGCAGGAGTCCGATCACCACCAGGACCCCGGCGAAGTTGGGGTCCAGCAGCGTGGAGACCAGCCGCCGCCCCTGCTGGTCCCACTGCTTCTCCCCGCCCCCCCAGGGAACCAGCTGCGCGAAGCCGGGAAGGAGCGCCGATTGCACGATTCCGAAGAGCGCCAGCCCCAGCAGCGCCCGCTGCATCAGCGCCACCGCCCGGTCGGATTCGTCGTCGCTCAAGGTGGTCACCACCAGCCAGTACCAGCCCGCATAGAGCACCCAGCGTACCAGAAAGCTCGCCGGGCCGGCAATGCCCGACACACCCAGCTGCCAGAGCCCCATGGCCTGCAGCAGCGACACGCCGCCCACCCCCGCAAAGAGCAGGATGGCACGGCCGATCTCATCGAGGGGGAACCGGTGGGTGCGGCGGGCCTGCAGCAGCAGGGTGAACCAGAGCGGGAGCAATACCAGATCGCCGAGGGCCACCGGAGCCGGGCGCCCGGCAATTTCCCCCAGTGGCAGGCGCCCCAGATTGCCCGCCACGAGCGTCAGGGCACCCAACGCCACCAAGGCGAAGGGGCGGACCACCCGAGTGGTCACACTCCCGCGCGGGTGGCGGGGGCGGGCGCCAGCAGCACCAGGGCCAGCGCCGTGAGCAGCCCCAACACCGCGGCCACGGCCACGGTGGGGAGTGGGCGCGGGAAGGTCACCTTGCGCGGGGGGACCGCCGCATCCACCAACCGCACGTCCCCCCCTTCGGAGAGCGCGGCCAATCGCGCCTGCAGCACCTGCGCGCCCATGCCATTGTCGATGGCTGCCAGCTTGCCCAACCGCGATTCGGCCAGCAGCAGCGCCTCCCCGGCGCCTGGCAGGGCGCGCAGTCGGGCCCGTACCACCGTCAGGTCCTGCTCCAGCATGCGCCGCTCGGTGGCCAGCGCGCGCAGATAGGTGCGCGCGAGCGGGACCAGCTGGACCACGATGGAGTCGCGCGACGCATCGAGCGCCCGCACGGCCGGCGACGTGGCCGGGACGGTGGCCACCAGCGTGGTACGGCGCAGATCCAGCTGCGCCAATTGCCCCACCAGTTCATTCACGAGGGGGCTGCGCAGCAGCGCGGGAAAGGTGGCCAGTTGCCGGGGATCTACCGTCACCCGCAGCAGCGAGTCGAGCGCCGCCTCCTCCGCCCGCTGGATCCCCAGCTTCGACTCCAGCTCGGCCACCTGCTCTACCAGCGCGGTAACCGCCGGCTCCATGGCCGGGATCCCGCTCTCGTCCTGGATCCGGCGGCGGCGGTTGACCGCCGCGGTGAGGTCGCGGGCAATGCTGTCCGAGGCCGACGACATGAACTCGAAGCGCCGCTGGTTGATCCCCCGGTCCACCGTCCGGCGGCGCTGGAGATACGTGGCGATGGCCAGGTTGGGGACCTCGGCACTGGAAAGCGAATCGCGTCCCTCGTACGCCACCCGCACCACCTCCCCACCCTGCTTCTTCACATCGAGGTGATCGATCAGGTCGTCAATGGCATCATCCCGGTCCACCAGCTTCACCCGGAGCGTCGCGGGCGCGTCGGCACGGACCCACACCGCCCCGCCCGTGACCACATTGCGCCCGGGGGTGAGCACGATCGTGGTGGGCGTGAACCGCCCCGTGGTCCGCACGGAGTCGATGTACGCCAGCGGGGCCACCCGCGCCGGAGACTTCATGCGGGCCTGCAGCCGCAGACTGTCCACGACGGCGGCCGCCACGGCGCGGCTCTTGAGGAGCGCCAGTTCGGTTTCCAGCTCGTCCTTGAAGCTGCCCCCCAGAGCGCTTGGCGCCAGCTCCGCCAACGGTCCGGCCCGGGACGCCAGAGCCGCCGCCGGATCCTGTGTGGTCCGGATGAGCACCAGGGCTCGGCCGTCAAATCGGGGCGGAAACACGAGCACCACGACCACCCCGATCAGGGTTCCCATCAGGGTACCCGCCAACAGGCGGCGCCACGAGCGGACAAGGACGCGGCTCACTTCCAGGAGGTCCGTTTCCATCGTCACGCGGGGAGAGACGGGCTCGGACATCAGCGGCTCAGCGCCACGATGGAGGTCACCACGACCAGAAGACTCGATGAGACGTTGAGGATGTTCCGCCGCAGCCACCCCTCCCGGGGCACGGCAAGCACATCGCCGCTGGCAATCGGCTCCGACGCCGCCGCAGCCACCTGCCAGTCCCCGATGGTCCTGGCGATCCCCTGACGTACAAGAGTGATGCGCCGACCATCGGCCACCTGGGTGAACGCACCAGCGGAGGCCACGGCATCACGAAGTGCGGAGGCCGGGTCCAGGAACAGCACCCCGGGCTTCAGGATCTCACCCACCACGGTTACGCGCCGGAGGGGGCGCACCATGACTTCCTCGCCTTTCACCACATCTGCCAGCGCGCGGCGTACGACCGCCGGCAGCTCGCGCACCGGGGTGGAGCCGATGGTCATGGGGCCGATCCGGGGGACGACCAAGCGGCCATCGGGCTCGACGAAGAGAGTATCCGGTCGGGATGAGTCGCCAGGGAGACGGAGGACCACAGCATCTCCGGGCTTCAATGGACGATCGGCACCGACAGCAGCGAGTGACACGTCCTGAGCCTGTAGGGAGGGACGCCACCCAGGAGCGGAGAGGAGCAGCAACGCGACGGCCATGACGGCAAACGGCGGACGCGACGGAGGGCAAACTACTGGAGCGAGCATCTGCGAAAGCTCGTAACCGGCATCTGGAGCGGCAAGCGGCGGACACCTCCGGAGGCGTTTCACTTTTCCGGGGCCACTTTCACGGGATTACTCCGCTTGTGAAAGGGGGTGAGCCCCATGGACAGGAACTCGCTCCCCGCCGGGTCCCGAATGGGATCAAGCAGGTCGTGCTTTTCGAGAATGCTGCGCGCGGGCTCCGTGGCCGCGTCAATGAGGGCCAGCAGTGGCACGTGGCGCCGCTCCAGAAAGACCGAGCCCCCCACCTCGAGGAAGCGCGCCACGGCGTCCTTGGTCCCCAGAAGGCGCACCCGCTGTTCCATGAAATCGCGGAACACCCCGCGCGCTACCACCTGGCGCCCGAAATGGAGAAAGTAGCTCTGCAGGTAGGGGCGGATTTCGAGCGATCGGGTAATCCCGTACACCGCCTGCGGCGCGGCGCGCATCCGCTCCAGAAAGGGCGCCATGGGATGGAACGGCCCGTAGCAGGAGTCGTTGGCCAGCAGCACGGATTCGGCACGCTTCAGCAGCGCCGGCCCCTCCGGCGTGGACAGGAACCATTCATACCCCGCCTTCCAGGAACCGAAGTCGATCCCCCGGTTCCGCCGCCGAATGGCCGCCACGCAATAGGGGCGGATGACCGCTTGGGCTTCGGCGTCCATGGTGGCCGAGGTGGTCACGAAGACCGTGCGGAACCCCGCCTCGTGGTACGCGCGCAGCTGGTCGCGCACGTGGTCGCCGATGGTCCCCCGGCGATCGAAAGAGGCGTAGAACAGGAGATGCACCGGTTTGTCGGCGTCTTGCACCAGCGGCACCTCTCCCATGGCCACCTGCACAATGGTCCGCCGTGCCGAGCGCCACGGTGCCACCAGGTGGAACTCCACCCAGTGCCAGCCCAACCGGGTGAAGAACCAGTGTCGCCAGAGAAAGGCCGCCAGCTCGCGCAGGGCGCCCGCCACTCCCCGCTGACGAAGCAATATCCGGGTCCGCTGCAGGTAATAGCGAATTCGGCGGATCATCGGCTGCTCCGCATGAGCTGCTCCTCCACCAGCCCCAGCACGGTCTCCACGGAGAGATCGGCCAGGCAGCGGTTGCGGGAGCAGGGGGCGTAGTCGCGCCCGTTGTAGCAGGGGGCGCAGGGGAGCCCGGCGGCGGCGGAGGCCACCACCATGGGCGCTCCCGGAGGGATGCGTTCCTCCGGGACCGTGGGGCCAAAGAGCGCCACCGTGGGGGTTCGGGTGAGCGCGGCCAGGTGCAGCGGGCCGGCATCGTGGGTCACCAGCACCCGGGCATGCTCCAGGAGGGCCAGGAGCCCTGGGAGGGAGGTCTGCCCCGCGAGATTGCGCACGGCCGGCACCGCCCGGGCCACCGCGCTCGCATCTTCCGCATCTGCGCTCCCGCCAACGAGAGCCACCCGAAGCCCCTGCGCGGTAAGCGCACCGGCCAGCCGTTCCCAGTGGTCCCGTGGCCAGCGGCGGAGCGGGTCATCGCGCAGGAGATTCCGCGCGCCACCGGGGGCCAACAACACATCGATCTGGGGCTCGGTGGGGGGAGCGGGCGTCTCGTGCGCCCGCAAGGTGGCCAGCGTGGCGGGGGGCCGGGTGCCGGCTGGTGTCGGTTCGGCCAATACGGCGTGCAGCAGGTCGGTGTACTCCTCCCCCATATACCGGCCGCGGGTGGTGAGCGGCTCGTGGGGGGGGCTCTGGACGACTCTACCGTAGCGGGCACCGGCGAGCAGGGCGCGATAGCGCCGGTCCTTGTGGGCCAGAATGACCACGTCCCAGTGCCGGAAGGCGAGCCGGGTGGCGAGTTTGAGTGCAGCGTGCAGTTTGCGTGCGACCGATCCTGAAAGGAGCGGGCGCAGGTCCACCCCGATCACCTCGTGGACGCCGTGCAGCCGGTGTACCAGAGGTACGAGCGGGGTATCGGTGACCCAGGTCACGTGGCACCCGGGCCAGGTGGCATGGAGCGCCGGCAGCAGGGCCGATGCCATGACCACGTCCCCCATGGCGGCCACTTTTACGATGAGTATGCGTCGCGACATGACCACCGAAGCACCGGAGCGGGCACCCGATCGGAGCGCCCGCGAGAAGCAGGAATATGACGAGGGGACCGTGCACGCCGAAAGCGACCGGCTGCACCGGCGTTTCGCCCATGTCTTTTCCTGCCCCAACACCCTGCGCGGGGAGCGGTTCTTCGAGCAGGTGATGGCCGAGCGGGTACCGGGGGCGCGGGTGCTGGATTATGGCTGTTACGACGGGTGGCTCTACCCCACGTTGGCGGCGCACGGGCCGGCGGCGGTGGTGGGGATCGACATTTCCGAGAAGGGGA
>Ga0315902_10005509_pt1 | contig 17837 bp, 11 predicted proteins | sample LakEriMetagenome_9_FD_203523 | JGI IMG/M metagenome (GOLD analysis project Ga0315902, IMG submission 203523) | Freshwater fungal communities from buoy surface, Lake Erie, Ohio, United States - Buoy 12 MA117 | ecosystem: Environmental > Aquatic > Freshwater > Lake > Lake biofilm | place: USA... | reverse complement strand
ATGTTCGTACCATAGATAATAATGGTATAGAATCAGATACCTTTTTAGGAGAGCCACATAATTATATAGAAAATAGGAATAAGTTACTATCTGGTGATCCAGGTATGACATATGGTCTAATAGTTTACAAACCAATTTTAGAGTAAAAATGTTATTAACTGGCTATTAATAAAATATTTGTTGAGTTAAAATAAATAGGAAAACCTACTTAAAAATTAACATACCTAGAGTTACTTTATTATTATCTGGTATATATTTTTTCAAATTTACTTGATAATTATTATATGTGCCAAGATGAATGTCACTAGTACTACCATCATTATTTAACACTCTGAAATAAGCTTGTTGCTGTAGGCGTTTACGTGAACCACCTGTTTGACTAGACCGTTGTTTGCGAGCATATTCCTCTAGTTGTTGTCGCACTTCATAACTATAACTATCTGTTGTTCTCTTTAAATTTTTGGTAATGGCAGATGTAAGTTTTTTGACCGATATTGGTCTATATTCAATCTTTGATTTATCTATATACCATCCACCACGAAAATTATGCATATGGCCATCAAACACATATGTATTTATAAGATCATCTAGCCAGCTAGAACATAATTTACATAATTCTGCTGTATTATATATACTTTTCAAACTTTTAAAAAACGTAGACAATGTGTCAGCCTTAATGAATTCATCTAAAATTACTTTGTTTGGAAACGTGATTTTTGTAATATTTTGTTTGACAACAGTACTAGTTAATTTTTCTAAATGAGTTTCATACATTTTTTTATGTCGAGTATCTAACTCAGCAGAAAACCGTGCCTCGTACCATGTTTTTCCATAGAAAGCTACTCTAAAACTGAATAAGTTCACTGAATCAGAGTGTGTATTCTGTAATGCTTCACCAAAACTAACATCATCACAATATCTATTCGCAAAGTCAGACAACATAAATCCGCCAATATTAGAATATGTTTGTAAAATATAGTTAAACACTGTTTTTGCTAAGTCCACAGTTCCATGTTCACCTCTGCTTAAATTTTGACTTGAATTACATGATTTATCATATGTTAAAGTTTCAAAATTGGCAATATTTTCAGTTTTATTAGTATAAAAATTAATATTTATACACTGCACATTGGTGCCACCACAATAAATGTCGTGATATTCTTCATCTGTATCTTTATTGCGGACAAAATCTAGTAAATGGTATGTTTCATTCAATAGAATATGAATAGGATTTGTCATTTATATTATAATATAATATTTCAATTTTATGTTATTTACACATATTTTTTACCCTTATATAATTATACATAAAAATGTATAATTACTAATAATGTCATGGTAATATGTAAATTATTGTTAATATAGTCACAATAGTGACCGTATCCGGTCAGTATTTACTAAATATAAATTCATTAAATAGTGCGATGTTTTTAGATCGTCCGCCAATAGAGGTAGGGGTGTTTGTGAGTTGTGCAGCAGACGCCACTACCTCTATTGGTGGATGATCACAGTTAAAGTATATATTGCCATTTATGATACAAGTGTGCCACACTTGTAGTGTCATGTAATTTCGCTCCCAAAATAATATAAATATAAAAATAAAATATATGTATTTTTTATAATGGATTCCAAAACTATTTCTAAAATAACATATTTAAACAAAATACAAAAAGAAATAGATAACAGCACATATGTAAATCCTAAATATAAACTAAAAGTTAGAGCTGTTTTTTTACGTACCCGAATACATAACTTAACTGAAAAATCTAAACTATTACAAACAGAACTAACCGAAGTAGAAAAAAAACTAGAAGACATATTAGAATATGAAAATAAAACCCTTCCCGATAAATTACAAAAAGTAACGTGCCCATGTGGTAGTGTAGTACAACGATCTAAACTAAATTTACATAAAACATCTAAAAAACATTGTTTATACTTAGACAAAATGTTAAATGTTGAATCATGCTTAAGCTCGTAAATTTACAGTAGAACCTTACTATTAGCTCATACCATGAAATTATAAACTATAAAAAATCAAACCATATTACAGTCTATGTATAGTAATTACTAACATATTACTATGACTGAGTAGTCGAGCTAATAACAAGGGTGTTACTAGTATCCTACTATCTTTATAAATTATGAGCATTTACAACTATTTAAAAAATAAACTATACTTATAATTATATAGTATATATAATTACTATATCATTTTATATTTAACATTATGACTGGAGACTTAAGCTACAGCAGTTAAATATAAAAGGAGTCGTTGTACTTCTTTAGACACTCATATATCCTTACTATAGGAGTAGTAATAAGCTAGCTATTCGTAGTGGGCTTAGTGGGATACATAACTTTAATAGATGTATCAAGTTATGTTGAGTGTCATAACAACGGACATTGCATAAATTATTTTTCATTGTTTTTTTTATTTATTTTATGTTATCAAATGAAACCATAAAATAAATAGAAAAATATCTATTTTCGTATGATAAATATTAGATACATTTAAAACACCACTCTACTAATTAAAAAGCGAACATAATAATATATATGTCTTTTATTAATTTCAATCAAAAACTAAACAAGTTGTTACTAACATTAGATAATTGTAATTCGTTCGAGGCAATTTATAAAATATCCCAATCTGAAACTGGATCCAATGATGATGACACCGACAATGATTCCGTAGCGAATGATGACACTGAACCAAAATCTCGTTGTGGACTAAACAAAACTGGTTGTCGTGGTAATGCGTTTCACTTATTTGCTACATTAGTAAATGAGTATGACCCAGCTAACCTAAATTTCCCAAATGTTGACACATTAGTTCAATATATAGGAAACTATTCAGCAAACGATGCTCGGCCGAAAAATAAGCATAATTGTGTTGGTGCGGACAATTCTGTATCACTATTTACACTTTTTACTAAGTTTTCTGGGTTTTATTCATCAATTCATACATTCTTAGTAATTTGTGTGGATAATAATTATAAAATATTACAAAGTTGGGATAGCGGTTATGGATCAAGATTTACACTAGAACAATTATCTAGTAAATGGCTCAGTAAAAGTGAAAATCCTATAGACACATTAAATCATTTCTTAGAGACTAAAAATATAAGTGACTGGATAAAACTATTTGGTGAAGAGACCACTGGTAATCTGAAGGAAGGAGCATCTCCTAGATTTACTGATTTTTCATGCAAATGTTTATATAGTCCAATACATCCATCATGGTTCACTCAAGATGAAAAAAAAATTGATAGGCCCAGACGAACAGGGGTCAATTATAGAAGATAATACAAAAATGATTAGTGAACTTAAAATTGGAACTAACTATAATACCAGTGAGAATGACCGGGAAGTTATTGAATTTTGGAAGGACATCAATATTTACAAAACATGGGCTAATAAAGACACTACAAAGCCAGACTACGTATTTTACGATGGTCCGCCATTTGTTAGTAGTGATGGTCTTCATTATGGTCACACCTTGGTAAGTAATATTAAGGACTATAATCTTCAATTGGCTCGTCAGATGGGATACAATGTAGAGAATGTCCAGGGATTTGATACACATGGATTGCCTATTGAATTGGTAGTCAATTCACTACTGGATCTCAAGACACGCAAAGACATTTATGAGTATGGCGTAGCAAACTATAATCAGAAATGTCGTGATACTATTAATGGTTACAAGAATTCCTGGAAACCTATTTTTGAGAGTATTGGGCGTCTTACTAGTGATGAACACTATATTACAATGAGTCCTGAATTTATGGAAAACTGTTGGCGTGTATTCTACGAAATTGCCCAACGTGGATTAGTTTATCGGGGTTTTAGAGTTATGCCCTATAGTCCCGCCTGTTCCACTCCTCTTAGCAATTTTGAAGCCACCCAAAACTACAAGGAGATTACTACTCGTAGTGTATTTGTACTTTTCCCACTCAAATGTACAGAAGACAGCTATTTTGGTGAACATTTCCCATATCCTATTAACTATGATGACACCATTTATATTGTTGCTTGGACCACCACTCCTTGGACATTGCCGGCTAACATGGCTTTATGTATCAATGCCAACGAAAACTACCTGGTTGTTTATGAAAAACTAAGTAATAAGATGTATGTAGTTGCTGAACATATGATTACTCGCGTGTTTAGTGACTATAACAATGACAATCTTAACTACAAAATCATTGACAAACTACCAGGTGTTAATCTTGTTGGCGAGGAGTACGAGCCTTTATATGTTTATGGGGAAACAAGTGAACATAGATTTGCGATTTTGGATGACACATTTGTTCAGTGTAATCCAGATGAAAATGGTAGTGGAGTAGTACATTTGGCACCTGGATTTGGGGAGGATGATATGCGTGTGTGTATGGCCAAAGGTATTCATAACATCTATGTACATGTAGATGATGATGGAAAGCTTGTATCTAACATTGTAGACCATACCAATTCTCTTGACTTGAATGGTATCTATTTTCGTGATGCTAACAAAGTAATCATTAAAAACCTAGAAGATCGTGGATTGGTTTTGAAGACTATGAATATTGTCCATAGTTATCCCCATTGTTGGCGCACAGATACAGAACTAATCTATCGCGCTCAAGATTGTTGGTTTGTTGCTGTCACCCAACTTAAGGAGGAGCTAGTTAAGAACAATATGACAGTTAACTGGTTTCCATCACATGTTGGCACTGGTAGATTTCATGAGTGGCTTAATAATACCAAGGATTGGTGTATTTCCAGAAATAGGGTGTTTGGTACACCTATTCCTATTTGGGTCTGTCAATCTGATAGTTCTAAATATGTTGTGGTAAAGTCAGTTGATCACCTTTGTAGACTATCTGGTATGACACGTGACGAAATTTGGCCATCTGGAAATGTGGATCTTCATAGTGAGTTTGTTGATAAAGTAGTACTTACTATTGATGGTCTCAGTTACAAGCGAGTAGACACTGTTTTGGATTGTTGGTTTGAAAGTGGATGTGTTCCTATGGCTATGAGTGGAGTGTTTGATGTAAACTCACCTCCACCAGTAGCTGACTTTATCTGTGAGGGTATTGACCAGACACGTGGATGGTTTTATACACTCATGGTTTTGAGTACGGCACTCTTTAATAGAGCACCATTTAAGAATGTCATGTGTAGTGGTTTGATTTTGGCACAGGATGGTAAGAAGATGAGCAAGCGACTTGGTAACTTTACAGACCCACGTGAAAATGTTACAAGATATGGAGGTGATTCTATTCGTCTTTATATGTTAGGTATGCCTGCCACATCGGCGGAGAGTACTAAGTTTAATGATAGTGATATCATCACCAAAACCAAGAGTACACAACAATGGTTGAACTCATTTAAGTTTGTGGTTGAACATATTCAAATGTATGAGGCAGCCATTGGTGAAAAACTAGCTCGTGTTTCGGTTGGAGAACTAACTAACGAATTTGATCTCTGGATTGTTAGTATGCTCCACACAACATTGCGTGCTGTAAAGGACAACTTTACTAAATATAATAGTGTAGCATATGTAGATTTAGTATATAAGTTTACAGAAGCCTATACTAATTGGTATCTTAGATTTAACCGTTTTAGACTAAAGGGTAAAGAGGGTGTAGAAGAGTGGGCTGCCAGTCTTAATACTTGTATCTATGTTACCAACATCTTCAACCAAATTTGTACACCAGTAATGCCATTTATGAGTGAAACGATCTATCAAAATTTGACACGTCTTGGGCTCAACATGTTTACAGAGACCAGCACGCGTCTTACACATTTCTACGAAGATGACAAGGTATCCTATAGAGATCCCGTGGCAGAACGTAGATTTGCGCGTTTTGTGGAGGTATGTGAACTTATTAGACAACTAAGAACTCCTGCTGGTCTTGGAAGTGCTAAACAACCAGTTAAGGCAGTGCGCATTTATTCCAACAATCCTGAAGTTGTTTCTGACTTAACAACCATGAACAAGTACTTTAACACAGAAGAGATTAATGTCATTAGTGTTACTATTAGTGGTGATGTGTCAGTTGTAAACGAGATCTCTCCTAATTATAAATCTGGTAGTTATTTTAGACGAGATGCTGGTGCTTTCAAGACATATCTTAGTACTCTAACCAGTGATCAAATCTCATCCCTATCAGGTGAATTTAATTTGGAGTTAAATGGTACGCTATACACAATCAAACCAGATCACTATGTAATTAAGACCCGGTCTAGCATTGTAGTTGGTGATAATGAACTAATGGTCTCATCCGGTGATTTGACAGTTGTGTTGGATAAGACACAAGATGATGTAGTATTTGAGAAGCACTTTATTAGAATGTGTGTCCATAACACACAACATATTCGCAAGGATTGTGGAATTCGGCCATGGAATAAACTCTACTTTAAGTATACAACAGATAGTGATAAGATTAGCAAGTATATTACAGACAATACTGAATATCTAACTAAGACACTATGCTATAATGTAGGGTTCACCACGCTTGATAATAAGACATGGTGTTCTGATACAACTTTTACATATAGTAGTCCAGATGGAGTATCATACAATGTGGGCGTTACTATCTACAATTTGGATTAATGCTTATCTAGTGGCTGAAATTTAGTAAATATTTTATTATTTATAATGTTACGGTAACAAATAATAAAATGTAATGTAAATTAAATAATATTTCTAATTTTGCGAAATACAAGTATGGCAATAGTAGACTTTTTTTATCCCATTTTTAGTTTTTTAATATAAAATGGTGTTGACACCAGAATTTATAAAAATTGTCTTGTTGTCTAGGACAAAAAAGTCTACTATGCCATACTTGTACACTAGATAGTCAATTAGAACTTTTATTTTCTAATTATTTTGTTGATAAAAAATATATTATAAACCCATATGTTAGTTGGTTATGGTTGGTTATAATGTTAGTTAGTTATATTGTTAGTGGTAAATCTACTAAGGCACGACATGTTGGACATGTGCACCTTCCACTAGAAAGCCATTTTGTAATACATGCCTGGTGAAATTGGTGACCACATTTAAGCTTCATGTGGTTGTTGTTAATTTCTTCCAGACAAATATTACACTCATATTTTGTAGTGTTGGTATTTATGTAATAATTTTGATATCTTGCGTGGATTTCCTCTACCACTGTTTTGGTGTAGTGAAATAGCACAATTGGTATTACGAGAAAACTACAATAGTTAAGAAGATATACTCGTCTAACCTCTTTTGTTAGAAAAAGTTCTGCTAAGATTACCATCACGAAGATAGCACTAACACAAATTACATTAGCACCACTCCAAACAAGTTTAACCCACAAAAGCGTATTCAGCACTATACTATCTATTTCAATAATATGGGAGATAATGGTAATAAGAACCCAGTTGATATAACACATAGCCAAATTAAAACTTATAGAATAATATGGCAATATATTTAGTTTTCTAACTATGTTTTTGTTGGAAAAATGGATGAGTTCAAAGTAGAACAAGTAGTTAAAAGCATTGTATCCAGTATAGTTATAACAATAGATATATGTGTAGAAAAGCACATTAAACAAATAATGTGGATGTAAAAGGACGATATTAATCATATGGTGATTTGTTCAAAAGCACATTACCAAACGATTTAAAAGCTATCAATTTTTTTATGCAAAATGGTTTTATCAGATATCTACTACAAAACAAAAAAGTAAAATTGATATCTAAATAGATATAGCACCACTAATAATATCATCTAACATTTTCAATAATTATTTACCATATAATTCTAAAACATTAGGGAACATCTCATAATTACTCTATAATATATTATGGTGTTATTATTACTGGTAAAATTATCGAATTTAGCATAGGCTTTAAAAATAGACTGCATAATTTGCGTACTATTTTTAAACCAAAATAGTAAATTTTATTTTTAGTAGGCAAAAAAGTAATATTTTATCCACATAGCATAATTTTCTAAAAAAATACAAAATAATTATGAGATGCTCCCTTAATATACCCACAATCAACAGTCTATCAATCTCTACGTTGATCATCTAATAGTAATATTAATATTTTACATTTACTAATAATAGAACTATGCTAATTCACCAATTTATATTGAGAAGAATTAAACACATATACAGTGAACTTTTTCTATAACGACATGTTAATATCTGAGATATCTCAGATATTATTACCATAATTCAGTAACAGTCTATAGATTTCCTTTTAAAATGGTGTGTCGTTATAAAAAATGTTTGCTGTAGCTAACGTTTTAACATTAATAACGAAATGTATAAAAAAGATATATTCAATTTTATACATCACTTGTGTTTATAGCTTTTTATTTCACAGGAAAAAAACGAAATACTTTCACAACTACACCAACAGCCATCAATATACCACCACCTATAACAGTAGCATAACCCATTACCCAATTTTTATAATATTCCCATCTATTATATTTCACTAATTGATATGAAGATTTATTAAAAGTACCACTATGTTCCTTTAGAGCGTTAGTCTTCTTATTTAAATCCTCTATAGACTCACTACGTTCCAATAATCTCTGAAAATTTTTATTCATAATAGCATGTGTCTTACTTATATCAGCGTTAAGATCTTCTATTGATTTAGCACGTGCTAAAGAATAGGCGCGATTTCTGTTTGACGGTGATGCTATCATATACTTTATATTATATATAATAGATTAGTAAAAATAAACACAATGACGCTACTTTTTTAGATTAAATTATTCTAGCAAGAAAATAATCTAAAAAAGTTCGTCTACAGTAGGATTCGAACCTACGCGGGGAAGCCCCAACTGCTTAGTAGGCAGTCGCAATAACCACTATGCGATGCAGACATGTGACTTAAATAATAACACAGATTATTATTTAGCCTTAATATATTTGGATGTTTATCCTTAATATTATAAGGTGGCTTATCTTTATATTCTTTTTTATTGGTATATATGGATAATAAAATAAATAATCTATTGGAAATGTTAAAAATAGCGAAAATGGTGGATGGTGAAACATATGGGGTTGTCTACAATTTACTATTTAAACATTTGGAAAATGTTCCCATAAATAATAGAAATCCACTTTTGTTAAAATATTTAATAGAAAATAATGTAGATATTCCAGAGGATTTTCTCCCAATGGAAAAATATTTAGATTTTGTGGAAATGGATGCCAAAAATTTCCAACTCATTCCTGCCATTTTATTGGAAAAGGAATTTATTTACAAAGTCCTTAGAACAAATGGATTGTGTTTACGTTACATACATAACTATACTTTTAAAATGTGTGAAATTGCCATTAAACAAAACCCAGCCGTAGTTAGATATTTCAAACATTCCAAAATTTCAATATTTTTCCTGGAAAAAATACTGGAATTTAATATTCAAACTATCAATTATTTAAAAATAAATAGACTTAATCCTGAATGTAGACAATATATTGAAAGCCTATATCCAATTGATGAAACACTAGATACAAAAAATGTTTCATTATATACCAAACTAACAAATCCACTAATAAAGTATCTAGCACATTTTTATGGTGACTATAATACTGATATTAATGTCGTCTAATTTTTAGTATGAAGTGCTGTAAATAATTTGTAGTTATTAATAATATTTTTTGAAATTTCTGGTAAGTTATTTTTATCAACTAATTTACCAGAAAATTCTATTTCTGCTTTGTGTGCCAATAATTCAGACATAAAAACATCAGTATCATCAAATGGAGAAATATTATGTTTAACATGATTTATTTCATGAACAATAGTTCGTGCCATTTGTTCTACAGATACTCTAGAATTTACAAAAATATAATTAGTATTTGTTAGATACAAACCACCCATATTTTTATACCAATCTTTACCAAACTGTGATATCACCATTTTTCTTTGAATGTTTGTTAAACGAGACAAATACCTAATTTTAATATTTTTATCATATATAATATTAAGTGTCTCTATTGCCACTTTATTATTATTACTCTTTTGCTGGTTTATTAATTTAAGTGCTTTTAAAATTTTTGACATTTCTATTAAAAATATATAAAAAGTTACAAATTATTTTCAATTTTTTCATTAATGAGTAAACGCCGGCTATTTTGTCACCAATTAGTAACAAAATAATATGGTGTCAATTGTTACTGGAATATTTATTTTTGTTTGTTACGCTACACCAAATAAAAAATTAGTGTCCCCAATTGGGGACAAGCCGGCGTTTACTCATTAAGATAATCCAAAAATGGACCAATCCTATATCGCAACAAACCATCAACCACCTGAAGAGGAGAATTTACACTACATTCCAACTTTAAATACTTAATTATTTTACGATCATCTATCATCTCAATATATTGACCTAGTCTATCTTCTGGACAACCATTATATTCATATACTATAACATAATCATTCTGTATAAGTAGTAAGGAGTACTTATTATTATAACACAATCCTAATAATATATATGAAGACAATTCTAAATCATATCCCAAAAGTATAGAATTTTTTAGTTTTCCAGGCAATGTAGTATGACAGTATTTTTCTAATACATCATCTGATACATTAGAAATATATTTTTTAAACTTCTTGGGAACAACAAATTCATCATAATACTGTTTGGCATATTCTAGATTAATATTACACTCTACTTCATTTATAACATAATAGAAATTATATTCCTCCATATCAACACCCAAATTTTCTAATATATTAGAGACCAATTCTAATTTTTTATATGAACTAACCATACTATAACCATTAAAATGATTAGTAACTCTATCCATGTTTTTATATTTTGTTCTATTAATAATATTCAGATATTTATTATTAAGTCTATCTTCTATGTAGTGGAATTCTAAAGTATTATCTAATATCCTATATATTCCACTAAATATATTAGATAATTTATGGTCTATGCCCAGCATAATAGTAAAAATACCATCACCACATAGACGAATTATATATATACTATGTATATCTGTAAGTTTAGCAAATAATGTTTGATTTAATAGTGAGTGGTCTACCATTTTATAAAAAAAGAATAGTAGACTTGTCAATTTTTTTCAATATAAGCATACAAATATTTACCATCCTTTACCACAAATTTATGTTTTAGGGGTAAATACAAATGCCATCCATCTGGGACACTTACACCAGACCATGGTAACAGTGTCGCTATACCACTATAATTTAATATTTCTATTGTAGACATAGTATCACCAATTGGCTGTTGAATATTTTTAGGAGCCATCATTACTTTATCACCCACATTTTTAATAGCAATTTTACCTTGAATTTGTGGTGAATAGTGTGATGTGTCTAACCATGAAATATGATTTTGGTTATTAGAACCGCTGTTTATTATAGCATTATTAGATCTATTTGGTTCTAAAACATATTTATCATAATTAAGAGCTAATAGTAGTATAATTATAATAATTAATAGAACGTCTCTAAAATCTATACTGAGAGACATATATCATGTATGCACATAAAATATAAAATATAAAATATAAAGGATATGGATTTCTACCATTAAATTATTTTAGCTATTTTATCAAAAAACTTATTACTATCATATTTAGAAATGTCTATTTTTTCAATTGGAAATTTTGCTATGCTATCCATTATAAGACTTACCAGTAGTTGCGAAAATTCTTCCACATTGTTAACCAGAAAACCATTAACCCTATCTTTTATAATATATTGTGGATATCCACCATTATAACATATTGGAACACACCCATATTTAATCGCCTCTATTAGTGAAATCCCAAAATGCTCCTCATTACAAGGCTTACCCTCCATAAAACCTGTTAGCAAAATATAATAATGTGCCTGTGATAACCAGTAATTTTTTACGCCATCATCCGCATTTGCTATTATCATAATTTTAGATGGATCTCTTATACTACGACGCAATTGTTCATAATACTCGTTACTCTTAACACTACCTATTATCACCAACAAATAATTCATATCTAGTTTATTAAAAATATCAATAGCCACATTAAAATGTTTATTATTAGACCACATATCATACTTAAATATACGACCCACCATTACAAATACTTTTTTATCACTATTTAATAATTTAGGTTTTGGGTGTGTATTACCACAAGGAGGATATAGGATATGTAATTTATCAGAATAATTACCCTTAGTAGCAAAATTATACCACTTATATGTAAATTCTGAATTTACTATTATAATATCATAACTATCTAAAATAGAAAGATTATTAGGTGGATTATTATAATCAGTTGGAAATTGACAGTGATATATATTTTTAATCTTGCCAATACCTTGTTGGTTAGGTAAAACAGAGTTTTGCATCATAAAAAAGTAGTGAAAGTTTAGCAAATCCAGAATTTGTCCATCAAATAATAAATCCCAATTCATTAATACAACTCTATCAATTTCAATAGGTGTCAAATATTGTTCCAGTGTTTCATAAAAAGTAGTTGTAGTAGATTTAGAGAAAAACACTACCACATAATCTAACCCAATAAAATAACGACACACCTGCGATATATATAATTCACCACCACCCAATGTAAAATCATATGGCGATGCCACTCCAACACATCTAAATATGCGTGTCAAATCTATTTCAAATGTATATGGAATATTGTTGCGTAGATAGAATAACCATTGACAATGCCCACCTAAACTATCATTATTATATGTTAGTTCAGTTGAAAAACTACTAGCTACACCACTAGTTGCTACCCGGTAACCTAATTCTATCATAATTGTAGAAAAATAAACATCTTCAGGTATTTTACTTAATCCACTATGTAATTTATATTCCAATGTGTTTCTAGAAAAATTTATCCTATTAAAAATACGGTCATCATTAGGATAGTTTGCCACTATATCCAAACAAATTTTACGTGTACGTAGAGAAAATCCACCATTCCCAACATTATTCCTATTATCACGCTGACTATCTGGCCATGGAGCACCTATATAGTCATATTCCATAAAATCATCTATATTTGATTTGTAAATAACACTATCATCCTGATATATTAATACTTTATCACCCGTTAACACATCCCAAAATTCATAACTACATAGTAAATTATTATACTCATTATGTACTAAATTATCATAGTCTAAACGTATAATATCTAATATATTACCAACAGAAGTATTTATTTCTTGTATTTGATTATAGTTTTGATTTCCACACACTACTGTAAAATATGCACTATTATATAGTTTAATAATAGCGTTTTTAATAATAAACTCCACGCCTGGACTATTCCTAAATTCTACTAAGACAGCATTGATAGATTTTTTACACTTATCAACCCTATAATTATGAAAATCTATTATTACATTACTATATAATTTACTATAATAACCTGTAAACAGTCTCCAGCTTTGTTTATAGCTTGTCTCTATATCTATGTTAGTCTTATAAAATCCAAATAATCTTTCTAAAAAATGGATAGGAGAATTATTATAGTTTACCACATTACTATCATACATATTATTATTAAAAAATCCAGCATAGTTATTATCACGTATAAAGTTACATATATTAGTGAATAGACTAGTACGTGACATAAACATTGTGCCCGCTGGAAATCCCTTAGCTAAGTCTAAATATTCTCTATAGGTATTTATGATATTTTGGCATGAATCAGTTGTAGTATACTGGGTATTATAAAGTGGATTGCATACAAAATTATTCTTTCCCATTATCTTAGTCAAATTATAAAGTGTATTGTCTAGTAAATAGTTTACATGATTAGTAAATATAGTCATGTCATTTTTAGTGTGTAGTTTTATGACATAGTTAAATTTAACTTTTTCTACGATGTGATTAAAAACTTGTAGAGTTGGTATAATATCATTACCATATTCTCCAGCTGAAATATAAATAGCATAGTTTGTAAAATTAGTTGATATGTTTTCTACCAGTCTATTATATAATTCATCATTTTTAAAACAAACACATAGATAAAAATCTGGTTGACAGTACTTTTTATATTGTAATAACTTACTCAATAATACTATACCATGTTCTAAATAACCAATAAAAACTATAATAGCTAAGTCCATATTTCTAACAGTTATATGTGTATCACTCACTATTATATTAGTTATATGATCACTATACTGTTTAGCATATAAATTATGTGATAGTAATGTCCGAATATTAACATATTTTTCACCATCATAATTTATAAATAAATCCCTATTATATGTTTTAACATCATCCGTGCCATAAATATTTAATAATTGTTTTGGATGATACAAGTAACCACTATACACACCAATATCATGAATATGCCGATATACATCATCACCATCTATACTATCAAGACTACCATTAATATTATTTACAGTTTTATAGAAAAAAGGATCAATATCAATTTTGTTTCTATTTGTTTCACCATTTTTAAGCAGTTTTCTAAATTCTCCCACCAAAGAACCCAGATTTTTACAATTTATTTCTAAATATTTCCAACTACTATCTATAGGTGTATAATCAGCAAGACTTATGTTAATATTATCACTATTAAATATAAAGTCAAATCTATTATGATGTATTTGTTGTGTATTATATACAATACTATCAACACAAAGATAACTATTATATCCTAAGTTATTTATTTTTTGGAGTAAATCTCCCACACTTTTAGGTTCACCACCATTTTTTACGATATCTATAAAGTTTTCTCTATTCATTGAAAAACAGCTTCCATCAAAATGTGTAATTCTTTGCGTCTTAAAAACATCCACAATTTTTTTAGATTTTTCGTAAAAATCATTAATATCTATATGTGGGATCCTAACATATGTATTTGATATAGGAACTGCTAAATATACATCATCATTATTTACTAATAGATCAACTAAAGAATGACTATAGTCTTTATGTGACAAATATATATAGTAATCTACCAAACACACCACATATTTACCAACTGCGTGTTTACATCCCATGTTAATAGCTGTAAAATAATCGAGTTTTACACTATTACTAATAACTTTAACATTTGATAATACCCTAAAATCATTACTAGTACCATTATTAACAATTATTATTTCCATATTAGTAAAATCAACATTTAGACTATCAATACACTTACTTACCATATTAACATCATTGCTAGTATATATTATAAACGATATATACACATTAGTTTTACTATGTTTAACTATGTGGTTAGTATTAAAACATATTAAATTATTCACAATTAAAGTATCAACATAAATATTTGTTAACCCATCAAAACTATTATTTTCTAAAAAGTTGTAATTAATAAATGCTGGTTCATATTCCCCATTAGCTTTATAAGAAAGCCTATAATATTCTCTAATATTTTCACACAAAAACTTAGTAATATGCACATTATTAATATCCAATATTCTTGAAGCCAAATGATAGTACGCCAGATGTTTACTATCATCTGTAACATCATAGAAATATTTTATATCTAATATACCATCTAACATAAATTGTTTAATAGTATCAATTAATAACACATCACTAACTAATCTATTTCTAGTATTAATACCAGAATAATAATAGGATTTAGGTATTGATACAAATTTACAGCCTTTTAATAATATTTTACATAATAAATCATAAATTTCTATATCTAATAGCCTTGTATTAATACCATCCATACAAAATGACTTATCTACTATAACACATAATATTTGCCTATATTCCAGCAAAAAACCTAAAACATTATCACACGCATTATTTATACTATCATTTAATATATTATGACCACTATATACAAAACCTATATCTAAACAATTTACCAATTGAGTAATTAAATTTTGTATAACATCAGCATTAGTATAGTGATCAGTATCATTTATCCATGTAATATATTTAGATCTGCTATGTCTAATACCAGTATTAATGGCTTCATATATTCCCTTCGGTGTACTATGTTTAACTAAACATATATTACACTGTCTATATTTATCCAATATATATATATCAGTGTTATCATAACTAGCATCATCAACTATTATTAATTCATAGTCTGTATATGTTTGTTCTAGAATGCTATCTATTGTTTTATATATAGTATTAATACCATTATAAGTGGGTAAAATGATGCTAAGCATAGGTATATGGTGGTGTGTCTTATTAGACACATATTTAGATCCCCTAAACTTATGTAAATCTGATAATAGTTGTGGTGAAAATAGGTGGACTAAATCGTGGTTAATGGGTAAATTAGATGTTTCATTATTATTTGATATATTAGCAAAATTAATGTAATAGATTTCACTACCTTTTATTTTTTCTACCATAAATAATCGGTGATTAATCACAATATTATCATAATACATACTGAATTTTTCCACATACTCATTAAATGTATAGTATTTCTTGTAGTAAAAATATATACTATTATCCTTAAAATCAACTATTTTAGTAAGACTATTTATATAGACTATTCGCTTATATTTGTTTCTTAAATAATAGTATAGTGTGCTTTTAAGTTTCTCCTCCTCATCCACAAAATTTCGCTGTAGTATAAATATTGGCCATGGAATTTTGTATAAATTCGTAGAAATTATGTAATTGTATGGTAGTATAAAAGCAATACTTTCTAATCCAACCAAATCTTCTATATAGTTTATAGTATTATTACTATACATATCTATAAACAATGGAGTGACATATTTATATAATGTATAGGACTTTTCAGACATCATATTTAAACATGTATCCAGAGACAAATGTTTAGAATTAAGTAAACCCAACAACTCTACATATAATCCATTACTATTATTTAATAATATAGCCCCATTATTATTAGATAAGTACACTATGTCAGCTGATATATTAGCGTTGTAATCCACATAGTTTAGTATATCACGATGTATTAATATATCAGCGTCCAAAATAATAATAGACATATATTTTTTAGAAATAGCATTCTCTAAAATGTGCGCAAAAGTAAGAACATTACTATACTCTATTAAAGTAGTTAATGGTTTGTCTTTAGTATATTGGGTATTGTGAATAGAATTCATTCTATGAATAATATAATCATCTGGAATATCATGGTTCCGTTCTATCAGGTCATACTCTAATTTACAATTAGTATATAAATATGACACTATACGCAACTTTTGAGATGTATCTCCATATACAACATAGGTGTGTACATCATTAAAATAATCATTTAATTTAAGTACATTATTATTAACATTATAGTATACTAATCCAAAAAACTCATATTCTATTTCATCTGACAAGTAATATTTACTATTTTCTATAATATTTAATGTTTCAGTATATGATTTATGTTTTATGTTTTGAATTGATTTGATATCTGTAGTACCATTAATATCTATAAAATGTACACGATTACTTAGTATACGTTTAAGAGTTTTTACATAAGTACTATTATCATCTTTATCTAATAACTCATTTCTTGAAATATTAACAATTTTTATAGTATCATCTGTAATATTTTTTGGAGTTGCGTAGCAAATTATATTTCTAACACCATTTTCCATAAAAATGTTGTAGCAGGTTTTTGAAAAAGTAATTAGTGTTTTATAATTACCAGCCAGTTTTAATATATTTTCTAAATGTATAGGAGTTACATAAATATGTAATAATGATATATAGTCCCAATCTCTAGCTATTTGTGTTATAAACTCTTTAGCATATAAATATATTTTTTTAATACGATGCACTTTGCAAAAGGAGTTTACACTTTGATATAATTCACTATCAGTTAAAATAGATGGTGGTATGATAATTTGTACCTTGTTAGATAATCCTTCTACAATTTTTAGATTATATTTACTAT
>Ga0315902_10005508_pt1 | contig 17839 bp, 19 predicted proteins | sample LakEriMetagenome_9_FD_203523 | JGI IMG/M metagenome (GOLD analysis project Ga0315902, IMG submission 203523) | Freshwater fungal communities from buoy surface, Lake Erie, Ohio, United States - Buoy 12 MA117 | ecosystem: Environmental > Aquatic > Freshwater > Lake > Lake biofilm | place: USA... | reverse complement strand
GAAAACATGTGGTTATGATTAGTAACTTTACAGAAGCCGACCACGAATTCACATCGAATTGCACAAGAATTACGAATCCAAGTGTTTGTAACAGTTGCTGGAATAACCCTAACTACAAGTTTGATAAGGGAGATTGGAATTGGTGCCCAGTTCATAAAGGAACAACTCGCCAATTTGAATGTCACACATCAATAACACCTGAAATGGTGATAAATAAAATACAACACTTATTAAAATGAACTTAGACCAATTTGTATGGGAACCAAAATGTTATAATGGATTCCGCGAAACCGTAGAACAAGAAATTTTTATTGATAAAATTTATGAAAGACATGTCCGAGTTGAAGAAGGTGATGTTGTTTTTGACATTGGAGCAAGTTTAGGCCCGTTTACCTTCTCAATATTAGATAGAAACCCTTCACAAGTTTTTGCATTCGAACCAAGTTACGAAGAATTCAAAACACTAGTGCTTAATACAAGACACGGAAATGTTACTCATATCAATAAGGGCATTAGTAACATTGTAGGAGAATTCAATTTTACAGACGTATTTGATTTGACAGGGAATCACAAACTATATTCAACAACATTTAAAAAAGTTATTGAAGATTTTGGAATCAAAAAAATTGATTTTTTGAAAACGGATTGTGAAAGTGGTGAGTATGAAATTTTCACTTTAGATAATTTGTTTTGGATAAAAAACAACGTAAAGAAAATATCAGGTGAGTGGCACTTGAGGACTCCTGAACTAAAGGAAAAATTTAGAATATTCAGAGATGTATATTTGAGAGTTTTCCCGAATTTCAAGATATTCTCTTTCGATGGTGTTGATATTACTTGGTCAATTTGGAATGAGGATTTTATTCCATACTATAATGAAATCATGATTTACATTAATAATAAGAATTCCAATCATTTCGAAAAATGAAAAAAGTTTTGATAACAGGTGGGTCTGGTTATTTGGGGTCTGTATTAGTAGAAAGATTGTTGAATAATGGTTTCGGAGTGGCTGTTTTAGATAATTTAATGTATAATCAAACATCTTTGATTCATTATTCTTACAATAAAAATTTCAACTTTATTTTCGGAGATGTACGAGATAAAAAATTATTAGAAAATACCGTATTGAAATTCGATATAGTAATTCCCCTCGCCGCAATTGTAGGATTTCCTGCTTGTGATAGAGATAAAGTTTTATCCATGGAAGTAAATTATCACCACATAAAAAACATTTGCGATTTAGTTCGTGGTACTGATATTAAAGTTATATATCCGAATACAAATAGTGGGTATGGTATAGAAGAGCATGGTGAGTGTACTGAAGAAAGTCCACTTAACCCAATTTCCCACTATGGAGTAACCAAAGTTCTAGCCGAGAGAGAGGTACTAGGAATCGGTGGCATTTCTTTAAGACTTGCCACTGTCTTTGGTTCATCTCCAAGAATGAGAATGGATTTATTAGTAAATGAATTTGTCTATAAAGCTCTTACTGACAAATACATAACTATTTTTGAAAAAAATTTTAGAAGGAATTTTATACACATTAGGGATGTCGCAAAAACATTTGAATTTATGATAGAAAATTACAATAAGTTTTATGGACAAGTATTTAATGTTGGTTTATCATCAGTCAACATTACTAAAGTAGAATTGGTGGAAAAAATTAAGAAACATATTCCAAATTTTACAATCACTTATTCTGATTTTTACCAAGATCCAGATAAACGAGATTATTTAGTTTCCAATTCTAAATTAGAATTGACTGGTTGGAAACCTGATTGGAGTTTGGATGATGGAATTGAAGAGCTTATCAAAACTTATACAATTCTAATACAGGATTTATCATCCAAATATAGAAATGGATTCCCATTAGGTTATGGAATTAAAACTTAAAATAATAAAAAATTATGGAAAATAAAAAGGTATTAATAACAGGTGCCAATGGATTGGTTGGTAATTACATGGTTCAAAAATGTATCGATAGAGGTGCATTAGTCACTGCAGTAGATATTCACGAGCCCCACAATCAAGTCGATAAATATAGAAATGGAAATTACCAGTTTATTAAAGCCGATTTAAGAGAATTTTCGAATTGTAAAGAAGTAGTAAAGGGTCAAGACATTATTTTCCATATTGCAGGTATCAAAGGTTCCCCAAAAAGAGCAATGGAACAACCAGCAGATTACTTCGTGCCTATGCTACAATTTAACACTAATATGATGGAAGCCGCACGATTGGAAGATGTTGAGTGGTACGTTTATACTTCTACCGTTGGTGTTTATCATCCAGCAGAGGTATTCAACGAAGATGATGTTTGGAAATCATTCCCATCAGAAAAAGATAAGTATGCGGGTTGGGCAAAGAGATTGGGCGAATTACAAGCAGAAGTATATTCAGTATCGTATGATTGGAATAACGTTTCAATTGTAAGACCTGCAAACATTTATGGTAGACATGATAATTTTGGCCCTGAATCTACTGTCATCGCATCCCTGATTAAGAGATTGTTTGGAGAAAAAGAACACCCATTGGTATGTTGGGGTGATGGTTCTCCTATTAGAGATTTTATATACGCAGGAGATGTCGCAGATGGTGTAATTGAGGTATACGAACAAAGACTAACACAACCGATTAATTTAGGGAGTGGAACTGGTGTAACCATTAAAGAACTTGCAGAAACACTTGTAAAAATCTATGAAGAAATGTACGGAGTTAAAGTTCAAATTGAATGGGACCCGTCCAAACCCAACGGAGATACAAAAAGATTAATGAGTACCGAAAGGGCAGAAACATTTGGAATCAAACAAAAAGTATCTCTCAAAGAAGGATTGAAAGAAACGATTGATTATTATTTAAAAGAATATAAAAAATAAGTTATGAAAAAGACAGATAAGATTTTAGTTACAGGTGCAAGTGGATTTATTGGTTCACATTTATTACGATTACTTTGGGAGAAGGGATATAAAAATCTTCGTTCAACCTCATTTAGTAGAAATTTAAGAAACGATTTTGAAGGTACCGAAAATGTAGAACACATCAAAGGTAATTTACGAGATGCAGATTTTTGTAAAGTAGTATCCAAAGGAGTTGATGTAATATTTCATTGTGCTGCAAATACTTCGAATGCATTAGATACAAAAGAAAATCCACTACTTCATGTTACACCAAATGTGGAAATGAATGTAAATTTAATGGAGCAATCATGGAGAAATGAAGTGGGTAAATTCTTATTTATTTCATCTAATACAGTCTATCCTGATATGAAAGACCAATTCTGTACCGAGGATATAAATGTCCATTCAACTCCAACTTTCCCAATCTACGGTGCAGTTGGTAATATGAAAAGATATGGTGAATTATTATGTGATTATTTCTCACATCAAATTCACAATCCAATGCAGTGTTTGATTGTCAGACCTTCAAACGCATTTGGGCCAAATGATAAATTCGATTACGAAAAATGTCATGTTACTCCTGCAAATATTCGTAAAGTTGCGGATGGGTTAAATCCAATTCCTGTTTGGGGTGATGGGAGTGAGGTAAGGGATTTATTACATGTTGAAGATATGGCGGATGGATTTATTTGGGTTGCAGAAAACAATGATAAATTTGATATTTTTAATGTCGCTTATGGCCAAGGATTCAGTGTTAATGAAGTATTGAGTTGGATTAAAAAAATTGAAGGAAACAATAACCCTATCGAATATGTGAACAATAAAGCTCCGATGATTCCAGTACGTTTACTTTCTTCGAAGAAAATAAATGAAGCTGGTTGGAAACCGAAAAGAGATTTGAAACAAGCTCTCAAAGAAACTTTAGATTGGTATAAACAAAACAAACAACAGTACAATCCGAAGTCCAATCCATAATATGAATTTCGATTGATAAAAATCGATTGGACGAACAGTATAGAAACAAAATGAATATGATTTACAAATTTGATTTTAACTTCATATTTATATAAGAAAATAATATTAAAAATACTAAAATATGAGAGCAGTCATTATAGGCACTGATTTTATGAAAGATACCGATGGTACTTTCAAAGTATTGGAAACAAATACAAACGTTCAATTGGATACTCAATGGTCTATTAATTTTGATTCGACATCATTTGAGAACTTTGTACTTTCAAATAATTTTACAGAAGTTGTATTGATTTCGAATGAAAATAGTACATCCTCCGAAACATCTCACACAATTAATTATGAAATTAATGAAATTCGTAGTATAAATGCAAATCGTACTGAGAACTCATTACCAACAATACCTTTCAATTTTACTTTTGACCAATATTTGAAATCATTTTTATCTCAAAGTAGTATAGAATTAACAACTATAACCACAGATAAAACATCATCAACTATTCCTTTCATAGAAGACACTGAAGATAAATTAATTATACGATTATCTTATGATACTACCGCATTAATTGATGACAACTATGCAAGAGATAATTGGGGATTTCTGAAGTTAATGTATGATACCGATAACAATTCTATCCCGAAATGTTATATCAACGATAGTGAATTTGGTATAGATAATATTGGTCCGACATTAAGAGATAATGGAAATCACCCTAATTATTGTATCAAAAAGAGAGTGACACCATCTGCTAATAAAATCTATCCAATATTACTTAAAGTTTCTACAATAGAAGAATTGAATGAACTTAAATCTAATTTAGAAGTTGATGAATATATCCAAGAATATATTTTTAACTCTGATGATTTATTTGATGGTAGATTGAATACATTTAGAAGTATAGATTTAATATATGGTTCGAACTTGGATATTATTAACTTACAAGTTATAGAAAAAACAAAAATTTTACCACTTTTGTCTTCAGCAGATTTTGATGATAATAACCAAGTACAACCTTGGGATAGAATGAGATATCTTGAAAAATTTTATACACTTTCTTCCGAAATTGCCATTGAATTGAGTGCTACCGAAAACACTAAAATATTATTACCAAACGGTACAACTAAATTGGCAACAGGTTTACAAATAGGGGATGAGGTTAAAACTCTAAATATTCCAAATATACTTGATGATGATCTTATGTCAAATTTAGATGAATGGTCTACATCATACGATTCGGTAATAAATGATTATCAATTATCTTCAACATTTCTATCCCATGAGGCGATAACTTCTGATTATTATGGAGTTTTAGTAACCTTTAATACTGAATCGAATACAATATTCAGTGATGTAGGGCACGCTAAAATAATGGTGAAAGATGGAGAAAACGTTAAATTCGAAAAGTACGGTCTTCTGAAAATTGGAGACGAAGTTTTTATATATGACACGAATATAAGTCAATTAATTACTACTAAAATAACTGAGGTAAATTTTAGATTTGATAAATTTACCGCTTATACTTTAGATTTTGAAGAAATAGATTGGTTCATAACTATGGAAGAAACTGAAAATCAAAGTAGGTATGGATTAATTACTCATAATTACACTTATGATTGTAGGTATTGGCAGGCTCAATATTTCAGCGGTCCTGGATATTGTGTTGCTTGGGTAACTTGTGCTGGTGGAACTTTATTCACTACTTGTGGATGGAACAGTGACTATTTCGGAGGATGTTCAAGAACTGTATATGGAAAAAATGCCGCGCAATTTACCTACTTACCAGGCAGTGGGGCAATTGCCAATGGAGCCTACTGTAATACTCAAAAATCAGATATTAACTATAAAGAAAATCTAACTTTACTTGGCGTATCTGAAAACGGATTAAATATTTATCAATTTAATTACAAAAACGAAGAAGGATTATATCAAGGAGTCATAGCTCAAGAATTGATTGGAACTAATTATGAAGATTCATTATTCTTGAATGAAGATGGATTTTATGTAGTTGATTATAATAAAATAGATGTAGAATTCAAAAAACTGAACTAATATGGCAACTGAAAATAACAAAAATGTAACATATACAGATTTTACTGAATTATTTAAAAGACAGAGAATAAATACAAACTCTATTGTAAAATTATCTCTTTCAGACAAAATTAATTTATTTGTAAATGCCGTAAAAGAAAAACACTTATAATAAGTCATAATTGATTAAATGTTTGATAAAGTAAGGGAAATCGCAGAATCTTGGATCATATCCGAGAATCCATCCGAAACTCAACTAAAATTAGCAGAAGAACGATTAAAGATTTGTAAAGGTTGTGATAAGATGGTAAAGGGTACTCTTGTAGAATTTAAATGTTCAGAGTGTGGGTGTCCTATTCATAAAAAGATATTTTCACCTAAATTCGATGCATGTCCTTTACATAAATGGTTGGATGTTGAAAATACAAAGTTATATACCGATACACAAAAAAAATCAAAAAGTTTTTTATAAATGTCTTTATTGATAAATGATAAATTGATTTGGGTTAGTATCCCAAAAAACGCAAGTTATTCAATCGAGGAATCATTAATTAATTCTAATCTTAAAATAAATCATTCTTCTGTTTTTTATTCAATAAAAAAAATAAATGAATCGATTGGTAGTGATAGAATCCCACATCCGCATGTTGAATTGGAGAAACTAAAAGTAGAATTTGGTAATAAGGAAACATTTTGCATAAAAAGAGAAATTGGTGATAGATTTAAAGCTTCTATTGAATTTATTTTTTCTACAATTATAAATGAAAATAAACATACCCCAATAATTCCTATTTCAGAAATCGATAATAATTTTATATATTCATTTTTTAATTTAGAAAATATCAATAATTTATTTGACACATCATTACAACAACAAAAATCATGGTTTCAAACTTACAATAAATTAATTAAAGAAGATTTAAAGTTTAGTGATGTTTATTATGATACATATCAAAACTTAGGTACTTTACTTCCACAAAATTTTTTTACAAATTCTAAGAAATGCACATATGAATTTGATATTTCAAATTTAGATGAATACGTTTTATTTATGAAAGACAAATTTAATGTCAATATAAAAGTAAAAAAAATAAATAGAAGCACAAATAAAAATGAATCTAATATAGAAAATAATACTGAATTCAAAAATTGGGTTTTTGATAATTTTGAAAAAAGATTTGAAGTTAATAATAAAAAAATTATATGATAGAATTTTTTAATAAATGAAAATTTTCAATGAAATTAAATTAGAAATCAGATATATAGACGATGTAAAGGGATTTGGTGTATTTACATTGGAAAAAATTAATATAGGTAATATAGTTGAAACTTGTTATTTTTTACCAATTTATAATTCTAATATCAACCCATTATTAGATTATTTATTTCAAATTGATGAACATACAACCAAAAGAATCTTTCCCTTGGGATATGGTGCTATTTATAATCATTCAGATTCTCCCAATATCAATTGGAAAGTGAAAGATGATAAATTCATTGAATTTTATTCATTAAAGGAAATTGAACCAGGTGATGAATTATGTCATGATTATGGGTCAAAATATTGGCAAACATATTGGGAAATTAGAAAAAATAAAATAATTTAGTATTAAAATTGGTTATTATTTTTAATGAAATTTTACATTCATCATTTTCACTCAATTTCTCTTTTTTATAAATTGTTTCACAAAACAACTAATAGAAGATATGAACTAACTAATAACATTGGTTCTATTTTTTGTAGATATGAAGAGTGTGATTTGGAATTAGTATTCAATCCTATTATAAATGATAATACCGATGGAACTCATATATTAGATTTTTTAACTTGTTTAGAACAGATAAATGAAGATGATAAGTTAAAAAGTATCGATTGTGTAAATCGTAAAGAAGGTGATACATCACATCGTGGAAAATGGGGAGCCAAATTTGGTATTAATGATATTCCAATAATGAAATGGATTGCCAATACTTTAGAAAATAAAAGCAATTGGTTTATTTTTTTATTACGAACTGAAAAATCTATCATTAAATATGATGGTATTAATTATCCAAATGTAATGAATTTGGAAGTTCAAATAGATAGATTAAAAAATCATTTTATAATATCAGATAATGTAATTTTCAATCAGTTTGTGAAACCCAAATATCCGAATCACTTTTTTTGTTTAACTAATACCATACACCAATGGAATGAATTATTATCAATTCGTTGGTATTATGAATTTAAAAATATATTTAGTAAATTAAACCAACCTTATGATTTGTGTTTTTCTATGAGATATCATAAGAGAAATAGAACCAATATCATAAATGGATTAGCAAAACTAAAAAATGATAGAATATACCTGTCAAGAGTAGATAATTGTGTTAACAAAGAATTCGGCGTTTATTCTAAACAATTAGAAAAAAATATCAGCTACAATATTAATAAAGGGGATGATTTTGATGATATATCTTGGATTGAAAATATAGAACACTATTTGGACTATTTGATGAGAATTCTTCCTATGTCCAAAATGCATATATTGTCTGAAACTTGGGATTGGAAAGAAGGTGATTTTACATCAAACTATTTATCTGAAAAAACGTATGGATTCTTACTGGCCAATATTCCTTTTATATCAACACATCAATATCCATTGGATGTGGTAACCGAAATATTGGATACACCTCCACATCCTTTTTATAATGAAATAAAAAAAGCAAATGGTAATCCTGAAAAATTTGTTTTATTGGTTGAGGAATTTATGAAAAATTATGAAACTAATAGACAAATGTGTATTGACTGGAGTAATATTACACATACTAAATTGATGAGTTTTATTAATAATGAAAATTCATTTTTGAAAAAGCTTCTCAATAATAATCTTATTATAAATGAAAATCCTACATACAAAAACATTATATAATATGGAAAAAATATCGTTTGATAATTCTACCTATATTTGGAAGACAAAATTAAATATGTTAGATAATAAAGAAAATTTATTAAAAAAATTTTATGAAATCGAAGAGTTTTATAATAAATTCAAAGACATCGATGCATTTCCATACGATAATGGTATGGATAATAAATTAGACGAAATTATGAATAAAAGTGTGGAAATTTGTGAGTCACTATATACCGAAACTAACAATATATATAATAAATTTTATACAGACGCATGGATAAATGTGGTACGTTCAAAAAAACCAGTACAACCAAGTTTTGTAACAGAAGATAATGATGTGTATCACCTTTCAGAGGGAAATAATAAATACCATACTCACATCGAAATTAAAAAAAGACAAAAAAGTTTTTTCCCACATTATACATGGGTTTATTATATACAAATGCCTGATATTATTGAGGGAGATGATGGTGTCTTATATATCAAAGGAGAAAATGATAAAGAATATTGGATTAGACCTGAAGAAGATGATTTGATAATAATGGAAGGTTCACTTCCTCATGCCCCTAATAATGCTCCGAAATCAAACATAGATAGAATAGTATTTGCAGGAAATATTGGATTTGAACTTACGAAAACGTCTAAAAGCATACTATGAAAGAATTGAAATTTGGCCCCCCTTTATTGATTACTAATATTTCTGAAAATTTAAGAACAGATTTATTATTAGAAGGTGTAAAGCAAAAAGATGATGCTAGGTCAAAACTAGTTGGTCATATCGAAAACGAAAAAATGTATTCTGAATTATTAAAAAATAAATTTGAATCGGATATATTGATAAAAATTGAAGAATATATTGAATGGATTAAAATTGAAAGGAGTATTAAGCATACAAACTATAAAACAAGATTAAATGGTTTATGGATTAATAGACAAAAATCAGGTGAACATAATCCACCACACAGACATTTTAACGGAACAATATCATTTGTGATATATTTAGACTTTCCAGAAGAAATAAAAAATGAACAGCCATTTAGTGAAGTATCATGTCGACCAGGTACAATATCTTTTCTATATGGAAATAATACACAATTAGATGTAACACATCAAACCGAATTGGTAAATAAGTTATTATCACCGCAAGCTATGATTCAACATATGCCTACAAAGGGAGAAATGATTATATTTCCATCATATTTAATCCATTATGTATCTCCATTTTATACAAAGGGGGTCGAAAGAATTTCTGTTTCTGGTAATATTAGTGTGATACAGACTGAAATAAAATCAATAATTTGAATGTTAATAGAAAATAAATTTATCTATCTATCATTACCTCGTTGTGCTTCTTCTTCATTTTTATCATCTTGTATGAACCAAAATCTGAAGGTACAACATTTTAATAAAGGATATGATATTGAAACTCAAAATAAAAAATATAATGTAGATATTACTAAAGTGGATTACACCCATTTTGAAATTTTCCCGTTCGACCATGGACATGAACCGATAACTGAGTTACGAGATAAATTCGGGGATTCTTACGATGTTATTTCTGTCAAAAGAAATAAGTATGAAAGATTTATTTCATTATGGGGGCACTTTTTGAATGTGCTATATCTTACAAATCATGCTGATATATTTGAGAAATGTTCAAATCTAACTATGAATGATATTTTTTTTTACGAAACCAATGATTTACAAACATCCGATTCGATTAAAGAAAAGATTGAAATTTTTGTAAATACCTTGAATTTGGATAAAATTACACAGGACGCAAAGGAAATATTACATACTTTAATGACACCATATTCAGTATGGCATCACCATAGTCCCGATATAATATGGTTTGATTTTGATGAATTAGATAAATTAGAAAAGTGGGTGTCAAATAAATTAGATAAGGATTTCAAATTAATTAAATTAAATAGTAGTAAATATTTTCAATCAAGTTTGATACTCAACGATGAATTTAAAGAAAAATATGATTCTATCTATTTCCCATATGATGAGATTAAAAATCTTAGAACACTTTTTTGAATATAATTATGTTAGTAGAAAATAAGTTTATTTATATATCATTACCTAGATGTGCTTCAACTGCATTTATGGCATCATGTGTGAAACAAAATTTAGACATGAAACACTACAATAGTATTTATAACATAAAAAATCAACTTGTTGATATAAATAATCGACTAACTAACAATGAATATGATAGTGAAAATCTAACAGACTTTGATGGAAAATTTGCTCATGCTCATGAATCAATACGCCTATTGAAAGAAAAATTTGGTTATTATTATGATGTCATATCTGTCAGAAGAAACAAATATGAAAGATTTATATCTTTGTGGAAACATGTATTGAAAAAGTTTTATGAGTATGATTTGAATGCGTTTAATAAATTATCCAAATTTACTATGGATGAAATATTATCGTATGAGACATCTGATTTGCGATCAGAAGAAACTATAAATGAATTTGTTGAGATTTTTATAAAAAAAAATAAGTTGAATGTTGATAAAAAAACTAAAACTATGTTGAAAATTTTAATAACCCCATACTCAAACTGGCACAATCATGATTCAAATATAATATGGTTTGATTTTAATCAATTAGATAAATTAGAAGAATGGGTATCAAACAAATTGAATATGAATTTCAAATTAATAAATTTGAATAGTAGTAATCACTTTGATTCAAAGTTAATTCTCAATGATGAATTCAAAGAAAAGTATGATTCTATTTATTTACCGTATGATGAAATAAAAAGTGTAAAAACACTATTCTGATGAAACAGTACATCTTACATACAGATACTTTTATAAAAGAAGAATTAACTATACATCATATAGTAGATATCCAAAATTATATTTCCGATATTCAATCCCTAATCGATTCCTTTAATTCAGAATATAAATGGGATGGAATGTTTGATATAGATGAGTGTAAAAATAGAATCAATTCAGGTCAATATTTGTTTTTATTAAAACTAAACGATATCCCGATTGGATATGTTTGGTTTAAAGAAATTACGTCAAATACTTGTTTTGGATATAACCTTTATGTTACTAAACAAGTACAAAGACCCAAATATGCACCAACTTGGTTTTATAGAAAAGTTAGTGGTATTATGTTAGAAAAATACAATTCAATAGATGTTGAAATAGAAGATTGGAATGACGTTGTGTTTGAGTTAGTTGAAAGTATTGGATATAAAAAATATTATGAATAAGCTATGGACATTTGGGGATAGTAATACGGCAGGACATGGGTGTCATAAACATGATGAATATTATGAGAATTATTATAAATTTGGAGATAAAATTTGGCCAGAATGGTTGAGTGAAAAATTGAATGTCGAACTAAAAAATTTTGGGAAAAATGGTAGTTCAAACGATACTATTATTGACACAATAATTGAAAAATGGGAAGAAATAAAGGAGAATGATTATATCTTTATCGGTATGACTCATCCTCATCGTTTTGATGTTCCAATTGATAATCAATTCGAGTCAATATTTCATGACTTTGCAAAAAATAAAACCCTCCCACTGTCAATGGATGAATTTGAAACCATCATAAATTTTCAATATTATTTCGCAGATAATATTTTATATAAAGTTAGATACAGGAAAAGATTCGATTGGATAAAAAAACAATTAATCTCAAAAAAATGTAAAATAGTTATTTTGTGGGATGTACAGATTGACTTGAAAAACTTTGAAACTATAAATGATGCTACAAATGGAGAAATAGTAGATTATCATCTTTCATTCAAGTCCCACAAATTGTTATCAAATATTTTTTATAAAAAATATTTCGAAAAGTGTTTGATATGAATGAATTGGGAAAAATATTAATAAATATTGGTTATGATGACATCACAGAACCAAACTTGAATAAATATAACATTGAACCTGAGTGGAATTTAAAAAATAAGACAAATATCACAACTTTGTTGGACAACACTTTAGGAAATTTTAAAGAAAATAGTGTGGATTTTTTTATAAAAAAGAATTCAAATTTTATTTATCCAATAATTTTATTTGATAACAAATTATTTCACGAAAATGAAACTATAGATTTAAATGAAAAGGTTCAACTATCAATTAAGTTAAAAAAATGTAAAATTGTTTTTGTTTATGTTTTGGAAGGATATTTTAATAAATTGTGTGTGAATTGGGTAAATCAGTTCTGTCTAAAATATAATTTTTCTAAGGAAGACGTTATTGTAATCACGGCTAATCTGATTGAATTTTCAAATAATAATTTTACCGTGATTAATTACAATTATTTTGGTAATCATATCAATTTTTTAAATCTATCAAAATTAAACACAGTAGGTGTCGAATTCTATACAAATCAATACAATAAGTTTTTAAATAATACTTTTGAATTTCATTTTCTATGTTTTAATGGTATTCCTCGTGAAAACAGAATTTTAATGTTCAATGAACTGAATTACAATGAAAATTTTAGGAACAAATCGATTACAACTCTTAGAGGAATTGATAAAAATTATTATTACGATGTAAAGAATTGGGATAATCAAAAAATAGGAGGGGGAGCACGACTAAATGTAGATGCTCACAAAAAAAGTTTTTTAAATATAGTTACAGAGACTATGTATAATACTGAATCAATTTTTATATCAGAAAAAACATATAAACCCATATATTTGTGTCAACCTTTTATTGTTTTTGGGAATCCACTCACTTTAAAAAAGTTGCACCACTTAGGGTATAGAACATTTTGTGATTGGTGGGATGAAAGTTATGATTGTGAAATTGATTTTAGAGAAAGATTTAATAAAATTGTTATTGAAATGGAAAAAATTTCAAAAATAAGTCTGAATGAATTGGAACGATTAAAAAAAGAAATGCACCCTGTTTTAATTCACAATTACTTGAATTTTTTTAGAATCAATGAAATTGAAAATTTATTCAAATTAATTCAATGTGGTTTGAATAATCAGACTGTGATTTAATGAAACCGCGATTAGTGATTGTAGATGAATGGGTCTCTTTTCTTCAACTCTTCGATTTTTTTCTTTAATTCTTTTTTCCTTTTGTGGTCTTTAATTTTTTTCAAAAACCAATCTATAATTTTTTTCATAGTATTTTGTGTATTATATAATTATCTAAAACTAATAAGTCCAAATCGGTCTCCTTGAAAGTTTCTATCGCATCACATGGAGAAAGCACCATCGTTTTATCTTTAACATTGAAAGATGTATTCAATATAATTGGATACCCACTTAATTTTTCGAATTCAATAAGTAGGTCATGAATAATAGAATTTTCATATACAGTCTGAATTCTCGAAGTTCCATCCACATGAACAACCGCAGATAATTTATCCGCATATTCTTCTCTTACTTTAACAATTTGATTCATGTATGGTACATCATCAGTCGCATAAAAAAACTTATTTTGTTTCTCTTTAATAACCATAGGGGCAAAAGGTCGAAATCCCTCTCTTTTTTTAATTAATCTATTAATCCTTGATTTCATATCGGATACAGTAGGGTCAGCTAAAATAGATCTGTGTCCCAATGCCCTCGCACCGAACTCAATTTTATCCCTGTACCATCCAATTACTTTTCCTTCATAAATTTGTTGAGCAACATATTTTAGTAATCTATTGTAATCATGAATTTCTATAAAATTCAAATTTTTGATGTGCCCCAAATAAAATTCAACATCGTACTTCGGTCCTAAAAAAGGGTTTTGGGTGACTCTTTTTTTCAACTTTTTATTTTGTACTAAGTAATGAATACAAGCCCCAACACAAGAACCAGCGTCTGATGGAGCAACTGGTATCCAAATTTTTTCGAAATGAGAGTTGGATACTATCTTTCCATTCGCAGTTCCATTGTATGCCGACCCTCCACCTAAACAAAGGTTATTGCTCCCGAGGTTTTTTAATTCTTTGATAATATCAAATAAAACTTCTTCGTACCTTAATTGAACCGCCGCCGCTAAATTTTGATGAGTTGCGGTAATTTCTTCTTCTGTTAATCTTGGCGAAACACCCAAATGTTCTATTAGTTTTTCGTTGAACATTAATTTTTCTGACTTATCCCAACAAAAAACATTCATATCACAGATTATTTCACCATCTTCGAATTCTATTAAACATCTAACTTTTTCAATATATTCTTGAGGATTTCCGTAAGATGCCAACCCCATAAGTTTATATTCTCCCTCATTTGGTTTGAATCCCAAAAAAGAAGTCATTGTTGAATAATATAAACCTAATGAGTGTGGATATTTCCCTAAATCATGATATTCAATACCGTCATCATCGGCTAATCCGAAAGATAATGTATCAATTTCTCCAACACCATCGATTGACAAACATATCGCCCTTTCAAAATTCGATGTAAAAAAAGAATAATACTGATGAGCCAAATGGTGGTCAGAATAAAAAACTCTACCTTTGAATGGTTTTAAATGTTTCTCAACATCTGATTTGTTTTTCAAGATTTTGACTAAAGACTTCAAAGAATATTTCGGAGATGTGAAAAAGTTTTTTTTAACATTTTTCAATACTCTTTTCAATTTAATATTCAGGTCTTCATAATAACAAACCATTTCAATATCATCATAGCCGATATTATAATGGTTGAAAATATACTCAATTGTATTTGATGGGAAAGAACTATCATGTTTGATACCCGTAAATTTTTCTTCTTCACAAGCAAAGACTAATTCTCCGTTTTTGAATAAACAAGCCGAGGAATCATGGTAAAATGATGATACTCCAAGAATATAACTCATTGAAAATTAATTAAACTTTGGAAAAAGTTATGGTCTCTTTTATCATCGTATAAATTTGTAACTATTTCTTTGTTATGTTTAAATCTCTTTCTTGAACTTTGATAAAATCCATGTAATTGGTCTTTTTTCTTATATACTCTCAAAATCTCGTCGATTATCATTTTCATTCTTTTCTGTGGATTTGGTTCATTATCATAACTCAAATCAAAAAAATCTTCAAAAAAATCAAAACCATAAAGTTCTTTAGTTTTTTTGATGTGTTGATGTGTAGCAACAATTAATGGAAACTGGGAGTAGTAAAATGGAATTAATGTTTTTTCTGTAATATGAATGATATTATTTTTTTCAAATTGTGATTCATTAACGATATTAATGTATGAGTGTTTGTATGGATTTTTTTCAAACATTGTATTCCAATCTTGCCCTCCATTCGGAGTATCAACGTCATAATCTTCAAATTCACTTTTCTTGATGTCTATGTTTTTGAAAAAATTCAAGCTTTCTTTCGTTTCATCAATATAATCACGGTCGAAAACATTCGTTAGTATGTCAGGAATTATATCACCATTTTCAAATTTCATGGCCGCTAATCGATTACCACGTAAAAAAGACCAATCGGTATCATCCAATAAATTATGATGTTTTAGCGCTGTTAAAATACCAAGTCTATGCATAGTCAAATTTCTATTATAACACATAAACGTTTTTTGTTTATTGTTATTATAAGGATAATTATCACAAAAATTTACAATGTTTCTTGATATAACCAACTGAAGTCTATTTGAGACATGAACATTTATTTTTGAGTCAATTTCATTTTTTAATTCTGGTAACATCTGATTACCATTAATGATAAAAACTTGCTCCGTTGGTATTCCAATCATTTTCGATTGATAGTCCGCAACTTTAATAACATATTCCATGTCACATTCATGTTCTGTTAAAAAAATTACTTTAAAATTTTTATTATTTAATAACATACCTATCATTTTTTCTGAAATTGGCAAACTTCTATTTTCTAAAATATATTGAGATAGGTAATAGTTCACGTGTACTAAATGATAAAAATTTTCATCTTTTCTTTCCGATATTTCATTTATTTCACATATCTTATAATTTTCAATTTCATACCAACCTGAACCCATAAAATCTTGAATAATATTTTTATTAGTATTTTCACTTGATTCATCGACTACAAGGTTCAAAATTGTTTTATTATGATACAATTCGGGGTACTCATTTATAATATAAACACCAACATTGTCTTTAGCAAATTGGTAATGTAATTTTAACTCATCTATGGATTTACAATCGAAAATTTTCACATGTTTACACAAAGATCTAAATTCTTCTATGTAATTAGCCTTGTGTTGGTGTCCTGGATCTAATGGAGTATCGGAACCCTTACCAACTCTAATTATAATGTGAACCTTTTCATCAGTCATCAATTCATATTTATCTACATGATTCACTAACTGATTGGTAGCAGATATTAAAAAATCCCATCTCGGATAAAATGTTATGACTCTTTTACCTGTCATCGCTAAACCTAAACTCATACCCATTTGAGTTTCTTCCATTACGGGCACCTCTATCATCTTTTCTTTTGGTATTCCATCAAGTGTTGTACTCATGGGATTGCCTTTGTAGACTACTTGCTGACCAATGAAAACGGTGTTGTCGTCTTTCGATAAGTCAGTCATAATTTCAGTAAGTGTTTCTTTATATGTCATATTCATTAAATTAAAATACAATCCATTTACCTGTTCCATAGTGTGGGTATTTGGATTTGTATTGATACCAAATTACGTCATCAGGTATTTCTCTTTTTTTATTATTCCAAGTCGCTTCTGTTGGTGTGTAAGTTGACACCCCATTATCTTCAATCACAAAATAAAGTGGTAAACCAAAATTCCTTGCATACTTATGGGTTTCATAAAAAATTCCACTTTCGAAGCTCATATCTCCAACGAATACCCACACATTTTCATTTTTATTACTTCTCTTGATACTCATAGCAACTCCCAATGCAATGGAAAGTGTCCCCCCCACAATTGCAGAAGAATAAAACTTTTCTTTCAAATTACAAATTGTAATTGATTTACCTTGTAATATTTGGTCTTCCAACCAAACAGGAGAAATCCCTTTTATTAGAGCATGATAATGGGACCTCCAAGTAGAAAACACCCAATCAGAAGGGTCAATTCTCTTGGATATTTCAAGTAATTGTTCTTCGTTGCCATTAGATAGATGTATTGG
>Ga0315902_10005506_pt1 | contig 17842 bp, 16 predicted proteins | sample LakEriMetagenome_9_FD_203523 | JGI IMG/M metagenome (GOLD analysis project Ga0315902, IMG submission 203523) | Freshwater fungal communities from buoy surface, Lake Erie, Ohio, United States - Buoy 12 MA117 | ecosystem: Environmental > Aquatic > Freshwater > Lake > Lake biofilm | place: USA... | reverse complement strand
ACGTGGGCCTAGGAGGACTTGAACCTCCGACCTCATCCTTATCAGGGATGCGCTCTAACCACCTGAGCTATAGGCCCGAAAATAAAACAAGCAGACGCCCTAGGTTATCGAATGGGGGAGATTGCCTTTACTAAGACCTTTAGTGCACTTCGGGGGGAAGAAAAAACCATTAAGAAAGATTGCATGATGGCATGCAGTCTCACGGTAAGTGCTAGTTGAGCAAGAATTTCACCGGTATTCCAGTTTTTATCTTTTGCGACCTTAATGGCATTCTTGTGACACAAAAGTTCTTCTTCAAACCTACCAATAGATTTTGCATACAAACTTGAAGCGCTTTGGCTATGCCGCCTATAGCCGATAACCTGTTTTTTGATAAAAACTAGTTTCTTATCCTTCTCAATTAAACGGATAAAAATATCTAAATCCATTGCGGTATGAAAATTAACGTCAAATCTTACTTCCCTTAAGGTTCGTGTTCTCCAAAGAATTGCTGGAAAATAAAGCCAGTCACCTATCATTAAATTTGAAAATGTACGTTTATTTTCAAAGAATGTAAATGTCTCAAGTTTTGGTCTAATTATTCTTTTCACTAAATCTTGGATAGTTAAAAAACTCTCACCTATATCATTAATTACTTCTACATCAAATCCTAATGCAGAAATATCTAATCCCTCTAAGTTACCCAGCCTAATATTCTCTAATGGATCCTGAAGAAAAATATCGTCTGAACCACATATTTGGGTATAAACGCCAGTGCTTATATCAATTGCTTTATTAAAATTACCTCCAATGCCAAGTCTCCTGTCGTTTTTCAAGTAATTAACTCGAGAAAATTCCTTAACTACGGTTGTTAAATCAACTTCATCGCATGGATCTTCTATAACCGTGATAGGGACTTCTAGGGGTAGGTGTTTACAGGCTGATTCTAATGTTTGACGAAGAAATGGACTTTCCCCAAAAGCTGGAATAACTACATGTAATAAAGGTGAATTCATTTTGATTTATTCAACTGTTCCTACTTTCCAAACTGACTTCGATTCTAGTTGGTCCAAGCAGCACGATTTCCTAGATTTTCACCTCTAGCAACTTGGCCATTTGAAACGATTAATAGTCTGTATAAATCTACTGGAGATTTACATTTAGAGGAACAAAACTCCCGAAGACTAGTCTTGAATTACCTCTAAAAGATCCCTTACTGTTGTCTTTCCCCCAAAACTTGTCATTTATATTAGCAAGTAATAAATGAATAAGTCTTAACATTATTTTAAATACTGTTTCTGGGGTTGATTATTCAATTCAACCTGACGTACAATTCATTAATGAATTCTTTTTCTTGCATTTCAGGTTTCAAGGGCAAGTTTTCCTCGTGAGAACAAGTAAGGTCATAACTCTTGCGTCTTTCTCCTTAAGTGCAATTTTAATTGCACTTGGATTTTATCTAACAACAATTAATGGTTATGGATCGGATAATGACACCTATGGGATGATAGGGACTTATCTAAATATCTTAGATAGTGGTTCATATAATGCATCTCGTTTTACTGGAAACCCAGTAGCGGAATTATTTATTGGATTTACTGCTTTTTACTTTGGAAGTACTATACTAAAAGCCTTTATTTTTTTATTTTTTATTGCAGGAATAGTACTTTTTTACTTAAGTTTTGAGAAAAATTTACTCTCATCACGATTTTCTATTTTCCTAATTTTATGTTTATCTAGTAATATTTTATTTTTTGATAATTTGGAACCTATGGAATATTCGCTTGCTTTCTTGTTTTTTTCAATGGGATTGTACTTCCGTGCGCACCACTACAGACATCTAATGCTATTGTGTTTTGCGTTTTCGACCGGAACTCGAATATCTTTCATCTTGTTTGGAATTCTCGTCGTTTCTCTTGATCAAAATAACGGTATAAAAGTAAAGTTAAGTGAGTTATTTGCGTTAGTAACTACAAGCTCTCTTTTTTATATTCCTAATCTAATTGCAAATCGCCTCACATTAGATTGGATAACAGCTAAACAGCCAGACGAACAAGGTTTACTTGGTTTGATTGGTAGGTTTGGCTACAAGACTTGGATCGCATTTGGTTTCGTCAGCTTTTTCTTGATCTTATTTACACTTTTAAAGAATAGATACGAAATTGTGAGCAAGCCATCCGATAGGCTCGTTTTAATTTTATCCTTGGCTAATTTAGCAATTTACTTCTGGATACCAGCCGACCGAAGCTATCTCCAACCTCTTTTGATATTCACTTATTTTTTAATATCGCGATATGCAAACTTAAAAACTATCCTGATTCTGTTGGTTATGAATTTTCAAATCTGGATAATAAATTTCTCATTATTTGAATTTACTTTTCGATACAGTGGTCCTTGCGATCCTGTATATGCCGAATCAATCAGGCTATCCCCTGCAATTGGTGGTCCTGGTGAATTGAGTGCCTTCATAACTGAAGGGGATCTTAGTAGATGTTTCGCGAGAAATTTTCCTTTGAATTTTGCCGAATCAATTTCGAATGGAGGGAAACTAGTTAAAGAATCTGTTGATTAGTTTCGAAAAAAAGCTTTTGAAATTAATACAACATACCTAGATATCTTGTTCTAATTATTGTTTTCCATGGGTCCACTCTTTAGGGACTTTGATTTTTTTGTTTTCTTTAACATTTTTTTCATCAAGAAGATGTGGGATAGTAGCTGGCTTCAACGAACCAGTAATCCGATCTTTTCTGATAAATGTTATTTCAACGACTTCTGGAACATAAGTTCCTCTGGTCCTTATACTCTTACAACAGTTATTCTCATGTATGTGCACTATTTCAAAAAACTTTTCTAACTTATGGAACAAATAACTTGTGTTTTCAAAATTACTCTTCATACTCAATCTTTCTGGAAGACCATGAAATTCAATTACCAATATTCGAAATTTTTCTAACAAACTACTATCGACTCTGGACAAAACTTCCCATTCATGACCTTCTATGTCCATCTGCAGCATTAAACTATTTCCTCTTTCTGCAGTTTCGTTTAACCAGGATTCAAAAGTTATGTAAATTTCGTCGTCATAATTTCCAAGAAATTTCTTTTTAAAGTGAAATTTTGAATGTTTGATGGGCAATTGCTCAATTGAATAGTCTAATAAGTAACAATTGATTCCTTTCTGCGCAAAAAATAATTCAAAACTACTGTTCTTATCTACGCCGGGAGAATATACTGCTGTAATTCCATCAAGATCATCTGGAACGAGGTAACCTCCATCATTTTGAGAACCTATTCTGATTAACTCAAATTGTGTCTGCATAGGTTGTAGAGAATTTATAAATTCTTTGATTTGTGTCTTTGCCTGTTTTCTATAGAGACCAAAACCTAAATAATCTAAAATATTGTTTAATGTAATAAATATGCCGTAAATATTATTTTTAAAAAACTTATTCATGCATTCATGATATATCTTTGTTACTTCATTTAAGTAGTTTTGCTCTTGGCGCGTTAGTTTTAATTTTGCCTCAACGATTGATCTACCAATCTGAATAAATCTGCAAGCCTAAATACCAGACAAAGGTAATCCTTTGTGTGCAATAGGTTGACTGTTTTCAACTCACTTTATTTACTACCCCATACACTTATAGTATCTTTTTTAAATAGTAATTTCAATTCATATTGGTCACATTCTAGGCTACAGAATAATATTCCATCACCCTGTCGAATTTTGCTTAAGTCACCTTCTTGGAAATGATTAATCTTAATCTTAAAATCAGTCAATGCCCAGATAGGATATTCGAAATCATTTCCATTAATCTTTATAAAAATTTCTTTTGGCCTGATCTCATTTATCTTTTCTGCTGCAGAAATATAAGGAGTCTCCAACTCAGGTTTTACAGAAAAATACTGTTGACTCCTTGATAGGACTAAATCTTGTCTGACCTTTTCTAAATCCGTTTCCTTCATCCCTAACTCTTTTGCAACAAAAATAAGAGGCTTTGGGTCTAAAAGTGATCGAGTTGGATTATAGAAAATCCAGAATGATGAATAGGTTAACATTAAAGTGATCAAACTTATTCTTAAGAATTTACCTCTTTCTGCAATCCAAATTCCAATTAGAATTGAACCAACTACAAGTATCGTTGAAGTAAATCGATTTATCCATGGTTGCCACCCAATGGTCGCTCCCAAAAGAACAAGTTGACTCAACATCAAGAGACTTAATATTCGATACGTCTTATTCTTCAGTAAACTCACAATTGCCATAAAAAGATAAATTAAGTGTATGGGATTTCCAACAAAGTCTGCGTGCAATGAATTAGAGAGAAAGAAATTCCCGTAGTTTCCGTATCCAGTGGGATTAGGATTAATTCCAACTATTTGAGTGCTCCAATAATAAGCTACTTCCAAGTAACTATTTACCCCGGTAATTGGGGTTTGTAAGTTGTTAATAAGAATTCGTAGGGTATTAGCGAAGACACCTTGTGGTGATATATCAGATGCAAAAACTCCTGCCTCCGTTAGCACTCTAGAATTTTTTATTCGTAATAGGTAAGGAAGACCTGGCAAAAGTACGAAAATTAGAATCGTGGAAAACTGGAAGAAATATTTAATTATATATCTATAGAACTTACAGGTCACAAAAATATAGATTGGTAAGCTAAGAATTAATCCGGTTGTTTTGGCTGTTAGAAAAAGTGGGATCATTAAAATCATTAAAACTACTAAACTTTTTGATTCTCGTGATTTCATAAGAATCGTGTAATAAAGTAAGATAATAATCAAAGCAGTCGAGATTGGATCTGTTTGACTTGACGACATGAAAGCTAATTGACTTGGAAGAAATAGTGAGGCCAAAAAGCCCAAAATTGCAGTATTTCTGTTGCTCGTCAATAAGTAAATTATTTTATAAACGTAATAGCTTGCAATTATCACACTTATCCAGGCTATTGCAAAAATAAAGAAATCATTATCAAATAAGATGTACATAGTACCTAAAAGATAATCAGGTAATACGGGACTTATGTTCTGTCGTTGTTCCGGAGTAATGAAGAAATCTAGACTACCATTTTGAATCCAGTGTAGGTACCTAGGCAAATGATAAGACATAGAATCCCAATTATTCTGCGCTATAAAGATCCCCTCAATTAGTTTTAAAATAAGGGCAAAAACTATCACAAAAATATAGGTATAGTTATTTCTAGCTAATGATGGAATCACTTCAAATGGCTTAAAAGATTTAGTTTTTAACTTAAGAACTAGAATACAAAAGTTAAAAACAATAAATAGCACAATTGAAATTTGAATAAACTCTTTCGAAAAAAATCCAAAAAAATTTAATACTTCAAAAATTATTAAAACAAAAAGTAAAAAGCCGATATAGATCATATAACCAGACTAACGCAATTAGCTCCCAAAACCACAATATTGATGTTTTCGTAAATTTATGTGTACAATAAGGTGTGACCAATTCAAATGTATTTGATGAAATTTACTCAAAGGGTAGTTGGAAATCAGATACATCCCTAAGTGGACCTGGGTCTGAACCTGAAAATGCTTTGAGTTACGTGGCATTTGTTGACGAAATTATTCAAACTTATGGGATTAATGCGGTTTTGGATATTGGTCATGGTGATTGGAAGATGTGGCCTAAAGATTTCTTTGTCAATAAAAAATATGTTGGTATAGATGTTGTTAAGAAACTAAATGAATCGATGATAAATAACTATCAGACAGATAATATCAGATTTTTACTTTTAGACGCTGTTACAGATGATTTACCTTATTCAGAAATAGTGCTAATTAAAGATGTTTTAATGCACCTATCTAATAAAGATATCGATGCCATATTGACAAAACTTAAGAGCTACCCAATGTCTATTATTTGTACTGATGTAATAAGAAAATTGACCGTTATTGACATGTTGTTCCTCTTGAGGCGAAACTTAAATTTAGGCGCAAGGCTTAGGTCACTCTTAAGGGGTGAGAATCCATTTTTTAAATTGCCGCATTTACAAAATATAGATATAGAATCTGGTGGGCATAGATACCTTGATTTAGAAAAGAAACCTTGGAATATGAAAGAATATAATTTAAAAATGATAAAAACACATGATTTTTTTGGATTATCACCAAGAATTAAACAGTGGAGATGCATCTCAGTTAAGAGAATTTACCTATTAGAATCTACAAACTAAATTATTTTTCAAACGATGAATATACCTGAAAGTACTTATTTGCGTTAGTTTCCGGACTCCACCTTGTTTTGGCTTCATTTTTTGCGTTCTCTCCGAGAAAACCCAGAATATCTTTGTTACGAAGGGCAAACTTTAGTTTTTCCTTAAATGACTCATAATCGGGGCAAACGAAACCTGTGACTTGATCAACAATTAATTCTGCAGAAGCTGTGTTACCTATGGCAATTGTTGGAATACCCAAAGCAGCCGCCTCGGCTATTGCCAATCCAAAAGATTCTCCATGTGAAATGGATACTAATAAATCCATCTCTTCATAAAACTTAATCATCTCTTCAGTAGAATTCGCTTTACCAAAGTAAATGACATTATTTTTTTTCTGCCTTCGCGTAGATTCGATTGATTCTCCAACTGCTAAAATTGAAATTTTTGAATCATTTGGGTCATCTATTTCAGACACGATTTCCAAAAGTTTATGAAAGTTCTTAACAGGATTTTCCACCCAATTACTGACAAATCCAACTTTTAAACTTTTGTTGTTCTCCTTTTGTTCCGTGTCTATTTTTCTGGGTAAAAAATACTTTTTGTCAATAAAGTTTTCAATAACAGAAGTTTCATAAAAAGGCGCTATTCGAGATTTAGTAAATTTGGCTTGCATCCATTGTGAGGGAAGTACGATTTTGATTTTCCCAGCGTACCTCTCGGAAAACCTAATTTTCGATACTAATTGATTTTGCGGTACCTTGGTGAATATCTTTTTTACAGCCGGACATTTGATGCAGCCTTCTTTGTAATTTTCACAATCGAGTGCGTGATGGCAACCACCAGTAAAAAACTCCATATCGTGACATGTCCAAATAATTTTGGCATTCTCGTTTAGAAGTTGCGAAATTGCATTTAAGTTTAAAACACCATTCATCCAATGGAAATGTAGTAACCCTTCATGATCCTTAATTTGACTGTACAAATTTCTGTTTAAACCATTTCTTAAGAATGAATATGTTGTAGGATATTTTTGTGCTCGGATTAGATACTCATCGAGGACCGAATTAATAGTCGTTTTCGAGTCCTGGAAAGGGGCCTCTCGTAAACTTTTGTTAGTGATTGAAATTAATTGAGCATAATTTTCATTCTTTTCATTTAGGGTTTTAACTAGATTGCTTGCAAAAAGCCCAGCGCCTCCAGCGCTTGAGTAACTGACATGTAGTACTTTTGGCAATTTTGACCACTCATTCAACTAAAGAGTCTTTTGTTATTGTATTACATCGTAGTAGGGTTGCTAAGGATTTAGAGATTGTTTCAGAGACTATTTGATTGGAATAACTTGCAAAAAGCTGTAACTTTCTTTTTTGACATCGACCGAAGCGCATTTAAGGCTTACCCAAGAACCAAGTCAAGTTATGTAAATAATTTTTTGAGTTTTTTCTCTAATGTAAAAGTAGATTTGCTAATTCTTACAGATCTGAATGAAAAAAAGTTTATTGAATCACGGTTAACTGATTACCAAAAAAATAATCAATTCCTCTCAAAAATAACTTTTCACACTCTAGATTTTTCACTACTACCACTTTATCAAGAGATTGCCAGGGTTGAGAGAGTTTTATTGTCTCCCGAAATGTTTTTTTATTCCCTTCGAGACAAAATCGCCGGTAATCCCAATATTAAATCCTTTTCTAAAATAGTTAGCTTGGTGAGAAGTTTGTACTTTTACAAAGGAAATAACATCTTTAAGAAGTTTTCTATTGATCAGAATTTTTCCCCTGAATATTACTCATCAAAATATCTTTTGACCGTTCTATCTAAAGTCGAAGTCCTTCGCATAGCCAGAGAATTAGGTTTTTTTCAAGATCAATCTCGATTCACCTTTATTGATTTTGGTCAATGTGGTGGAGATAAAATTTTAATTAACCACTTTTCTGGAAAGACTCTTAAGGATACTTCAATATATAAAGAAAAAGTCCTTCTCATAAACAGAATAGAAACTCCCAAGTTAGTTTCGCCATGGTATTATGCAAAGTTAATCGACGATGCTTTAACCCCTTCTAATTTTTTTATGATACCCGCATTAAAGTTTGATGAATTCTATAATTGGTGGCATCACCAAATTCAAGACTTACTTTCTCAGAATTTGATAATTGATGACCAAGTCTTACTATCCATATTCCAAGCAAACTACCCTAATGAAGTTGAAAACTTAGTGCTTACTGGAAAACCTGTGTGCAATCTTCACCAATGGATTCCCTTAGATGATTATCTAGTTTAAGTCAAATTTTTAGTGAATTCCTTACAATTCTGGCAATGTTATCAATGCTTGGCCTACTCTTTAAAAAGGGCTGCTGAATGATGTTCAGAATGGATTCTGTGTCATGAAATAAATTCTTCACGTAATTTTGAAATTCTTCTAAATTACTAAAATCCAGTAGGTTTATAAATGCCTTCTTATTTAAATTCTCATCTGTCATTGATCCCATCCATAAAGGTACGTTCTCAGAAATATATGAATGCAAGATTTTTTCAGTGATGTAATTAGGAAAGATGGTGTTTTCGAAACAAATTTGAAAGATATATTCTCTTGCTATATTTATTTTATCTTCAACATATTTGTTAACACTTCTTCCAAATACATCAACTTTGTCCAGTTGGTTGAGTACGTTGATAGTTCTAAGTCTCATGATCTGCTTATTTCCTATGAAGCTACAAGCAAACTTGCTTTTCGTATTTAAGTTAACCGATCTTGGTTTTAACAGGTCGTCGATTTTGTGTAATTTTTTTACTTTCTCCGACAAGTAGTCACCAAATAAATTGGTCTCTAAATACCATAATGGTAAGTATGCTTCTTTATCTGAATTTTCTATGAATTTGTACCCTAAATGAAATTCCCACTCATAATGAGGATTTTGATACGCTTCACTTGTGAAAAGTATAGAACTTTTTGCATTTTTTGGTAAAAGTGGTTTAAAAGGCTTTTGATTTTTAGCCCAGTCTTCTGGAACAAACCTCTTAAGTTTTCCTAATGGAAACTTTGGGCCATACAACGATCCCACTTCCAAATCAACTTTAACATCCCTATCTTGAATAATTAAATACTTATTCTCTCCTAGAACATAGTTAAAAAGGGGGGTCAGTACATTATCTCTTGGCATAAAGCCTGGCCAAAAATTAACAAATCTAATTGTTTTTTTCATTCTGTGTAATTATCCTCTTGGGATTGATGAAGGAAATTTTCCATCAACTGAACCGTGAGTAAATATAGGTGGTTGGGTGTGAATACATAGGAAGTTCACTTTATCTTTCTTCATTTTAATGCCCAAGAAATTTACTATCCAATCAATGGGATACAAATCTAAATGAGTAGTCCTGCCATTTAAATAATTTAAAAAAAATGAAGCAGCTTCTCTATTAATCATATAAGCACATGTGGTTCTAGATGCAAAAATGTTTAACTCCATTAGAGGTTCTGACTGTTCATTGACTTGTTTTTTTATCTTCATTTGGTCTATTGTTAATCCACCTGCCAAATCAACGTATATAACTTTATTATTCTCTATTTCAACTCTCCTCAGTATCTTCTCCATATAAGCCATTGAGTCGTCATCGTTATAAATAATCACATCGTCTTCTAGAACTATCAAATACTTATTATCCGAATTTATAAAATAATTCCAAATCTGATAATGCTTATGTGTCAATATGTTATTCGAATTCACATTTTGAATTAGTTCTTTTCTCCGCAATAGTAATTGAAAAATCATCTTATACACTAAATAAATAGAACTCTTAATAATGATCAAATTGCTGCCGTTTTGAGCATGCCAAATTCTTTCCAAGTACCATTGGCTAATAAGTCGTTTACCTAAAAAAATTAAATTATAATGTCGATTGTTTACTTGCCACTTATAGATTATCTCATTAAAAATTGTCTTATCCGGAAAAAGTCCTTTTAATTTTGATACAGAGGAACGTAAATTTTCCTTTCTACTGCTTTCCTCAAATGAAATTCCTGCGATTAATATGCTGTTTACTAATCTCACGTGATTAATCCGTTAAAAAAAAGTCTTTAAATTGTTCTGCCACTATTTGTGGCTCGTACTTTTTTACCTCTAGTTTATAATCCAATTTGTTTCCTGTCTGATTTTCCAAAATAAAAAGTGTTTTATTTACAAGCTCCTCTTTCGTTGAATATAAAAGCTCTAATGGCTCAAGTATAGAAATATGATTTTTATCCATTTTCGCATTTCTTTTAACACTTGGAGCAATTACAGGTTTATTGACCATCAAGGGTTCAATTATGGAGAATCCGTAACTTTCTCCCATTAATCTGCCGTTCCAAAACAAATCACAGCCGTCATAAAAGTCCCATTTGTCCTTATAAGATAACCAATCAATATAGATAATGTTACTGTGATTCCCAAAGTTTTTAGTGTTAACAAAGATAAAAACTACATCTTTTCTTTTATCTAATATTTCAAAAACAGCCTTTTGGGCCTCCTTATCGCTGAACTGATCAAAGCCACCAATTCGACCAACCAAGAAATTACTTTTTGGTATGTTAAATTTCTTTATAAATTTTTCGCGAACTCCAACCTCTGGGTATACGCAATGGGGTACAAAACCTTTTTTTAAATTTGGATTCAAACTGTATGGACTCTTTGAAATTCTTTGGATTACGTTAGCACGAATTTTTGTTTTGAATTTAACTTTACTATTTAAATTTTTTTGATAGAGCCATTCTGATACATATGCGTGTCTATCTCCATAGGGCTCATAGTAGTCAAATACCGAGTGAATTAGATTAATCGAATCTTTCACCCACAAACCTTGATATTTTCCTTCAACCATGAAATACGCATGGGTAATTGCGTTAATCTTTGATATAGCGTTTAGATCGTTAAAATTCTTGTATGCAATAACCTCAAAGCCGTCAGCTTTGATTGAATCGATTGTTTTTTTATGATTAGAAACATTGTTTTGATTGTAAGTTAATATTGAATCAATATTTAGGAATTCCCTTAGTGCCCTTGCGTAATTTCTTAAATTCGTCGAGTCTCCCCTAGGAGATAATGAATTACTATGAAGTAGTATTTTAATTATTTCTTCCTAACTCTCAAGTTTAATCAATTTTAATTCATAAATATGTCTTGATGTTAAATGGAACCTTAGTATATCTTACCACTACAAACTCATTCCCGCTTGAAACATCATTTACCCCTGGCGTACGGATATTACATGTCAGAAAATGGAAAACCAAAGGTGTTAAATCTACAAAATCTTCTTGGAAATTCTTAATCATTTAACTTAGAGACTTCGAAGAGTGTATGTGTATCTTCTCACGCTACATGACTCTTACTTTTTCGGGTTAGTAAATTTCATACGCTTGATATTTGCTTGCTTAGTCGGTAATTTTGCTCAATCTTTCATGCAACATATGCATTAATGTAACATCATTTCTTTTCACTTTTTCATCATACGTAGCATTCACCATATTAAATGCTCTTAAGGAACCTGTGGATTTTAGTCTATAATGAAAATTATTTTTTAAATCGGTAGAAGTTAGTTCAGATAATTTCTGCTCTGAATCAATATTTTTCGTAGGTAAGTCTGTAAATGAGTAGCCCAAGGAGCTAACTAATTTACTTATGGCAACATCCTCCGGGATGAACAAGTCTAATTTCTCTTTATTAATCAAAATTTTCTCAGCAACTTTCCTAGAGAATAATCTATTGGCGCCAGATATAAAATTGATACCGTCATGTTTTAGTATTGTTCCACAAAAATCTAATGGATTTTTAATGTCATTTAGATGCTGCTTAAGCTTGTTAATTCTAAGATACGATGAAGTTGTTGTAGCGTACATGTGAGTGTAATCGGTCGTATTGACAAACCATTCTAAGGTGGTTAAAATTTTAAACATAACTAAAGGATTAATGTCAATCATACTGATCTCCAGTGCAGGCATATCTGTAGATTGTAACTTTGTCGCTTTAGTATAAATCTGTTTTCTGTGCATCCAAAAGTAAATTGGCTTTAGATACAATTTCCTAATGAAATTAATGTATGAAAAATTCAGACGAATTATTTCATCTGTTTTCTCAAATTTTCTTAATACTTTGTTCGGAGGGTTTCCATAAATATGAAGAATATTAATATTGCTATTTATATAATCTTTCAACCAGGTTTGGCATTGACCTCTGTATAAAATATCAGTCCAAGGCATCCGCATTGCGTGCCCAACCACAACTAAGAGATCTTTATCTTTAATCAATGTATGTGTGATATTACCATAATTTTAATGTACATTCGTGTTGAAGATCTTCCAGTAAGGTGGGAAATTTGTGATCAAAGTTAAAATCTTATCCAGTGGGATGAGTCGAGATGTAAACATTAGCCAGTTTATTGGAAACAAGGATAATATGGTGGACAATGTAAACTTCATTTTTGACCCAAACGATGATTCGGACTTTGACTTTATCTTTGTAATTGACAACGTGGATATTGATAAATCCACTCATAACGTACGTGAGAAGGGTATATTTTTTTTCTCAGCTGAACACATTTATAGTGAAGATTATTACATAAAAAATTATAATGTAAAAACTTTTATCAATCAATTTTCAAGAGTATTCTCCTGCTACGTGACTGGTCATCAAAACCAAAATTATGAAATCCCTTTTCTTCCTTGGATGATTAACCACAATCATGGAACTTATCGAGCCAATCATGAAAGAGATGTCAATTATTTTAATGAACTCAAGGTTCTGAATAAATCTAAGTTTCTTTCAGTAATTTGTTCGACAAAAGTATTTAGCCCTGAACAAAAAGTAAGATTAGATTTTGTTTCAAAACTTAAATCTATTTTAGGTAATGATTTAGATTGGTTCGGAAATGGAATAAATCCTATTAAAGAAAAATGGCAAGCGATATCAGAATATAAGTATCACATAGTGTTAGAGAATAGGATAAGTAACAACGTAATCTCTGAAAAATTATTTGATTCTTTCTTGGGGATGGCGCTACCTTTGTATTCGGGGGCACCAAATGTTACTGAACATTTCTCTGAAAATTCTTTAATCAAAATAGATGTCAAGAATTTAGATAAAACTACAGAGGTGTTGAAAAGATTGAAATCTACTGATTACTACAATGAACACATACAACACATACTTTTATCGAAATCAAAAGTATTAAATGAATACAATCTGTGGAAGAGATTCGCAAATATAGCCCGTGAATATCATAAAACACTAGGTGAAGTTAAAACACAACAGATTTCTAAATTAAAAAGTAGAGGATTTTTGCAGATTATAACCGATTTTGGCAAAAACTATTTAATTAAATGATTTTGTTCTAGACTCACGACCATGAATGATTGGTAATGAAAGGCTATATTTCCTAAAATTTGTGTTCCAAGTCCGCCTTCTATTTTATGAAGTTTCTAAATATGGTGTTAAAGTAGCAGTAAGTGGAAAGGTTTGTATTGTTAAACCCCTCAATATCTGAACTAACTTCAAAAATTGACCACTACCTTTCTGATACAAAAAGAAATAATCAGCTTAAGGGTAGTAAGTATTGGTATCCCCTAAATATTGCTACATACGGCGTCGATGAGATTTTAGAAGCACTTGATTCTATGTGTGCATTTCAAACTTCGATGTCAGAAAAAACGCGATTATTTGAATATGAGTTTGGGTCAAAATTTAACTCCCACGCCATCATGGTTAATAGTGGTTCTTCTGCAGATTTATTAATTACTTTTGCATTACATAAAAACTCTGGCGGTCCACTTGATACTGGGGACGAAATTTTAATTCCAGCAGTCACTTGGCCAACTCAGTTATGGGCGATAGTTATGGCCCGCTTCAATGCAAAATTAGTTGATGTTGATGAAAAAACGATGAACATATCAATTGATAGTCTAAAGAAATCAATTACACGTAAGACTAAGGCTTTATTCATCACACACTTAATGGGAAACGTTTCTGATATGGACGAGATTCGTGATATTTGTGAAAAAAATAATTTATTACTTATTGAAGACAGTTGTGAAAGTTTGGGTTCCAAGTGGAACGGTCGATACGCTGGAACTTTTGGGCTAGCCTCTTCGTTTTCATTTTTTTTCTCCCACCACATAACAACCATGGAAGGCGGGATGATTCTTACCCAAGATGATGTTCTTGCTGATAAATTCCGTTCTTTAAGGGCACATGGTTGGTCACGAGAGCAAAGAAGATCTGATTTAAATTTGCCAGCAAATATCGACACGAGATATGCCTTCGTTGATTGGGGATTCAATGTCAGACCTACAGAACTACAAGCGGGTTTTGGCAGCGCGCAGTTAAAAAAATTAGACACCTTTAACAATTCAAGAAAAATCAATGCGTCATTGTTTGTAAAAAAATTGGAAGAATTTGACAATTTTTTTAAAATCATGGATGTCAATGAATCTGTTGATTGCGCTTGGTTTGCGTTACCAATGGTTATAAACACTGATGCATCTTTTAGTAGGGAAAGCTTAACAAGTTACTTAGAAAAATCTGGAATTGAAACTAGACCAATAGTGGCGGGCAATCTATTTAACCAACCAGCTGTTCAGAAATTTAGAGCTGAAATCAGTGCTGCTCCCACATTAAGAGGGGCTGAAATTTTACACAACTCTGGTTTTTATGTCGGAATTCGCCCTTTTGTTTCTGAGGAAGAGATCGATAAAATTTATAATACATTTTTACGATTCTTCGAGAATATCAAAAATACATAGCCTTAATTGAAGTTTAATAGATTTTAAGCACTCCTGATTTTTCAGTGTGAGCGTAAATTATGAAAGATCAAGGGAATTACTTCTGAAACTAGAGATTGTGGGAAGAAGTCGGATATATTACGTAAATGAAAGATATACAAACCTTAAATAGATCAGCCTTGATAGTTATTCCAGCGTTCAATGAGGAACTGGTGCTAGAACAAACCTTGAATGCATTACTGCAAGAAGTGTCAAGTAATCAAGTCTTAGTTGTTAATGATGGAAGTACAGATAAAACTTCCCAAATTGTTAATGATAAAAGTATTAATCTTCTAGAGCTACCTTTCAATTTAGGTGTTGGTGCTGCGATGCGTTCAGGATTCCAATTTGCTAAAGAAAATGGTTTCCAAAAAGTAATTCAGTTTGATGCAGATTTACAACACCACCCTAAACACATAAAAGAAATTATTTCAGAATTAGATAAATATGATGTGGTTGTTGGTTCTCGATTTGGCGTAAACTCATCTTACAAAGTGTCCTTAGTGAGAAGTTTGGCAATGGCGTTATTAAGGGATTCGGTAACTAGGCATGTTGGTAGAAAAATGACAGATGTGACATCAGGATTTAGGGGCGCAAATAAAAAGGCTATAGATATCTTTGCTAACTTTTACCCTTCCGAATATTTAGCTGACACTGTTGAGTCTTTAATAATGGCTCACGACAAAGGCTTAACGATTGGTGAAATTCCAGTAACCATGCAAGAAAGACAAGGCGGGATACCTAGTCAAAATATTTTTCGTTCAACTTTGTATTTGCTCCGCAGTATTTTAGTTATTATCGCTACGCTTACTGTTAAGCCAAGAAAGGATAAATAATGAATAACCCAATTGTTGCAATCATCTTGGCAGTATTAATTATTGTTTTAGTTCTAGTTTCAATCAGGCGAGGACGCTTAAAGGAAAAATATGCAATATTATGGTTACTGGTTGCTTTGTTCTCATCTGCTGCTGTGATCTTTCCTGAAACTGTTTTTAAAATAGCAAATACTTTTGGCTTTGAATTACCATCTAATTTTCTTTTCAGTATTGCTTTACTGATTGCCTTATTCTTAACCTTTCTTCTTTCTACTGACATTTCAAAAAATCAGCGCCAAATTGAAAATTTGGCAACAGAATTAGCAATCATTAAAAATCAATTAAAGAAATAAATAATCTCAAGTCAAAATGACTTTAATTATTGCTCACCGTGGAGCTTCTGGATATAAACCAGAAATGACGATTCCTGCTTATGAATTAGCACTACAACAAAATGCTGATGGTTTTGAAACCGATGTGAGATTAACTAAAGATTTACAACTTGTTGGAATTCATGATCGAAAAACGGGTCGAGTTACAAATTCAGATTTAATTGTTTCAAAAGCTACACTAAAACAACTTCAAGAACTTGATTTCTCAAATGATCAAGCTAAAGCCAGTGTTATGACAATTAAAGAATTTCTAACTTTTGCGCTGGATTCAGGTAATTCTCTAACTTTAACTATAGAAACAAAACACGTAACTAAGCATCACGGTTTATTAGAGCGCAAGTTAAATGGGTTATTGACTGAATTTGGTTTGAATACTAATCAACATGTAAAAGTAAAAATTGTTTTAATGTCTTTTAATCCCTTCGCTGTATTGCGATTTTCTAAGTTAAATCCGTTAATTCCAAGGGTGCAATTAAAAGAAAAGAATTATCCCCTGCTGCATCTGTATCCAAATCCAGGTAATCCAGAAATTGTTGGACCGGGCATTGAACTATTGCTTAAGAAACCAGACTTGATAACAAAATTTAAAGATCAAGGTAAAAAAGTCTTTGTGTGGACAGTAAATTCCCCTCAAGATATGCGTTTTTGTCTTGAACATGGAATTGATGCAATTATCACCAACTATCCTGATATTGCCTATCGAGAACGCGAAGCTTTCTTAAGGAGTAAATAAGTGCCAACACCAAAAGTGTTAGTCATTACTCCTGATCGTCTTGGTCCATCAATGGCTGGTCCTGCCATTAGAGCAGCAGCTATTGCTGATGCTGTTTCAAAACAAAACGAAACCGTGTTGTTAAGCCTCAATGAGGCCAGTGAACAAATTGTTTCAGGCGCGAAAGTTGTCACAACCAATGGCAAAAAATGGGTTAAGTGGGCAGACGTTGTTATCTACCAAGGAATTGTTTTAGAACACTTTCGACAATTACGTAAAGGTAAAAAGTTTCTTATTGCTGATATGTATGACCCTTTACATATTGAATATTTAGGATCTGCCGCAAACACCAGCATGTATGTAAGACGAGCAGTCTTATCAGTCACAGCCGCATCCATTGGATTACAAATGAGATTGAGTGATCTGATTCTGGCTGCTTCTCCACATCAAGTTACTTTGTGGCAATCACATATGGCTGCCTGGAATGTGATTGATCCAACTGAATATGACAAAGATCCTGAACTAAAGAATCACACCACCATAGTTCCTTTTGGAATAAGCAACGAAGATCCAACTACAACAAGTAATCCTTTCCTAACCAATTTTGTGGGAATTCAAAAAGACGATCCAATTCTTTTATGGGGTGGAGGAATTTATGACTGGTTTGATCCCCTAACTCTGATTGAAGCTGTAAACAAAGTTAAAGAAACCATTCCAAATATTCGTTTAGTTTTCATGGGTGGCAAACACCCCAACCCTGATGTTCCAGTTAACAAAATTGTGCAAAAAGCAATTGATTTAGCTACTTCTTATTCGTTGTTAAACAAAAATGTTTTCTTTAATGATCAGTGGGTTGATTACAACCAAAGACATAACTATTTGTTTAATGCCACAATTGGAGTCTCTACCCATTACAAATCACTAGAAACACAATTTAGTTTTAGAACAAGAATCCTTGATTACTTATGGGCAGGTTTGCC
>Ga0315902_10005504_pt1 | contig 17843 bp, 16 predicted proteins | sample LakEriMetagenome_9_FD_203523 | JGI IMG/M metagenome (GOLD analysis project Ga0315902, IMG submission 203523) | Freshwater fungal communities from buoy surface, Lake Erie, Ohio, United States - Buoy 12 MA117 | ecosystem: Environmental > Aquatic > Freshwater > Lake > Lake biofilm | place: USA... | reverse complement strand
GAGAAAAAAATCCAGAAAATTGTGACTATTTTTGTGCAGCCCACACAAAAAATTACGCTAGTAAACACTATGTAAAACGTGGGGAACTTAAAAAAATAGATGATTGTAATAAGCTTGACTTGGAATATATTACCACAAATCTTTATGAATATTTAGAAACCCGTAGTTATTTATGGACCGATATAGACTATGTAGTAATAGAAAACCAGCCAGTATTTAAACATCCAAAAATGAAATCTGTTCAAATCATTCTTTATAGCTATTTTTTACAAAAAAAAATAAATTCTAAAACAAACATTCTTAATATAAAGTTATACAATGCGAAGAAAAAACTGGAAATTGGTGGAATTATTGACGACACATCAGAATATGACAAATCTGAATATAAGGATCGGAAGGCACTAAGTAAAGTAATATGTGTAGGTATATTAAAAAAGTTAGAAGATTATCAAAATCTACAGCATATGGATACATACGCTAAAAAAGACGATCTAGCTGATTGTTTAATACAAGGGATTGAAACCATACAGACCGTGAAAAAATGTCCTAATTTATTTATTAAAATAAATAGTAAAATAAATAGTAAAATAAATAGTAAAATAAATAGTAAAATAAATAGCGAAATAAATAGCAATTTAACAACTGAAATTATTACCGAAACTTCTAAAAACTAATTAGGTAAAATGCTATAAATTTCTAAGGAGAGAATTTTAATATTTATATGCTAAAACAACAAAATTGTAATTAAATGTTGTTTTGTTGTTGATAATCTACTACAAGTGTGGCACAGTAGACTTTTTTTGTCCCATACCATAAAACATCTTTATAAATTTTGGTGTTTACACCTCTTTAGATAACAAATTAAAAAGCTGGACAAAAAGTCTACTGTGCCACACTTGTATTTACAAAAATTTAATTTTTTTACGAGCATATCCTTAACATATGACATTGTCAAATTATTTTTCGTGTGTCCATCTATTTATTTTATCATATCACACTATGATAAAATAAATATACAAATCATTATTTATTGTATAATTAGGTTCCATATTACACACAATCTACTATCCATTTTTATCTATATTATCTAAACTAATAAATATTACAGTGTGTACTATTCATTTTTTATATTGTAATTCTAGTATCATAAATTATATCTCAATTTAGCATCTATTTATGTGACAACAAATAAACTAATTATTAAAATATTTTTGCGTCTAATTAGTAAAAAATATTTTTTAATAGATAAAAAAATTTGGTTCCTTATTAAGAGCATTTTTTTTGAATTTTTCAAAAAAATTGATTTGAAAACTATTTAAAGATAACTCTTATTATAAGTTATATAATAGAAATGGCCCCTAAAACCAAAACCCAACCTGTAGTAGCTCCTGCCCCTGCCTCAACTGAGGCTCCTGCTTCAACTGAAACTACCCCTGCTGTAGTCCAAGATAAGAAGAAGCGTGATGCTAAAACCACCCCTGTAGTAGAAGCTGCTCCCGTAGTTACTGCCCCTGTAGATACACCAACTGCTTCAACTGAAACAGTACCTGAAGCTCTTAGCCTTGATGACCAATACAAAGCCCTTAACGCTCAACTTGATGCCCTCACCCAAGCGGTGCGTGTTACTAGACAGGCTCTCCACCATTATCACAAACGTGCTCTCTCAGATGTTAAAGTCGCTGGTAAGAAGCGTGGTGGTCGTCGTGCTCCTCAGCCAGTTGATGGCGAGGCTCCCAAAAAAGCTCCTTCTGGTATTGTAAAACCTACTCTTGTATCTGATGAAATGTGCAAATTCATGAATATCTCGTCTGGTTCTCATGTAGCACGTACTGAAGTTACTAAGTTCATTACTGACTATGTAAAGAAGCACAACCTTCAAGACCCTGAGTCTAGACGTAGCATTAAGCCCGACGCTGCTCTTAAGGCCCTACTTAAGGTCCCTGCTGAGGAAACTCTTACCTACTTCAACCTTCAGCGATACATGAAGGTACACTTCCCTAAACCAGCTGCCGTTGCTACAGCGTAAAATTTTAATAGAAATATAATAAATATATTTTTTATATATATAAAATATATATTTACTATAAATATGAGCACTGCTGCGCAAGTCACAGATAATTATAGTTTGGATAGTGAAAATATACCACTTATGACGGAGCAGGAACAAGAACAATTAAATAAGTTGAATTCAATAACAAATAAGTTAAGTAAAGATAAAAAACGGGATTTTATGGATAAATCCCTTAACACTATTATTACCGAGTGGTCACGTATAATGTCTGATATATTTTATGATTTAACGACCAAGGTACATATTTCTAAATATATTAATGATAGTAATAATTTATATGATTTTGTTGTGAAATTTGCAACAGCTATATGGTCAATATTATCATCAGACGATAGATTAATGTATGTTGGTTTTACACTTCTATTTATAGTAGTGGTATTATTATTTCTGGATGATTAAAAACAATATACTTACTATAAAGCGAACATTGTGCATATTTTTCTTGGACAAATATTCCGCTAATTAGCCGATAAGTTTGCCATCAATTTTTTTTGATGTGATTAATCTACAAGTTTGGTACATTAGTTTTTTTTGTTCCAATTTTTAGTTTGTTATACATAATGGTGTAAAAACCAAAATTTATAACATTATTTTATGGCCTTAGAAAAAAAGTCCACTATACCACACTTGTATTATCTATCCTGCGAATTTCGCAAAATGTAAAATATTATTTAGTCTATATTATATTTTATTAGTTATAATGGTACCATTATAACTAATAAACATATTTATAAAATAATCTCGCTATTAGTTTTGCTGCCATAAAATTCACACAATAGTTATGTTGTAGTTTCCAATAGAAATATATAATGGTGACTATTTCTATTATAGGTGAAATAATATAAATAATTGTATTTTATAACTATCATAAAATTTTTGCCAAATTTTATTCTTGTGGAATTTAATGGTAGTTACGTCCATTTTTTTTGTTTTTTTAGCAAATTTTTCACAAGACCCCCATACCATTATATCCTCGCCAGTTCTAGTATATGAAGCAGAACATCTAGTATTTACAATTTTACAATTTGATAGACCTGAAAATAGTGTTTCCCATTTTTTCATTAAGTATACATAGAAATCACTACGACAATCCAACATAAATTTTGTAGTATGTTTATGAAATAAAGGTATATCTAATTCTAGAGCAAGTCTATCATCATATACAACTATAGGTATTTTATATTTATCTATATCATTTCTTGTTAGTGGTTTGCTACTATATTTAAAAAGAACAGTTGTATTAAATGGATTGTCATCATCCTGTACTCCTAATGACTCAATATTTATAAAAAATTGGTCATTTATTTCTAACATATTATTAATACCTACTAATTTATTTATTTTATATATCTCTGATAGTCTTCTATACATATTTTTAATAATGTTAATAGACCATTTTATACTAAATATATATCTATCCAAAAAAGTAGTATTGTTATATTTTATAAATAGACCAATACGGTATAATATAGTGTCTAATCGTAAAATCTCTTGTCCACTGTCATCTACTATTATATTACTATTATCTAGTTGGGCTATATTTTTGTCAGATAATATAGTTTTGTATAACTTTTGCTGATATTGTTTGAAATTATATGGATCATTTAATCCATTATAGGCACAATAATTTTTAACACTTTCTATTACTAAAATATAATAATCAAACGAATTAAATCTTGGAGTTTTAAATAATACCATATATACACTATTAAGAAATAATATCATGTCTACCACAATAATTTGAATTGGGTTTTGCCTTATTTGTGCACTTTTGTCCTTTTTTAGTTAGTCCGGCACATTTACTCTCACTACTATCTGGTGATACTATATTTCCCAAAAGTAAATTAGATAGTTCATCCCTATTAATATTATATACCTCACTAACCTTATCTAATACTATATTAATTTCACTATTTATTAGCAACTGTAAAGATTTATACAAGTTATCATCATTCATTATGGTTAATGTATATTAAAAATATACTAATATTTTTAATATACTAATATTTTGTTATGTGTTTAAATTTAATATTAAAAAACTAATAAAATTTATATACTATGTCTAGTAAAATTAACATAGCTAAAGATAACCACCCTAATTTTAATATGGATGAAATAAACCTTGATGATGACGAAATCATTTACAATGTTAAAAAAATGGGAGGGTCTACTAATGGCTCAGTACATAGAGCAGGATCACCACACCTATTTAATTTAAGTAATGATGATATTAATTTGTTACCTGGTGGAGATAATTTAAAAAATAAATCTGTAGGTAGTTTTGATTTTGGGACTGAAAATCTATTTGATAAATTAAACAAAAAAAAGAATAATATTCCTGATAAAAAATCAGGTAGTTTTAATGATAACTTATCAATGGCTAGTTCGAAGGAGAGATTTAAAGCTTTTAAACAAGATAAATTGGAAAATCATGATAAATACATAAATGTTCCAACATTAGGGCAGGATATTATAAATGATCTTAAAAACGAGATGGATTTTAAAAAACCATTATCAAATGGTAGTAAAGATATTATTCACAATAATATAGAAGATAATATTGGTGATATAAATATAGATTTTGAGGAATTAAATAGAAAGATACGTGATGATGACGATATATTTGGTGATGATAAAGATAACACAAAAAGATCTAACCATTCTAAAAAATCGGATATTACCAGTAACAATAAGAAGAAGAATACAGATGATTTAGATAATATGGATATAGATGATTTGCTTAGTGAGTTAGATGAACTTAAATCTAAACACAATATACATATACCTAGTCATTTTAATAGAAAAACTCCACCTAATGAGGTACGTGATTTTATACGTAAACAGCGGAGACGTAAGGATAAACAAAATGCACAAAAACTAGGTGCTAAATTTTTGTTGACAACTATTACTGCTTTAGAATTTTTAAATGATAGGTTTGACCCATTTGAATTAAAGTTAGATGGTTGGAGTGAAAAAGTACATGAGGATATAGATGACTATAATGATGTATTTGCTGAGCTATATGAAAAATACAAGACTAGTACACAAATAGCACCAGAGATTAAACTTATTATGATGTTGGGAGGTAGTGCTGCTATGGTACATGTTAGTAATAGTATGTATAATAGTCAAACATCAAAGCCAGATTTACCAACAAATGATTTTACAGAGGCATCTAATCCTAATAATGGAGAACCCATTAGAACAAATCAAAACATTTTTTCACACCCACCACCAGAATTTAAACCAGAACCACCTGTAACACAGTGCCGTCGTGAAATGCGAGGTCCTACTGGTGTGGACGAGTCTATTTTGCGAGAACTTGAAAACTCTTGTAAACCTAAGAAACCGGAAAGTCCAAGACCACAACCTACAACACAGCCAGTACGTCCAATACAGACAGAACAATCAACTAAAAACAAAAGTTTAGACAATAAATCTAAAATAAGTATCAATGAAAATGGTCGCAAAACTATTAAACTAAATATTTAAATCCATAAAAATAATATTAATAATTAATATAATGTATTTAGTTGTATTAATTATTCTAATTGTGTTAATATTGTTGATATTGTATATGGATACAATTAATTATTTCTTAAACTTAATTTCTTCTAAAACACAACAAACAATAACGGGTGGTACAGGTAATAGTACTCTATTAGGATATTATTTATATCATATGAAATAAAATATGTGCACATATGTTTTTCAAAAAAATTGATTTTAAAAAAACTTAAAAATAACTCTCAATAGTATAAATACATAAGCAAGCCCAAAATGTCGGAACAGTTAGTAAGCACAAAAGATTATGACCGTACTAAGGTCACATATAGCGCCCCAGTTGTAGAAAATGGTAGAAAAAATGTTAATGTATCATATGATGAGTATAAGAATTTAGATGTTAAATTCCCAGCCATGAAAGTGGCATTTGATTATAAGAGGGATGAAACAGCAGTAGAAGGTAGTACTACGGGTGAGATGAATGTAAAATATTCACTCAAACTAGCATTTGATAGTATTGCGCATGATACTGTTGATGGTAAAAAACAGAAGGCTTTTCATGAAATGGTATCTGATATTGATGAGGTACTTCTTGAAGCCGCTATAGCGCAACCTTTAGAGTGGTTAAAACTTAAGAGAGGTTCTAACCGTGCTGTAGTAGAAGCCTTACAAAATAAGACTATCAAACGTAGTTTAGATAAGAAAACGAATGATCCTGATGGTAAATATCCTGATGGTATTAACGTACGTATTCCTTATTATTCCAAGACAAAACGTTTTGGATGTACATTCCTAGATGCTAATAATAAGGTTATAAGCGATCAATTCGCAGCGGTAGAGAAGATTAAAAGAGGTGCTAAAGTTATGGGTATTCTCCGTTATAATGTATACTTTGCTAGTGGAAAGTTTGGATATTCTCTTCTACTCCGTGCTATTAGGTTTATCTCAGAAGGACAATCTAACCGTCTTCCTAAGAATGTATGTTTAGTAACGGAGAGTGATGACGAAGACACCCCTTATACAAAACGAACAAGCACTGATACGCAGTCAAAACGACAGACTAATGATAATCATGTTGTAAGTGTTACTGACGAGACAACCAATGATGATTTAGATGGTGATGAAGATGGTGTCGGTAGCGAGGAAGATAGAGCACCTACCCCTCCACCTGTTCAGGTGGAGCCACCAAAATTGGCTAAAAAAGTCGTACGTAAAGTAGTAGCTAAATAATAGGTTACCTAATATATTATTTTTTTATTATAGTACACACACTATTAATGGTGTCTTATGTACTATAATAAAAAATGTTTTAAAAATGATAAAAATTGATTTACACGGTTTAAAAATAAACAAAATATTAATATATAGATGGAAATTGGTACCAACAATAAGTGTATTGCTATTATTAAAGCAGGCAAACAGTGCTCACATAACAAAAAAACCGGAGATTATTGTGGAGTTCATAGTAAAAACTTTACTAAGGATAATAATATGATTAGTATAGGTGTTATTGTAAATAATAGTACAATAATAAATGAGTTTTCAAACTTATCAAATATTTCAAAAAAAGTTAGAAAACCTAAACACCCTACCACTAAAAAATATAATGCTAGTTTACTACAAGCATATATTAGACGTTTTACTACCATACATTATAATAAAATGCGTGGTCCAGCATTAATAAATAGATCTTTGTGTAATAATCCTACTGATATGTATACGTTTGATGATATATCAGACATACATCCTATGAATTTCTATAGTTATTTAGACACAGATCAGTTTATATATGGATTTGATTTGGAATCAATATACAAATACATATCTATATCAAATCGCACAAGTATAACTAATCCATATAATAATAAAGTTATGAATAATTCAGAAGTCGCTAACATAATAAATCTATATAAATATAGTTCTAGTAAGCCTAACTATTCAAAAATAGAAAATGTTTTACCAGATAACAAGACGTTTTTACTAAAATCACGTGTAGTAGATGTTTTCCAAAAAATGGATCAACTAAATAACTACACCGATACAAATTGGTTTTATTATATGTCCTATATAAAACTAGTTAAATTTATAAATCTAATTAAAGATTTATGGAATTATAGAATGGATTTGTCAATTAAAAAACGGCAGTGTATATTAAAAGATGGAATTCTATTTGGAAATACTGCGTCACTTGATCATATATCATTTATAAATTTACAATTAGTTGTTATAAATGAAATGGATAGATTAGTATCAGAAGGAGAAACGAGAGATGATAAGTATTTAGGTAGTTTAGTCATTCTTACCGCATTAACAGAAATAGTTCCTTCCTGTGCAGAAAGTTATAGTTGGTTAGTACAATCTACTTTTAATGAGTAAGTAATTAAACTAACAGATTATTTAACTTATTATTATTTTTAAAACTATAATATATATATGGATCATCCCTTTTGATACTCCTATTTTTTATAAATAGGAGTACTAATAAAGATAGAAATAATGTTAGGTATATCATTTAAATCTTTAAATAGTTAAGTATTTAAATAAAAAACATTTAACTATTTAAATAAAAAAAAAGATAACAAATATATGGAAAACACATTTGTTAACTCTATTGATAATCTGAATACAGATTTAATTGTGTTATCATATGTTAGGAAATCTATCAATCCACGATTTATAATACATAATAAATTATATCCAATTATAATAAGTCTACCAGAATCAACTTGTGTCTTTGGCGTAGACCGTGTATATGATAAGTCTTATATTAAACTGAAAATTCCAAGTGATAGTATTATAAATAAACTAATAGATATAGAGGATCGTTTACGTAATTTAGTGTATGAACGTGAACACCTAGAACTAGCAACATGTTTTTGTGGGAAAAATACTATGGCTTTAGTATTGGATAAAAATATTAGTGTAAATGATAATAAGTCTGTCTTTGGTCTAAATGCTGGAACTGTTATAACATGTGAAATAACATTAGGTAGTATTTATATACACAATAATATCGCTAAATATAAATGGATTGTGAATAATTTATCATTCGTCTAAAATAGATTTAAAGAATATTTTATAAGAAATATATATGAGTACCAGTTATAAAATATTCAACTATAGAAAATTTGATATAGAAAAGCTTAAATATAGTTCCCCCCAAAAATCACGTAATAATGTATTTATTTGTCCAGTAGATAGTAATGTAGATATGTTATTCCAAACATCTATTGTTAAATTAGCGCGTGACGCAATAGTTACCGATAAGATGGGTGCTCTAGCGTTACAGGTTGATAAAACCAATGATTTTTATGATTTTTTTAAAAAGATGGATGAACACAATATTAAATGTATTTTTGATAATTGTAAAGAGTGGTTTAATGATCAACTAGACTATCCTACTATAAAAGAATTTTATAAATCTAATATACATGGGGAAAATGAGTTGGTTCTTCCATTACCTGTTAAAAAAGGTGAGGTACAAGTTAAAATATATGACCAACATAAAAATGAATTAGATTATACAAAATTAACAGCTGGTTCTAGTGTAGTTTTATGTTTTAGACATAATGGTATTAAATTTCTTAAAAAACAAAGCATTGCTGATTTAGATATATGTCAAATACAGTTATTTGTAGAAGACGAACCTAAGCCAGTACCTAAAGTAGTACATGTAGTAGCAGATGTGATATCAAGCAATACAGATAAAAATTCCGAAATAGTAAAACGTATGCAAGCTAAAAACAAAATAACAGAAATGCAAACCAAACTTACAGAAGCAGTTAGCGCAGCAGATAAAGCACAACTACATGCTAATGAACTAAAAGAGTATGCTAGCGAGTTAGCTAAGCAACTCAAAACTATGGAAGATGACTATGAAAATGACGATGAAGATGAAGAGGAAGATGAGTAATATTTAGCCAATTTTTATTATAGCAGTCTAATAAACTGAATATTTATCAACGGCCAATAAGCGGAATATTTATCTATTTATTTTATGGTCTATCTTAACAGCATAAAATAAATAAATAAATAGATAAATAGATAAATAGATAAATAGATAAATAGATAAATAGATAAATAGATAAATAGATAATGCCCAATCGTTGCTTTATATTGGTCAAATAAAATATAAATTTATCTATTACAAGTGTGGAAAGTAGAGTTTTTTTACCATACCATAAAAAGTCTTTATAATTTTTGGTGTCGACACCACTTTAAATAAAGAACTAAAAAGTGGGCCAAAAAACTCTACTGTGCCACACTTGTATGGTATTTTAATGGCAATCTAGTATAAGAACATATATTTAACATCTTACTTATACAAATAGACTAACTATTAATATCTAGTCTATTTATATTTTTTTTACTAAGACTATAGTATATGTTTATAAATAGTAATAAACATTTAACAATGTTACATACTATAACGACCCTTGGGGGATGTTCGAGACCAATAGAATTTAATCAAGTTGGTGGTAAACTTAATAATTTGCCAACAACAATACTATGGATACTGGGATTACTATGTTTTTGTCTAGCCTATTTAGTATATAAAACATCTAAGTCCAAAAATACAGTATAACCTCTCTAATAGCGACACTAATTTAACACCATAATAATATTATAATATCAATTTATAACACCATACTAAGTGCTAATTTAAAAATCTATAACTACTATTTACTGTCGCTATTAGAGAGGTTATACTGTAATACAAGTCCATTTTTGTAATTTAAACGTCCGATACCATAAACGTAGAATTTCTGACCATACAATAGTGTCTATACCGTAACCGGACGTTTTTTACCGTCGTAGTTCACAAAAACGGACTTGTACGCGGAATAATCACTAATTTCTATGACAAGACATAAACTATTTTTTTTGTTAAATTACAAATGGCTATCCAGCGGATTTCGCAAAATGCGAAATATTATTTAGGCTACAAGTGTGGCACAGTAGACTTTTTTGTCCTACTTTTTGGTTTGTTATAAGTAATGGTGTCGACACCAAAATTTATAAAGATGTTTTATGGTATGGGACAAAAAAGTCTACTGTGCTACACTTGTATATTATATTTTATTATTTGTTACTGTAACATTATATATAATAAAAATATTTACTAATTTTATCCGCTGGATAGCCACAAAATAAAATTTATAGTTTTTTAAAAAACTAACCATCAATTTTTTCTAATTTGTAAGTCTCTATCACCTATATCATAATTCAGATATTTATACAAATAGTTTAAAACTTTAATACTACTATACTCACAACATAGATCTATATGTTTAGTATCCATCTCAACTATATTATTGTCAAATACTATTTTAATAGCATCTATATCATCTAACTTACAACATTCACATACATACTCATTTAAGCTATATTTTGTAGATTTTTTATAATAATTAAAATACCATAGTCTAAAACTCATGTCTGTATTTTTAGTAATTAATTCATTCATATTTAGATAGTATTATTATTTTCTTAGCCAGTGGGATAGGATTTTCCATAAAAAATAGGAAAGAAAATTTTGTGAGAAAAAACTACCCACTAAGTAAACAAAACTACTACCCCATGAAAATTTTTAAAACCATGGTTTGTATTCAAGTGATTTTTCACCTTTACTATTATGTGATTCTGGCATAGTCATAGGAACTTTAAGGTTACTAACATCATACTTATATTTTATATATTGTTCTATTGATTTAAGTATATTAGGGACACACTCGTCTACAACCATATTATCTAATCTAGTTATTTCATACTGTATATCAGTTTCATTATTAGTCCCAAATTGTAGATAAATACTACGCATTATTATCGCCAATTCAGTATCACTTTGTCTGCCTATAACATGACGACCATTACTAATATGGTAGACATTGTGTATTATTTTATTCTGTATATAGTTAACATTTTCTTTACTAAAAAAAACATCACTTAATTTGTTGGACATAATTATACTTTTGGTGGCATTACTAGAAAATGTATCAAAAATACTATTATTTTCATAGAACATATTGTCCCTATTATAAATTGTATTATCATTTAGATTTATGCGACCGTTATTCATATCTATATATAATAATAAATAGTATTTTCTTATTATCTATATTTTACAATGTTGCTACAATATCCATAAATTTATCTGGATATGATGTTTTAGTCCAAATATCATAATAGGTAACTCCATCCTCTTCATACTCACTGAATATTATGTCTACATTATCTATGTTATAAATTATACATTTCTTGTATATTTGAATGTTATAGTACTCAAATAGTGGTGGAATATAATTTAATACTTCGTCTGTTATTTTGGTTATAACAAATTTGTTATCTATCAACACATTCTCATCATCTAAGGATAATTTCATATATTTTGTACCATTTATAATCTCATAAATACTATCTATATCATAATATCTACAGAGATTAAACTCTTTTATATTTTTAGTCATGCTTCGACATACTGAGCTATATTTATCCCAGTTTTTTTTTGTAAATGTTTTATTAAAACTACGTGTATCTATATCATATTGTCCATAATATACCAAATATTTTAGCATATTTATTTTTTATCTACATTATTAATTTACAAATCAATTTTTACAATTTTTACAGTGTATATATATGGGAGATAAGTGGTTTGATAGTAAAAAAAGTTTCAAATATTTGAATAATATGGATATAGATAAATATACTTGGATAGGTCCTGAAGCAAATGATGATAATAGTGCATTTCTATTTAAATGTAGTAAATGTAATGAAATAATAGTGTTAAATGTAAATGAAACTCATATATTAGAGACGCTGGTAGGTTGTACTAGTTCATGTAGACTGGGTGATACTACTGAATATTATGAAGTAAACCCAAAATTAAATAAATTGATCCATTTAGATTTAGGAAAGCGTATTTGTTATAATAGTAAAGGATATTTATTACCAAAGAGTGATACTATTGTTGGTGCTAAAAAGATACAGTTAAATATGGCTGCTATAGAATTGGATGTTTTAGTGAACCACATGGACGCAACAAAACATAGACCTAGACATGTTAAGACAAATCACAATATGTTAATTGGTGGTAGTAAACTTAGTAGAAAAAAGAATAGTAGAAAAAAGAATAGTAGAAAAAAGAATAGAACCCATTATTAATTTTTTTTTAAAAAAAATTGCTAAAAGATTTATAAAAAAAATTAATAAGGTGTATCGGTTATGGTTGTACCACAATATTTAGCTGGACTGGTTCGGAAGTCCTGTCTTTTGTATATATTTATTTTAATGGATTCTTTTAGTAAAAATTTAAAATTATCCCAAAATTCATCAGTGTGTCCAATGGATTTTGTCATTAAATGCGCTATTTCATGTAGTGCCACGAACATTATAATATTTTCATCCTCCAACGCAGCAAATTTATCCTTACTACGTAGACAAAACACTATTTTTTCACCCTTATTTACACTATAACTAGTATATTTACTACCAGCCTCACTCTCTTCTATATTATTTGGATTAAATTTGGATTTTAGCCTAAATCCACGATCATCATCTGGATATTTTTCCGTTAGATAGGCAATTATACGCTCTAATTTTTGTCTAATACTTGCCATTAAATTAGCTGCGTTTTGCTTGTCTTCTACATTTCGTACTAGATAGTTATTATTATCTATTGTGGATTTTACATATACTAATGTACTAGTCTTTTTATCTATTGATAAATAGATAGATAACAATAATATAAATACAATTATGAATTTAATTAAATCATTCATATGGAAATATATACTTAATACAGAAATTATATATATGTAGTGTTATATTGTGTATTAAGTAGGTATTAATATATTAGTTCTAATATGGTTAAATAAGGAGTTTTATATTTTATAAAGATTATGTCATTACATAATATAATCTGAAAAAAACTGATTTAAAGTTTTATATATATTAGTAAAGATAGATACATTTATGTCTACTGATGATGACATTTTTATTAAGATTAACCAGTTTTATACAGAGAATTATATTAAAATTAATGAAATAGATAGTAAAGTTAATTCTAAATATGGAGACAATTCAGATATTGATAGTGATACAGATTCTGATAGTGATAGTGATAGTGATAATGCCAGTGCTACGTCTGAATATGACAATTCATATGATAATTATGAAATAAATACTAGCGAGTATATAATCTATCTATTTGGTCGCACAATTGACAATGATACTATATGCGTATCATGTACTGGATATACGCCCTATTTCTATATTAAAGTTCCTCAAACTTGGTCTATTACACAATGTAATAAATTTATAGAATGGATAATGTCTCAATTAGATCCTAAGAGTAAAGCATCAGTATTGCGTAGTCGTGTAGAAAATAAGAAATCGTTTAGAGGTTTTACAAATGGTGAGGAGTTTAAATTTCTCAAATTGGTGTTTAAAAATAGAACAGCTATGAATAAAACTATTGATATTTTTGTGGGAAAAAGACCTGATCCTAAAAATCCTGGAGAAGAGTTGCAGTTTTACAAAACTTTTCCCAAAGAAGATTTCACTAGATTTCCAGAACTTCATGTTGAAACAGAAATATCATTTTTACTATACGAAAGTAATATTGATCCTCTTTTAAGATTCTTACACATAAAGAATATAGATCCGTGTGGTTGGATTAAGATACCTGCTGGTACATATACTATTAATAATATTACGACATGTAAAATAGGTGTTACGTGTAAATGGAATAGTATACAACATATTAATATGGATAAAAATATTCCATTTGAAATAATGAGTTGGGATATAGAGGTTGATTCTAGTCATGGTGATTTTCCTCTAGCCAAAAAAACATATTTAAAAGTAGCGTCTGACTTGGTTGATTATTGGAGTTTAATTAACAGACAATTAGAAAGCATAAAGAAAGAGGATAAAAATTATCTACAAAATAGTAGCTACTTAAAGTATAATGAATTGAAAAAACAACCTACCAAAACTATATATGACTTTTTAGATAAGTCTTTTAATGAAAAATACGATGCCAAGTCACGTACATTGACTAATAAGTTTTGTCACATACATACAAAATTAAATGCTAAACCAAATACTGCTCTAATTTTATCAATAACAAAAAAGATAGAACCATTAGTAACAATTCAGTATACATCATCTAATATAAAACAACGACCCGCAAATATAGTGAAGATTAGTAAGTTTATGCGTAATAGTGAAAAAATAAGTGAGATGATTGAAAAATATAATAAATCCTGGTCTAGTCAGGATAAAACTAAAATATTAGGAGAGATAGAAAAACATAATATGCATTCTTTTCCTGAAATAGAAGGTGATAGAGCAAGACAAATAGGTATTAAATTTTTCAAATATGGTGAAACTAGGTCTTACTATGATATAATATTGTGTTATGGAAATGTTAGTAAGTTTGATGATACTACTATAATTATTAATTGCGCAAGTGAAAAGGAGCTTATACTACAGTTTGTTAAACTAATGAGAGATAGAGATCCAGACTTTATTATAGGTTATAACATCTTCAATTTTGATTGGACATTTCTATACCAGCGAGCAGAAGAACTGGGATGTTTGAATGAATTTTCACAGCTTGGTCGTCTATTAAATAAACAGAGTAAACTTATTGAAAAGCGTGGTAAAGTGAAAACAATGTATATAGATATACCTGGACGTATTCAGATAGATATTTATAAAACACTACAGCGTGAACAACCTAACTTAGATAGTTATAAATTGGATAATGTTGCTAGTCATTTTATCAAGTCTAAAATTTGTGATGTAGAATATGATGATGATAATAATACAAAACTATATGTAGAAAATATGGATGGTATACATGAGGAGAACTATATTCATATATTATTTGTTGAAGGTTATACTGAGAATAAACTAGATAAGAAGTTAAAAGTGTTGAAATGTGAAAAAATAGGTAAAAAATCTATAATCACAGTGGAAGGCATAGTTGATATTAAAAAATATAAAGAAAAATATTGGTCACTATCTAAAGATGATTTAAGTCCATCAGAATTATTTACACGTTTTAAAGGTAATGATGATGATAGAGCTCTTATTGCTAAATATTGTATGATGGATGTTAACTTATGTATTGAGTTGATAAATAAACTACAAATGATAACTAATAATATGGGTATGGCTAACGTATGTATTACACCACTTGATTGGATTTTTATGCGTGGACAAGGTGTTAAAATTCTTAGTCTAATATCTAAGTTCTGCAAGAAAGAAAACTATTTATTACCAACACTATTAGTTGATGGATTTGAAACTGGTGGATATGAGGGTGCTTTTGTACTTCCACCAATTCCACGTGTATATTTACATGAGTATATTACAGTGTTAGATTATAACTCATTGTATCCTAGTAGTATGATAGCAGAAAACTTGTCCCACGAAACATATGCTGGGTGTATATGTAGATGTGAACAGCATATATTAATAGAACCAATTACAAATAAAATATTAAACTGGTATGAAGAAGAGGCTAAAACATGTGCTAAATGTATTGAGTTAGCTAACAATAATAAACTAGCTGATTTTGATAATAAGTGGTTAGGTATTAGTGGTGGAGAGATATTAGTATCACTGGGATTTGAGTATGAAGATATACCTCATGATATTTATCAATATGTATTAGGTAAAACTGGTAATGTAAAGGATAAATTTAAAATTGGTGTGAAAATATGTAGATTTGTACAGTATCCTAATAGTGAAAAGGGCATTATTCCACGTATTTTGATGGGTTTATTAAAAGCTAGAAAGGACACACGTACTAAACAAATATTTGAAGTAGTAAAAACATCCAGTGCTGAATATGTAGGTGTTGTTGGAGAAATAGGTGATGATATTATAATAGTAAAAGATATAAATTTCAAGCCAATTAGTCCAGAATTGAAAAAGTCGGACATATTAGATAGATATATGAAATATAATAGTTTTGAGTGGTCTGTGTTAGAAGGTTTACAGTTGGCATTTAAGGTAAGTGCTAACTCTTTGTATGGACAATTAGGTGCTAAAACAAGTGCTGTATTTTTAAAAGATATTGCGGCTTCTACTACGGCAACTGGTAGAAAGCAACTATTATTAGCTAAAGATTATGTAGAGAAGAACTATAGAAATGAACGTGCTAATGCTGATGCTGAAGTTGTATATGGAGATAGTGTTACCAAAGATACACCTATATATATTCGTGTAAATGGTGGTACTGTTCAGACTATTAAGGTGAGTGATTTAGCGGAAATGTTTGGAGATGAAAATGGTTGGAACCATTGTAGAGAAGATGGTCGTCAGAAGAAAGAGTATTGTGAGATGCGACAAAATGTAGAAACATGGACAGATAAAGGCTGGACTAAGTTAAATAGAATTATTAGACATAGTTTAGCCAGTTACAAGAAAATAATTAGAATAGTAACAACTAGTGGATTGGTAGATGTGACAGATGATCATTCACTTTTAAAACCAGATGGTTCTGTTATTTCACCAAAAGATGTAGTTATAGGCACAGAATTATTACATCATAAATTACCATCTAATGATGCTAAAGGTTTATACTCGTTTATATCTAAGAGTAAAAATAATAAGCAATATTTTAAAGATCAAATTAGTGCGGCTAGAGTATGTATAACAGCACAAGAATATGGTTATAGTACATCTATTATGATAGAAGATAATAAGTTTGTGGTTACAGTTATAGATAGTGTGTCAAATAGTGATAAGGTAATCCAATTATATGAGATAGATTATCCAGCTGGTGAATATGTATATGATTTGACTACAGACAATCATCATTTTGCTGCTGGTATTGGTAACATTATCGTCCATAATACTGATAGTATTTTTGTGAATTTTAGACCGAAAAACCCTGATGGTAGTTATATGACGGGTAAAGCTGGATTAGAACGTAGTATTGAGTTGGGTAAGGAAGTAGAGAAAGGAATTAAGAAAATTATGAAAAATCCACAAAACTTGGGATATGAGAAGACATTCTGGCCATTTATAATTTTTAGTAAGAAACGCTATGTCGGTAATAAATATGAGAATGATCCAAATAAATATAAACAGGCTAGTATGGGTATCGTATTAAAACGTAGAGATAATTGTCCATTAGTAAAAATAGTATTTGGTGGCGTTATAGATATTCTTATGAATAAGCAAAATTATGCGGCAGCAGCTGATTATGTTACTGAATGTTTAATAAAACTAACAGATAAGAATGGTT
>Ga0315902_10005503_pt1 | contig 17846 bp, 15 predicted proteins | sample LakEriMetagenome_9_FD_203523 | JGI IMG/M metagenome (GOLD analysis project Ga0315902, IMG submission 203523) | Freshwater fungal communities from buoy surface, Lake Erie, Ohio, United States - Buoy 12 MA117 | ecosystem: Environmental > Aquatic > Freshwater > Lake > Lake biofilm | place: USA... | reverse complement strand
TCTCTTGAATTCGCACTAAAACACTTTGCTCGGATCCTATGAAGCTTTACGGATTACTTTTTTTGATGAAAATCTGTAACCGAACCACACACAGCTGCGTTGATAAATATGTTCCGGGACATTAATTTCACTATGCCTGAGCATTAATTTTGATAATCGGAATGAAGCGCCGGATCATAAAGATTGCTAAATGGACAGGCATTGGTCTGCTCACCATTTTTTTGGTTATAACGGCCTGTCTATACCTTTTTCGTGATGAGATCTGCGGAGTGGTAATCACAGAAATGAATAAACACCTGAAAACCAAGGTTTCCGTTCAGGATGTCGATCTCACTTTCTGGTCCACATTCCCCAATCTTTCTGTAGATTTTGACCATGTATTCATAAAGGATTCTTATTCGAAAGCGACCATTCAAGACACGCTGTTGTACACTGAAAGGATTCGTTTGAAGTTCAATCCGGTCGATATTTGGCGGGAGAACTACCGGGTCAAGAAGGTTGAGATATCACCCGGGGCACTGCACTTAAAGGTCAACAGAAGGGGTGAGGTCAATTATGATATTCTGAAAGCAAGTGAAGACACAACTGCTACGTCATTTCAATTTGAGCTCAAAAAGCTTGAGATCGAAGGCTTGCGGTTTTCCTACACGAACCGCGCAACGGCACAAACATACAGGAGCTCTGTCAATGAGATGATCCTTTCCGGAAATTTCTCTCAGGATCAATTTGAACTTCGGGCATTTTCAACTATGAAGGTGAACAAGGTCAAGAGCGGTGAAGTGACACTGATCTCCAACCGACCTGTCAATTTCGATGTATCCGTTCAAGTCGACAAAAAAAGGAATCTGACTACTTTGAAGGACGCACTGGTGCATATCTCGGAACTTCCTTTTGTGATAAACGGAAGTGTTTCTGATGAGGAGTTGAAATTCAATGTTCGCTCCGACAATATCGAGCTTGCAGATATGGCGAATAATCTTGCTTTTGAACAGATAGATCAGGTCAAAAGATTCAACGGGAAGGGTAACGTGTATTTCGATCTCGATATTTTTAGTGTATTGAAGAATACGGTACCTGCCACGGTAGAATGTGATTTTGGTATCAGGGGGGGTGAGCTCATTGAACCGATGAACGGATCGAAGCTGAGTAAAGTCCACCTCGACGGACGATACAGCAATAAGGGCGGTCCGGAAAAGGAGATCCTTCAGCTCTCCGATATCCGCTTTACAACGGTCGGCGGGCCATTTTCCGGGGAGTTGATGCTTACACGTTTTGCTTCTCCCCGTTTTCAGGGTAATGCCAACGGAAATATTGAGTTGGCTGTCTTGCATTCTTTGTTTTGTATTCCCATGGTTGAAACTGTGACCGGGAATGTTGCTGTTCATGCCGACTTTGATGTGAAAGCCATCCCAAGGCAGGATGAAACACTTGATTACGCTGTTGAAAAATGCGAAGGCGATGTCAATATGAAGAATGTTGAGCTCAAGTTGAACGATGATAAGCGCACCTTCAAAAACATGAATGGAAGAATGTACCTGAGGAACGATGAGGCCGGAATCGAACGTGTAGGCGTTCAGTTGGGATCTTCGGATCTTACGATCGACGGGGTTTTCCAGAACATTGTTCCATATTTTCAAGACCGTGGAAATCTCAGGGCCAGTGTCCAGCTGAAAAGCAGGAATATTGATCTGGCTGACTTGGGAGCTACTACCAAGGAAGAAAAGATCGAGGATGGGCGACAGTTTGTTATGCCTGCCGATCTGGAAGGAAACGTGTATCTCGAGGTCGACAAACTGATCTATGAGAATCATACATTCAAAGAATTGAGCGGCAATATGTTGCTCGGACAACGCATTCTCCATTTTCCTACGATTTCTGTTAATACTGCGGGTGCAGACGTGAAAGGCGACCTGACCATTGAAGAACGTACACCTGAGATCTTCCATATCACTACGAACATCACCTCCAACAACATCGAGTTCAAACCGCTTTTCAAGGAATGGAATAATTTTCATCAGGAGGTTATCAATGAGAACAATATATTCGGAAGGGCACAGGCGCAGGTTTATCTGGAAGCTCCATTTGATCTGCGCTCAGGCGTCATTTCGCGATCCATAAAGTCGGAGATATTCATTCGGATCCTGGATGGACGACTTAAAAATGTGGATGCCTTCAGATCGATCACGGAGAGTTTGCGGGGATCATCCACTGCCAAAATGGTCGTTGGAGCAAAGAATATAGAAAACCTGGAACGTAAATTACTGGATCTGAAGTTCGAAACACTCGAAAACACTTTGATTATTCGAAATGGGAAACTGGAGCTTCCAAACATGCTCGTAGAGTCGAATGCCTTAACGATCGAGGCATCCGGCACCCATACCTTTGAAAACAGGATCGATTATCGATTTGCTTTTCGTTTCAGAGACCTGAAAAGCAATGAGAAGGATACAGAATTTGGCGAGGTGGAGGATGATCAAACGGGGATCCGGTTGTTCATGAAAATGTATGGGCCGCTTGATGACCCGACCATTGAATGGGACAAGCAGGGTAAAAAGGAGCAAGCCCGCGAAAACCGTGAACGCGAAAAACAGGATATCAAATCGATTTTAAAGACTGAATTCGGTTTTTACGAAAATGATACCTCAGTTAAGATCTATCAAGAGAAGAAGCGCGGGCAGGAGCGCATTGAACTCGATTTCGGTCATGAGGAAGTGAATGATGCTAATCTGCCTGAACCAAAGAAACCTGAGAAAGATCCAAAGATCAAAACTAAGTTGAAAAAGCTTAAAGAGCAGTCAGAAAAAGAGAAGAAGCAGGAAGTTGAATTCGAATTCGATTAAATTGAATTTGCAGGTAGTATGAAAAAGCACACGAATTCACTCATCCATGAGTCTTCTCCGTATCTTCTGCAGCATGCCCATAATCCCGTTGATTGGGTTCCATGGTCAGAAGACGTGTTCAAACGGGCTGCCGAAGAAAATAAACTGGTACTCATCAGTGTTGGTTATTCCTCTTGTCATTGGTGCCATGTCATGGAGCACGAATGCTTCGAAGATGAAGCGGTTGCAGCAGTGATGAACCGTCATTTTATCAATGTCAAGGTGGACAGGGAAGAGCGTCCTGATGTGGATCAGGTCTACATGACGGCAGTACAACTGATGACTCAGCGGGGAGGTTGGCCTTTGAATTGTTTTACGCTACCGGACGGAAGACCGCTCTATGGTGGCACGTATTTCCCAAAAGAACAGTGGTTGCATGTCCTCGGATCCATTAGAGACACCTGGGATAAAGATCCTCATCGGGCATTGGAATATGCCGAAAAATTGCATGAAGGCATCCAACAGAGTGAATTGATCGCGCATCCATCATTTGTCGATAAATTTGAAGAAGAACGATTGCATGAACTGGTACTGAGGTGGTCGCGCAGCTTTGACAGTATGGAAGGTGGTTCGTCAAGAGCACCTAAGTTCCCGCTACCGAACAACTATGAGTTCTTACTTCGTTACGGAGTCGAATTCAATGACGAAAAGATTCTTCGTCATGTAGAACTCACGTTGGACAAAATGGCCATGGGAGGCATCTATGATCAGGTTGGTGGAGGCTTTACTCGGTATTCTGTGGATCTGCTTTGGAAAGTGCCACACTTTGAAAAAATGCTTTACGACAATGGGCAGTTGTTGTCGTTATACGCTCAGGCCTGTAAATATTTCAAAAAGCCGCTGTACCGCAGGACAGTCAAAGGGATTGCCGAATGGCTCGAGCGGGAAATGAAGAGCTCCGAAGGAGCCTATTACAGCGCACTGGATGCAGATAGTGAGGGAGAAGAGGGAAAATTCTATTGCTGGACGATCAGTGAGCTTGAGGAGATCTTTGGTGATGATATCGATTGGGTGAAAGATCTCTACAATCTCAACCAGCGCGGCTATTGGGAAGAGGAGAAATACATCCTCCTGCGCACCGAGTCTGATGACCGGTTCAGCACCAGAATGGGTTGGAGTCTTGAACAACTGGAAGAAAAAATCACTTGGATCAATGAACTATTGCTCGCAGAACGGAACCGTCGTGTGCGACCCGGACTCGATGATAAATGTCTGACTTCCTGGAATGCCATGGTTTTGAGCGGCCTGTGTGATGCCTATGCAGCTCTTGGTAATGAAGATTTCCTGCAGTCTGCCGGGAGAGTAGCACGCTGGATCAGGGATCATCAGTTGAAGGGGGATGACAAGTTGTGGAGAACGCGTAAGAACGGGGTGTCATCCGTTGATGCTTTTCTGGAAGACTATGCTCACGTGATCAATGGTTTCATCAGTTATTATTCAGTTACGTTCGATGAACAATGGGTCGATCTGGCATACAGTCTCATGGAAACTGTACTTCACGATTTTTACGATGAAAATAGTGGTATGTGTTGGTTTACACCATCAACAACGAGTCTGATCGCCCGTAAAATGGAGCTCAACGACAATGTGATACCTGCCAGTAATTCTGTAATGGCGCACAATTTCAGGCGACTCGGTGAGATCCTTTACAGAGCAGATCTGAAAGCAATATCGGAACAGATGCTTGCCAACGTTTATGATGGTATGGAGCAGTACGGATCGGGATACTCAAACTGGGCCTCTTTACTGATGGACTTCGCCTGCAAGTCGTATGTGATAGCATTGACTGGAACAGAGGATACCAGTAGTGAAGCAAACGAATTGAGGCGCTATTATCTTCCACAGACCATCCTTGTTGGTGGTAAGAAAGATACATTACCCGTGTTGTCAGATAAAGAATATGCAGAAACGGCGCAGTTTTTCGTTTGTTTCGACGGCACATGTCTTTTACCTACCAGATATGTCCAAGACATAATTAAACAAATACGCAGCAATTGATCCAATTCAGAAATACATTTCCGACAAGCTTGTGTTTGTTCTTCATAGCATTCGCATGCTCAGCTCAAATGCTTGACAACAGAGAGGGACTTGCGTTTACAGATAAACCATTTTTCAATACGGAGTTCATTCGCATCAATAAGCTGAAAGAGTTCAAAGGACGTTTTACGTACAAGAAACCCGGCGAAGTGATGCGTAATACGGAGTATACGTATGTCTATCGTTTCGATGATCTGGGAAGACTTGTCGAAAGTTTTGAAACACGGCGTGACGACGGCACGAAAGATACAACCCGTAATACCTATCAGTACAACACGCAGCATCAGCTCCTGGAGCATCGAAAAGGTGACGGGAAAGGCTATACTGCAACAAGCTATGCATACGACGAGAAAGGCAGGGTGATTGAAGAAAGCTATGTACGTGAATTCGTAGACACACTCGGTAAGCCCCAGCGCACAGTATTGAATACCGAAACAATGACCTATGAAGAGTTTGCCGGTCAATTGAAAAAAACGGTATATAATAGCTTCGGGCTCCCGTATCTTCGCGAAACGACTTTTTTCAATGAGTTGGGTTATGTCACATCAAAGGATGAGTTCTATATCATGACATCTACGTTAAAGTCGCACCGCTATGAGTACGATGATAAAGGATATTTATCCGCTATTCGAACGTTTACCGATCAGGAAGAAACTCCACGGGAGGAACTCGTTTTTCTCTATGACACATTTGGAAATCTGACTGAAAAGCAACTCTACCGAAACGGTCAGTACATCACGGAGATCGAGATGCTCTACAATGAAAGAAGCATGCTCCTGACCTATGTACTTACCCGAGACGTGGCGACCAATTTCATCATGATCCTTGGATTCAAGAATCCCGCTTATTTTTAGGTTAGTATGCGGTTATTAATTTTTTATGAGCCCGTCGCTCTGGTCATTTTGCATGAGGCGTTTGTGAAACAGCGCATTGAACGCAATGAAATACTGTTGAAAGGACTATTATGATTTAAACGAGCTGGACGCTTCAGAAAAGAATAATAAAGCTGGCAACATTGCCGTTTAAGATTCATCATTGAAAGAAAAGTAGCTAATACAATTGGAGAATGGATCGTGGTCTTCGCAAAACTTGATAACGACATTGTACTGCCGACAGAAACAAAAGAATGGTGTTAACAATGAAATAAAGGACAGGTATTTCATGGGTTCAATTTGGGAAAAAGTTCGAGTGTTTAGTGTTCGAGATATTTCGAACACGCGAATTACAAAATTCGAAAATTTTGGTACTTGTTCTTAAATAATTCAAGTTGATAAACTCCGTCAAACAGCTTGATCACCTCCCCCGAAGACCAAAATAACTATTCAATCGCTCATAGATCCAAACGACCCCGATCAGCATATCGTAATTATAAAAAAGGTCTTCAACCGGAATGGTGATGATCCTTGGGCCCATTATGTGGGCTTCACTGTACCATACCACGGGCTCAGGTGTGACCGCACCGGTCAGTATTCCATTGACGATCAGAAAAGGGATCATGGCCACCAGGTAAGTGAATGCAAAAGAGCTGTACCAAGCCACTTTTTGCAGATAATAAATTCCCAGTGTGAGCAGGGCTGCAATGATACATGCTGAAGCGGTGTACCAATTCTCCATGTTAAGTATTCCGAAAAGAAAGCCTGCAAATGCGAATGCGAATGCAAAGATCTTTGCGACTCTGCGGAAATCAGCTTTAGGAAAGTATGCCCTCAATACTTCGTAAATAAAAACACAAGCAAAAGGCACTACAAAGAAAAAAGAAACCTCCTCCAAAGGCAGGCTTCCAAGATAGATCCCGCTGAGGTAATCGGGGTTAAAGCCCCAAACCTTATTCTGCGTGAAGTATTCATCCCATATCAGGAAAATCACTGCAACAAGAGTAATCGCAGGAAAAAGAGACCTCCAGTAGGTGTAGAAATGAACTTTTCGGTCGAAACTCAGCAAAAAAGGACCAACGAATGTTCCCAGAATGAGCCAGCCATACAGACTCATTGGTGTACTTTTCTGGATTGGAAGGCTTTCTTTGCCTCGATATAATACTTGCGTGGAACGATCAGCATTCCAAAACACTCGCCATGCTCTTTTCCCCGATGTTTGTGATGAACTTTGTGCGCCTTGCGTATCGCCATGAAATAGGGAGTGTCGATATCGCGAAGCCATTTGAATCTTCTGTGAATGTAAACGTCATGCACAAGAAAGTAGGCAAATCCGTATGCGGCAATTCCAAAACCTATCCAAACCGCCACATAGTTTTGAAAGATCATCCCCAACATGATACACAACCAGGAAGGAATAGCATAGATGAGGAAGAAAACATCATTTTTTTCAAAAAATCCCGGTTCTTCCACATGATGGTCGAGGTGGAAATACCACATGAACCCATGCATCACGAATTTGTGCGTAGCCCATGCCATGAATTCCATGACGAAAAAAGTTGTGATCAATACAAGGGGACCCCACCAAAACATATTAAACAATGTTTAAAACCAAGAAAAACAGAATCAAAATGCAGAACAAGAAATCGAAAACTTTGTTCGACTCGATAAGCTCAAAGCGGTAATAAAGGTAATGCAACGGCATCGAAACTCCAAACCAACACACGTAGTTGTAGATCGGAATTTTGGCTGTGTGCCAGCTCCAGTAATCACTCGTAATGGCAACCGGCTCCATGAAGAAATCCATCAGTGTCATTAGGGCCGCACCAAGAACTGCAGAAAGTAACGCAGACAAACGCAGTTTTGCAACCAATGATGCTGCTGTGACTACCAATATCCCCCAATTCAGGCCGATCACCCAGGGAACACCCCATAATTTCGGGCCGAGATTTTCTCCGTATGCGTAGTCTCCGAATAACCGGCCTGTTTTAGTTCCGATCCATTCAGCACACATACCAACTGAGAAGCAGAGGAGTAGAAAACCCAGAAAGAAAAGGTGTTTTGACCTCCTTGCAACGAGTATCACGCCGAATGACAATAATAAGTTGAGAAAAGAAAGATCAAGAAACCATTCCCTACTACGTGGCAGAAGAATTCCTGTTGTACCGACGGTGTAGAAAATGATCAAAAATCCAATCAGACCAACGTCGAGATAGTGCCTTTTGCTGATTGCTCCGAATTGCATGCTTATAGTAACAAAAAAATAAAAGTAAAGTTTAGTCGAGCCTGCCTCTGACCGTGTTATCGATCATTTCATCTGCATTCCGAAAGTTGAAATTCAGCATACCCCTGATTTTGGAGTTGTCGAATGACATATTGCTGAATGCATTCCGCGCAGTCTCACGGTTAATGGTCGGACTTTTTCCTCTAAACAGAGCAATTAGTGCGGCCGCACGCCACACCAAACCGAGCAGAAATCGTGGGGTCGAGATCGTTGGTGGTCGCTTGTCAAGCCGAAGTGCGATCTTCGTCATTAACTCCCGGAATGTTATGTTCTCTCCGGTACATAAGAAGCGTTCGTTCCTGATAGAGCTGTTTGCAAGGCGCACCATGATCTCAGCTACATCGCGGGCATCCACGATAGCGTTGGAGCCACTTGTATAGAAACGCAATCCTTTCGAGATGGTTCTAAAGATGGTGAGTGAGCTCTCTTCCCAGCTTCCGGAACCGAAAATTAGACAAGGATTCACGATCACACAGTTCAGTCCTTCTTCAACGCCCCTCCATACTTCCTTTTCAGCAGAGTATTTCGAAATTGCATAACCACTTCCCGTTCCTGTTTGTCTCCAGCCTGTGTCTTCCGTGTTCAATTCATACTGCTTACCATTCAGTGCGGCGGTGGAGCTTACGTGGCACAGGGTTTTGACTCCTGCTGAAAGACAAACGTTGACAACATTAGCTGTTCCTTCCCGATTGATCTTCATGCACCGGAAAAAATCCCGTCGGGCAAAAGACACGAAACCCGCGCAGTGGTAGACGGTTTCAGCTCCCTCAAAGGCTTCCTCTAACGATGGGACATCGAGGATATCACCTTGAATCCATTGGATTCTATTGAATTGAGATTCGTATGTTGGACCATAATAAAAAGAAAAAACCTTCTTCACATGTTCGATCCGCTGTTCATCTCGGTAAATGGCACGAATGATTTTATCACCCTTTGACAGCTCGGCAAGTAAATGACTTCCCAATAGCCCTGTTCCACCCGTTACAACTACCATTTTACGAAAGTAAGTTCTTTTCCCGACTTTCCGATATCACGGAAGTCCTAGTTCTGCCATAGGGTCCCAGAAATGAGATGCGAAATTCATGATCTGGTCATTTACAACTACAATACCTTCCTTTTCCAGCGCACTCTGCATGAATAGCGGATCTGAAAAATGCAGCTTTCCGGTGAGTATACCATTACGGTTCACAACACGGTGTGCCGGAACATCAATGTATTTGTGTGACACATTCATTGCCCAGCCAACCATTCGGCTCGATCGTGCTGAACCCAGGTATTTGGCGATTGCACCGTAGGTGGTTACACGTCCGGCGGGTACAAGTCGAACGATCTCCCAAACGGACGCAAAGAAATCCTGGTTTTGTTTACTTATCGTATTAGGTTCCACGATCCTAAATTTCGTCAAACAACCGGAATTAACAAGATGATATTGAAATATTTGCTTTGCAGGCCTAAAGGCAATGGATACTTTATTGAAATTTAGCGTAATGGGAGTAAAAGGACTTTACACGATCGGATTACTGGCACTGTCGAACATCTTCATGACGCTCGCATGGTATGGGCATTTAAAGTTTAGCGGATCGAAACGACTGGCAGGTCTTGGGTTATTTGCAGTGATCCTCATCAGCTGGGGGATTGCTTTCTTCGAATATTGTATGCAGGTCCCTGCGAACAGGATCGGCTTCAAAGATCATGGCGGTCCGTTTTCTCTTCTCGAGCTGAAGGTGATTCAGGAAGTTGTCACCTTGCTGGTTTTCGTGCTTTTTTCGCTCATTTTCTTTAAACAGGAAAGCTTCAAGTGGAACCATTTTGCAGGGATGGCTTGTATGGTTCTAGCCGTCTATTTCATTTTCCGGAAATAACTCATTTCTGGTCAAATCGGTAAGATATCCCTGTGGAAAAGGAGATTCCGAACTCCTCGTCATGCATATAGCGCACACTCATGCCTAGTGCGTTTCGATAGAAATAAGAAATCTCTCCCATAACAGCCAACCGGTATTTGTTGTACTGCACGATCCCCAATTGGAAGCGTGTCCCGTTGAGTTGACCCATTCCCGATCCAATCCCAAATTGCACAGGTCGGAGAGGAATAACATGGTTGAGACCATTGTTGAAGTAGTCATTGCCATTACTTGCGAAAAGATAAAGCACTCTGGTCGGTAAAACTCTGATATCCCAAAGTATATCTCCTTTTAGCGATGGCCCTCCGGTTCGAACGGGTATGTCACCTGAAAACCTGTCCTGAGCGATGTTGTAACCGACGGATAACCCCAGTCCACCTCCGATCCAGCGACTGTCAAAGTTGTACTTACCCCAGATATTCCCGAGAACAAAGTTTTTGAAGTAGGTCGAATCCAAGATGGTTTCATTGGTGTAGGTAGCAACTAAGCCGCTCTTTAGGGTGTGTTTTTCGAAGCGATCACGCGTTTTCACCTTACTGTAATTGGCCGCGAGGGAATGCGAGGTATGTCGGTATTCACTGCCTGTAGGTGTGTAGTATGATCCACCACATCCACTCTGTTGCATGGCCCCGTCAAAGTGATTGTGCGTCTCCATTTCGTAACCTACATCGATCTGGGTATAACTGTGCTCTCCGCTTGATGGGAAGTGTTCCCGGTTGATGATGGAAGGTCTTTGGTCCTGTGCAATGATTGTTCGTCCGAATACAACGATCAACAGCGTGGAAGCCAGCGTGCTCACCTGATAGAACCTGAATACCGGTATGTTCAAATGTCCCAAAGAGAAAAGTAAAACGGGTACGTAGGTGATAATGAGTGCTGTTTGTTCGAGGCCATCGAACCAGCTCCAGAAGAACAGCACAGGTGTGCCACTCAGTATCAATAGGAGTATCCTTCCTTTTTGATTGAGTTCCGAAGAACGATTTTTCTCAGCCGGTCCGTTCTTGCCGAGTTTTCGATAGATCAAAAACAGCAGTACAGCGACCGTCAGTTCTACCCACTGAATAAGCTTAAGTCCAGCGAATTCATGGCCGAAAAGTGGATTATTGAATCCCGAGCGGAACAGGTCAGTGAAGAATGTCAGCATGAGGTACATGGATACCATGAGGAGAAAATATCCGCGATGTAATCGTGCCTTTTTTCGGAGAAAATGGATGATGTAAGCGATCAAGAAACATCCCAGGCTGATAAGCAGTGGTGCCGGAAAAACGGGTAACGTCAGTGCGGTGTTCGGAGCGATCCATCCTTCACTCATTTGGTGCATTCCCGCTACGGAGCAGCTGTCGTATTGTACGCCCAGCCATCCATCCGTTATCTCGCCGTGACAACAACCTGTGGTGAGACAACCGAAACGCTGGATCCCCATTGCTACTGGAAGTGCAATAGCCAACACATCAGGAGTAATAGACCATTCCTTCAAAAGTGCTTTCGAAATGTAGAACCCGAAAAGACCGAAGAGCAGACCTCCGATTATCGTTTTACCATGAGCAGAAGGTAATTGGTGCTGAACCAAAAGCAGCTCCCAGTCTGTAGTTTGAAAGGTCATCAACTTTGCTCCAATCAGAAAGAAAGTGAACGCGGTGAGCATGATAAAGCTCGCATTGTTCAATGAAAGATCTTGTTTGTGGCACTCTCTGAAAAAAAAGTAGGCTCTGACAACAACCGCAAGAAGGAAGGTCAATCCGTAAATGGACTCATTGGGTTCAAATGTCAAAAGATCCTGCATTCAGTGCATATTTCGGCGTGAAATCTAATCGAATGGATTAGGTTGTGTAATCTCAACTTATTCTAGGAAAAATAGTAAAAAAATTTCATAAAATTCTTTTCGTCTTGGCATAACCGCAATTTCCTGTCTACTTTTATGAAGTAAACGGATTAGATCCTCTTATTCTTTAAAGCTTCAGCTTGTTCACATCCATGAAAGGAGCACCATTCATTATTCTGATCGCTTTGGTGATATTGGCATTGTCGCCTGCTGAAAGTTACCGAAGCTTTGATTTGGGCACGCGAACATGCAAATTAGTTACGATTGGATCTACCGATTCGGTCGCTGTTTTTTTATCCCTGCACGACGACGAGAACACCTCTGTAGATGCTTTCAAAGAAGTTCACGAAGAGATAGATCACGCAGCAATGGTGGAATTACAGCAATCTGGTTCGCGGTTGTTGAAATATGGACATGGAGAGAACGATTATTTTGTCGATCCCAACAGGATCTTCTCGATAATCGGTTTGAATAACTCATTGAAGAAGCACAATAAGAGTTATCCCGCTGAGATTTCCGTTTCACTTGCACGATTCACAAAAAACATCCTGGAACATATTTTACCTGAGGATCAAAAAACGTACTTGGTTGCACTACACAATAACACGAATGATCAGTATTCGATCAAAAGTTATTTGGGAAATCCGGATGCAGAAAAAGTGAACATCAACCCGAGCGAAGACCCTGATGATTTTTTCTTGGTCACAGAAATTTCAGACTTCGAATATTTTAAATCATTGAAAAGAAATGTAGTTTTACAGAGTCATGATGCCTTTGATGATGGGTCACTATCGATCTATTGTGAAAGATTCGAACGTCCTTACATCAATATTGAGGCTCAGGATGGCCATAAATCGATTCAAAGATCAATGATTAAAGAGGTATACTCACACATAAAAACAAAATAAAAATGAAAAATCTGTTCCTATTCCTTTGTCTGTTTCTGGTTGCACCGGCTTTTGTTAAAGCACAGACGAACAATTACACCGGTGAACTGGAAGGTAAAAAGATCAAAGGTTCAATGACTTTCCACAAAGACGAAACTGTTACAGGAAGTTTCTTTTACGTTTCCAGTCCTGAGAAGGTATACAAAATTTCTGGTACCAATTTCGTTCAAGGGCAAGTTGAGATCATCGTTTCTTATGCCGGAAAACGGGTGAGTAACGGCTCCCTTACAAAAACACTTACAGATGCTTACATTGTCTGGGAGGGATCGCTTATGTTGGAAAATGGCGACGGTGAGAGCAGTTACTTTATCTTCAGAAGGCCGAGATAGGTTTCCATACCAGCCCAAAACCCCTTCACACTACTCCACCGTAACTGACTTCGCCAAGTTGCGCGGCTGATCTACGTTGCATCCCCTCATTACTGCAATATGATAAGAGAGTAATTGAAGTGGGATAGTCGCTAAAAGCGGAACTAAGTGCTCGTCGGTTTCAGGGATCTCAATCACGTGGTCAGCGATCTCCTTGACATGCTGATCGCCTTCTGTCACAATGGCGATGATCTGACCTTTACGCGCCTTAACTTCCTGAATGTTGGATACCACTTTCTCATAGGATGTTCCTTGCGTAGCGATGACGAACACAGGCATATTTTCATCGATCAATGCGATAGGTCCATGTTTCATTTCGGCCGCAGGATATCCTTCAGCATGAATGTAGGATATCTCTTTTAACTTAAGTGCACCTTCCAATGCAACCGGGAATGAACTTCCTCTACCAAGGTACAGTGCATTGGTCGCGTTCTTGTAGATATCTGCGATCTTTTCTATCTGAGGGTTCTGATCGAGTACTTTCTTGACTTTTTCCGGGATTGCTTCCAGTTCAGCAAGCATCGTGTGGAACTTACTATCGCTCAAGGTTCCTTTTTTGTGCGCCAGCGACAGTGCCATTAAGGTAAGCACGGTAACCTGAGCTGTAAAGGCCTTTGTCGAAGCTACACCGATCTCCGGTCCGGCGTGTGTGTAGGATCCTGCATCTGTTATACGTGATATAGAGGACCCAACTACGTTACAAACTCCCAATATCGTCGCGCCTTTTGATTTTGCCAGTTCCAGTGCTGCCAAAGTATCTGCCGTTTCGCCTGATTGTGATACGGCGATCACCACGTCATTTTCATTAATGATCGGGTTTCTGTATCGGAACTCACTTGCGTATTCCACTTCGACATTGATGCGCGCAAGGTCTTCAAATAAGTATTCTCCTACAAGACAAGCATGCCAGGATGTTCCGCAAGCGACCATAACGATACGCTGCGCATTGATCATTTTTTGCTCGTATTCTTTGATCCCGCCTAACGAAACCCATCCTTCTTCTGCATTCAAACGACCCCGGAAACAGTCTTTGATCGACCGTGGTTGTTCGTGGATCTCTTTCAGCATGAAATGCTCGTAGCCACCTTTTTCAAGTGCTTCAAGTTGCAGCTCTAACTGCTGGATATAGGGAGTCTTTTCCTGGTTCTTGATGTTGAAGATCTTGAGTCCTTCTTTGAGGTCAACAACTGCAATCTCCTCATCTTCCAGATAAACCACACGTTTGGTATATTCAACGATTGGCGTTGCATCCGATGCCAAATAGAAGTCATTTTCTGTCCCGATCCCTACAACTAATGGTGAACTTTTTCGTGCTGCAACAAGTTGATTCGGCTCATTCTTTGACATAACAACGATCGCATAAGCACCAACAACACTATGTAAGGCAAGACGAACAGCTTCCGCCAACGGTACTCCTTCATTTTTTCGGATGTCATCAATAAGGTGCACAAGTACTTCTGTATCCGTTTCACTACGAAAGGTATATCCGTGGTTACTGAGTTCTTTTCGGAGGGAATCATAGTTTTCAATGATGCCGTTATGGATCAGCACGATATCCCCTTCCGACGAAGGATGTGGGTGGGCATTCACATCATTTGGTGCTCCGTGGGTGGCCCATCGCGTATGTCCAATACCGGAATAGCCACCAAGATCGAAGGCCGCAGCATATTCTTCAAGGTTCGATACCTTCCCTTGCCGCTTGAAGAGATTGATCTCACCATTGTTCAATAAAGCGATACCGGCACTGTCATACCCACGGTATTCCAATCTTTTCAAACCTTTGATTATGATCGGATAAGCTTCTTTCTTTCCAATATAGGCAACGATTCCACACATGTCAGTATTCGGTGTAGGTAACGATTAATTGAGGTTTCTTCTTGTTGGTTGTGTTGGGGCCGTTGAAAACGATCCTGTCAGCAGAAGTAATGAAAAATCGGGGTGAAAAGATTAGCTCTGAATTGGGAAGTAAGCCTGTCGCCACACTTTGAACAAAAGACCTCAGATCGATCTTGAAATGTTTTTGAAAGTCCACATAGGTTCCGAAAACACCGATACTGGCAAAGTCATTTGGATTCTCCACAGGTCGCGTCGCAACGGAAACCTCAAAACCTGGATTGTATGCCGATCCCGTTTGGTATTGCACCGGTAAATATAGCTCCGCCTTGTGGATCACCGATTTTTTTGGCAGACCACTGATCCCGGGTATTTGAACGACAGCCCTGCTTTTGAATGCCTGGGCATAGAACTCCTTCTGACCACTCACAGTATCGTTGATTACCGTCTGCACCGGTTTGCCTGCATTGTTGATCTCGACATGGTTGAAGTCGATACAAGCAGTATTGATTACAAGATCGTATCTTTTCTGCGTTCCATCCTGAGTATAATAGATGGTTAGCTTGGAGAGCGGGTCATTGATGTTGAAATAGTATATGCCACCGTTTCCGGATGAAGGATTCGGATGCACGCAGCGTACCCGAATTCCCTTGAAAAAGTCCAGGAAGGTTTCTACGGAAGAGAACGCAGTTCCATTCTCCGCTTCATCGATGAGAGCTTCACCGAGTGAATTGCGTAATCGGATCCTGAGTTGTGTGTCTACCGTATCTTCACCGATCACGGTTATCCCTTCGGGGTTGGGAGTGATAGTTTCATAACCTGGCTCAACAAGATTAGTTGAAGCGACCGCAAGATCAGTGAAAGCATAGTACATGGAATCTTCATCCAAGGCCTCCGTGAGCTCGTTCACCTCGAGCGTGATGGGATCAAAGTCACCATAGTATCCTTCGTATTCTAACCCTAGCATAACGGAATCCACAGCAATGGTGGTGATGTCTCCAAAGTTGGGATTGACGCCGGAAATCCTAAGTTGCGTGTAAAAGCTGGCGTCCATTGGACCGAATTTCGGGTCATTGTATTTTCCCAGAACACTGTATGCAGGATCTTTGGTGATGACTGAGTCATCCAATATGGTAAAGGTCGTAAGCTCGAAAGTGTCGATCTGGTTGGCATTGAGTAATTCGTTCTGGTCTAGATTGTTCAATCCCAAGCCGTTTTCTTTTTTCTTGCAAGAAAGCATGACCAGGTTTACCAGTAAAAAAGTAGCGGAAAGTATAACTACCTTCCGCCACGAACTCCTTTGTTCATTCTGCATCTTATATGAGAACTGATTCTTCAATTACCTTGTCGAAAAAGTCGGACATTGCTTTGGTTCGTTGCTCCTCAGGAACAAAATCAAGCTTCAGGCAGCTAGCTTCATCGAAAACGCTTCTGAGATTTGGGTCAAGATTTTCACTTCCAACGGTAATCCCATCCGCATATTTTGCGATCACTTTCGAAATATTAATATAACTGGTATCGTTGAACTGATCGGCCAATTCGGCATCAAAACCGTCGAATTTGAGCTTATCTGAAAATCGAGCATCCCAATTTTTCGAGAAACCTTCATTGTAGATACTGTAAACAACCTTCGTATCTGCGAAATGCGGGTCTTTGCTATACAGTTTCTTTATGTACAATGCCATTAGGGAAGTCATCCAACCGTGGCAATGGATCACATCCGGCTGCCAGCCTAATTTCTTGACTGTTTCCAATACTCCACGGCAGAAGAACATGCTCCGTTCGTCATTGTCATCGAATGCATTGCCGTTGTCATCAGCGACGGTGTATTTGCGTTTGAAATACTCATCATTATCGATAAAATAGACCTGCATGCGGGCTGCTGAGATAGAAGCAACCTTAATGATCAACGGATGGTCCGTATCATCAATGATCAGGTTCATGCCGGAAAGACGTATCACCTCGTGAAGCTGATGCCTTCTTTCATTGATACACCCAAAGCGTGGCGTGAACACACGAATCTCTTTTCCCGACTCCTGGATACCTTGTGGAAGGTTCCTGGCTGTTGATGCTATTTCAGATTTTGGTAAGAAAGGAAAGATCTCCTGAGAGACGAAAAGTATTTTCTTTTTCTCCATGAAAACAGATTCGTAAAAACGATACAAAAATATAGAAAAAAAAGCGCAACTTCAACAAAAACGAATAGTTTTGTCTACCAACCTTCCGTCTGATGGATAAAACGAGCGTATTCAACAGTTCCTCTGAGTTAAGAGATGTTCTGAATGCAGAAAGGCAGCTTGGAAAATCCATTGGTTTTGTTCCGACGATGGGCGCCCTGCATCAGGGTCATTTAGCACTTGTCGATCGGGCTCTGAATGAATGTGACTGCGTTGTAGTGAGCATTTTTGTCAACCCAACCCAATTCAACAATCCCACTGATCTCGAGAAATATCCCCGAATGCTGGATGAGGATATCAGTCTTTTGAATTCTGTCGGTCAAGTACTGGTTTTTGCCCCGGAATATTCAGAGGTTTATCCGGAGGGAGAACAGTTCATGGGTATCGATCTGAACGGTTTGGATGAAGTGCTGGAAGGAAAGTTCAGACCCGGACATTTTCAGGGAGTGGTGCATGTGGTCAGGAATCTATTCAGGATCGTGCAGCCTGATAAAGCCTATTTCGGATTAAAGGATTTTCAACAGGTCGCTATTATAAAGCATATGGTTCGCACCCTGAATCTCCCTGTGGAGATCATTGAGTGTGCAACCACAAGAGACGATAACGGTCTGGCCCTGAGCAGCAGAAACATGCGTCTATCTGAACAAGAGAAAGAGGAAGCGCTGATCATCCCGAAAACGCTCTACATAGCGAGGGATGCAGTGAGCGGACATACTCCTGACCAGG
>Ga0315902_10005500_pt1 | contig 17853 bp, 11 predicted proteins | sample LakEriMetagenome_9_FD_203523 | JGI IMG/M metagenome (GOLD analysis project Ga0315902, IMG submission 203523) | Freshwater fungal communities from buoy surface, Lake Erie, Ohio, United States - Buoy 12 MA117 | ecosystem: Environmental > Aquatic > Freshwater > Lake > Lake biofilm | place: USA... | reverse complement strand
GAAATCCAAAGTCCGCTGGCGATCGATCGACGAAACTCCGGGGGGGGCGGGGCGGAATGCGGCAGGATATCTCAGAGTTTTGCGGAATCCGGGAAGTTCCAGCAGATTGTAATCGGTCAGGGTTTTTGGGACGGCGGTCTCGCCATAGAACCGCTGCCACTGGCGTGTCACCAGATCCGCATCGAGATTGAGCGGTGCGGCGGGATCGACCGGGACACTGGAGTGGGGAAGACGAAAAATGGGACCATCGACCCTGGGAATTCGCGAACTGAGGGTGAGGCCCGGGTTGAAATCGATCGAAGGGGCGACAAATTCGGTGAGTGAGTGAATGCCAGCCATGGTACGTGTGGCGAAATGGCTGCCGAGGGCAGCGATTGCCAGGAGACCAATCCGCAGGGAAGGCATTGAAATCTCAGAACACCTGCGAGAATCGAGGTTGAACCAAGGCGGTGACGAGGCGGGCACCTGCTGACAGCGAGCGGACTGTCTGGAGAGAGGCCCAATCAAAAAAAAAGGCCGGTAGACACGAAGTCTACCGGCCTGGTCAGACGTGAGTCGCGAAGATTATCGCATCTTGCGACGGGCGACAACCAAACCAACCAAGCCCATCGCAGCGAGCGCGAAGGTTCCGGGCTCGGGCAGGCTGCTGGTCGAGAAGAACAGCCGGTCGAACTCAGAAACGCCGGGGGTTGTCGCGTTAACAGCGACCAAGCCCTGCAGACGGATCTTGACGCCGCGGATGAACGTCACGTTTCCGACGGGAGCCGTGAAGTCGGACAGCTTGAACGAGAACCCGCCATTCTTGAACTTGTCGAGGCCAAGCTGCAGGGTCGAAGTCTGGACAGATCCACCAGTAGTGGTTGACCACTTGACAGTGGCGATGATCGCCGGAGCCGCCGTACCAGTGCCATTACCACCAGGGGCAACCTGAGGCATCAAGACATTCAGCCAAGTCATGCCGCTGGCATTGATTGGGCCAGGAGAGGGATTCGGGAACGACGTAAACGAACCAGTCGTCGCCGGGGCCGCAGCGACACCGTCGTACCAGACTTCCCAGTTGTTGCCGGCACCGGTCGCCGTGGTTGACATCCGAAGATGTCCGCCAGCGATCGAGTAGGTCGAGGCCGACCCGCCGGTCTTGTTCTGCTCCCGGACGCCACCGTGAACATTCGTGAGTCCACTGACGTTCCAGGCATTCTGGGACGCACTGGCCGGGGGAGTCCCCAGCTGGGTGAAATCGTCGACAAGCACGGTGCCTGCCATTGCAGTTCCCATCGACATCGCAACGGCCACTGCAGCCAGAAGCGACGCACTCGTCTTCAAACGCATCTGTCATCCCTCTCTTTCTAGGTGTGTTGGTCTCGGTTCACACTCACGTCGGACCAAGTCGTCTCCGCATGCCTAAATCGGGTTTCCCCTGTAGACACATAGAGTCAGGTTATCGGCCCTGTGGGGGAACCGCAAGGGGAAAAGGAAAAATATTTGATGGTTTTCCCAAATTGCGGGGTTGGCGGATCCCGGGGCCGGTGGTTTGTGCGAAGTCTGGGCAGAATTGGCCTGATGGCCGGGGGCGGGGAATGCGGGGGATGGAAGGGGGGATGCGCTGGTTGACTCCCGTTCGCGGTTTCTGGTGGGGCTGTGAATTGTTGAGGCTTCTGGCCTCGCGATCGGAGAGCGGTTTTTGGGACCGCCCTTGCCGGACATATTGACGCGTTGAATTCTGAAGTCCGCGATTTCGAGACGGCGTTCGTGTTCGCTTTGACAGGGTCATCAGTGCCGTGGTCCACGTGGGGGAGTTCATCCCCATCAACGCCACGGTTCTTGATCAACGCCTCGTTTTTTTCCCGACAGCCGTCTGCGGCCCCTGCCGATCAGTCGCTCAAGACATCCAGCATCGTCTCGAGTGGTCCGGGCGATACTTCGATGAATCCGTCAAACGGCTGATTCATCTCCAGCAGCATGAACAGGGCACCGGCCATCGCCAGCGAACTGAGGACCAATGCTCCCAGGGCGGTCCGGTTCGCTGGTGCCAGCAGCCCAAAACTGAAAAACAACAGGCCGAGCCAGACGATCAACATCGCAATCAGGGGCGGGGGAAGTTGCTGCTCCGACTTTTCCAGAACCTGCCAGACAGACCGCCCCACCTCCCCCCCCAACACAGCCGCTTCCTTGCGAGTCAATTCCTGCCCCGGCGACTCGACCGGCAACGCCTCAATCTGCTTCAAAACATCATTGAACCGCCGCATCCGCTGCGCCTCTTTCAGACGCCGGTCGACCGGTTCCTGGGAATACCACAACAACTCCCGCCCCAACTGCATCGATTCCCGCAGTTCACCGCGCAGTGGCTCGGCGACCGGGCCAAATCGACGCAGTGCCTGATCCAACTGAATCACGCGCGTGCTGAACGCGATGACACCTTCATTGGCCTGGTCAAATGTGGACTTGGCCGATCCCACCAGCAGCCCGATCGTCAACGCCACCACGGTTCCCAAAAGTCCCGAGGCGGTCCGAATCATGTCCCTCGATTCGCCCTGCAAATGATCTTCGGGAAGTCGTGATTGCAGCAGTTGTCCCAGGCCAATCCCGGCCCACATCGACAGTGCCGTCAGAAAAACAAGCGTCAAAGACTCCATGTCCCTCTCGGATCGCCATGCCATCGTCTGGAAGAAACTCGGACTCCATCACTCCCGCCGGGGGAACTCGCCGCAGAGGGCGCAGCATAAGTCGTCACCCTCGCCGAATACAGCCCCCCGAGGTCAGTCCCGGGTTTTCCCCGTCAGCCGTCGGCAAGTTCCGGCGGAACTGTGCCTGGCGAGCGGTTCAGGGGGGTAACCGTGCGGCCTTCGGGCGCACAGGACTCGCCCGAAATCGCTGACGAGGCCCCCGAGATGGACCCGCCAGCACCTGCGGAGGGGGATCTTCCTGGGCATCGAGGTGCTGAACGAGATGCCAGGTGGCGTCCGCTTCCAGTCCCGCGAAGACCACCACACTGTAGCGGTCGTTGAGTGGGTTGGGCCCGGCACAGATGACCCCGGCACCCGGGTCAGTCCACGTTTCCCCGCGGACCTGAAAGGAATTGGAACCGAACTGAACGGGTAACCGGCTTCCCAGTGCCTCCCCCCGGGAATGGCACGCGGGGCGACCAATCAGCAGCAGGTGATGCGACCGACATTCCTCGTCCGTCACTTCGTGATCGGCCTTGATGGGGAGTGTGGCATTGGAGAACCGCCGACCGACCTCCCGTTGAAGCAACACCGCGGCTTCTTTCTGGGCGGCCCGGTCCCGCCGGGTCCCGTACACAATCAGCGTTCGCTCGGGTTCTTCTTCAAAGCTGAAGATTGTCCAGTCGTTGCCCCCGGTCTCGACCTGCGGCGGTTGGGTGATGTGGGCCGCAAACCAGTCGGCCGTTTCGACATCCAGGTTCTGCCGGAGGTGGGTGACGAATTCCCCGGTTGTCACCTCGTCCCCGCCGCGGGCGGTTCCAAACGTGTCAAGCAGATGGCAGAACGCGGTTCTTCCGATCCGCAGCCGCAACAGGTGCATCAGCCAGACCCCCTGTCCGCAGGCGATGTCATACCATTCCTGGCGGACCGGATCGGCTTCGATCGAGGCCAGGGACACCTCCCGTCCCAGGCGGCGGACGGCAGTGCGCCAGCGGGAGACATGCTGAAACAGAGCCAGGTCGAGGAGATCGTGTTCGGAACGGCGCAGGGGCTCCTGACCCGCCTCGGCTTCCAGGGACTGCTCGAGGGAGACCACCTTTTCGTACTCGGCAAATGCGGCCGCCAGCCAGGTGTCGGCGGGACTTGCCGCCAGGAGTGTGCCGTGCCAGGCGGGAGGGTGGTCGAAGTCAAACGGGACGCGCGGCTGCGGTTCGTCGATGGGATGTTCGACCAGGGGGGACGGGGTGGTATCTCCCGGCATCTCCCCGGCCGCAGCCCGGGGGGGCGGGTCAATCTTCAACAGGGTCCAGTCATGGCTGACCAGGGGCTGTATGGCGGGGTAGTCGTCCCGGTCCTGGGGAGCGGGGTCCCAGGTGCGACCCAGGGGGGGGCCAAACAGGCCCCAGCTCTGCAGCTTGCGGGCGAGGTCGGCCGTGGTGAACTTGGCATCGCAGGAGGGAAACGCGGCAATGGGTGGAGTGGTGAATGCCTCAAATCCAAAGGCTTCGCCAATCTGGCCCCGGGAGCGTTCAAACAGGTCTTTCCACGCGCTGTCCCGCGTGCGGGGATGAATCACCAGGTTGGCCGGCTTGCCACGCAGGTGGGGGGTCGTTTCCCGCAGGACCTCGACCGAACGGGGGGTATTGCAGCCCCAGTAGAACCCCCGTGTTCCTCCCAGCCATTCCTCCCGACTGCTGCGCCACAGTCGCGAGTGGCGTGTCCCCAGTTCGAACATCGCGATCTCATTGGTGTTGATGTCGGCCAGCAGCCATTGGTTTGTATAGAGGCCGTTGCTGCGGTCTCCCAGCAATTCAACCGCCCGGTCGATGGTTGAGGCGTATTGAACCGCCTGTCGGATCCGGGAGGCGAGGGCCTGGCCCTGGGGATCGAAATGGGTCTGGGTGATGGTGGTCTCGGCAATCACGAGCCCAGCCCCATTGAGGTAATAGTCGAGGCCGCTCTGGATCCCGCCGGGGGAGGTCTGGAAGACGAGGCGGTGGCCGGCGGCGGGCTGGATGTCGAGCCAGACGTTGAAGTGCCGGACTTCATTGAGGCTCGACATGGTGATATGCCCCAGCACCGGCCGGCCGTCGGCGGTGGCCGGCCCGGTGGCCACGAAGGCGCTGCAATGTTCGAGTGGCTTGTGACGGGGAACCGAGTACTGCGGACGTTCCAGTCGTCGGGTCTCGAGTCCCCGGGGAGTCGCCCGCAGGCTGTCGTCGAGAAACGCGAGTTCTCCCCCGGCATTGATGACGGCAATATCCACGAGGTCGATGCGTCGGTCGTCGAATTTCGCCCCGGCGGCGGCCGCTCCGTCGGCAATCCCCTGCATCTCCTCGAGGTCCTCGGCGGCGTAGCGGCGGAGGAACAGCGCGTCGACGAGCCGGCGGGTCTCCTTCCAGGCGTTCTGGGGGTCTTGATGACTGCGGACCTCGGCCATCACCTTGATGTAATCGGCGATCTGTCGCGAGAGGAGCTGTCCGTGCTGCCAGCCTCGGTCATACGGTTCCCCCTCGATATGGACGACCAGCCAGCCATCCTGGGGATAGCACCATGCCGGTCCGCAGCGCCGCACCGCCACCGGCTCGGGAACGTAGTCGGCGTGTCCCTCGACCTGGGGGGCCTGGGCCTGCAGCATCCCTCCCGACAGCCAGCCCAGGCCGAGTGCCATCAGCAGGGGGAGTCGCCAGCCCAGTCGTCGGACGTCACCACTCAGTCCGCCGAAAACTGCGGGTGGTCGGCATTGGCAGATCGGGTTGCCAGGCATTCCCCGGGGGGGGCTTCGGTCATGCATCCGGCAAGCGATGGCAGGGGCCATGAGAACTCCAGAAGCGGGGGATGGCAGCGGGAACGCCCCACCCGGTCTGCTGGCGCGAAGTGGGATGCCTCGCCGGGCGGTCGATTCAGCCCGGTCCCGCGACCGGGTCCAGGTCGTGTGCGAACTGCAGTTCCGAGAGCGAACGGTACAGGCCGTCGGGTTGCCGCAGCAACTCTTCGTGGGTCCCGGCTTCACAGACCTGTCCGTCACGGATGACGTAAATGCAGTCGGCCCGGCGGATGGTGGCCAGGCGATGGGCGATGATGATCGAGGTGCGCCCTTCCATCAGCGTTTCGAGGGCCTGCTGGACGAGGCTTTCACTCTCGGAATCGAGCGAACTGGTCGCTTCGTCGAGGATGAGAATGGCCGGGTCGCGCAGCACGGCCCGCGCGATGGCGACCCGCTGACGCTGTCCACCCGAGAGCTTGACTCCCCGCTCTCCCACCACGGTCTGGTATCCCTCGGGGAAGGCCGCGATGAAGTCGTGGGCGTTGGCCTTGCGGGCGGCGAGCTCGATCTCGGCCAGTGTCGCGTCGGGGCGACCGTAGGCGATGTTCTCGGCAATCGTCCCGCCGAACAGCAGCACATCCTGCGGCACAATCGCCATCTGTGACCGCAGGGGCCGCAGGGGGTAGTCGCGCACATCCCGGCCGTCGATCCGGACCTCGCCGGTCTGTGGCTCGTAAAATCGTGTCAACAGCGAGACGACGGTGGACTTGCCGGCACCGCTGGGGCCGACCAGTGCGATCCGCTGACCGGGGCGGGCCCCCAGGGAGAGGCCCCTGAGCACCTGGACTTCGGGACGGGAGGGATAGGCGAAACCGACGTTGCGGAAATCGACATCGCCGGCGATGCGCGGCAGGGCCGTCTCGGGCATCGACTCTGGCACGACCGTGGGGCTGCGGACCACCAGCGGATTGGGTTCGGTCGGTTCCCGGAGCAGTTCCCGCACCCGCTGGGTGGCCCCCAGCATGCGCTGCAGTTCGCTGTAGAGACGGGCGAGCTGCCCTGCCGCCATCGAAACCGAGAGCGAGTACAGCAGGAATTGCGACATCTGTCCCACGGTCAATTGACGGGCCTGGATGAGGTGGCAGCCATAGATCAGGACACTTCCCATGATGGTCATGAAGAAGACCGACATGAACGAGGCAAACATCGCCTGGTGCCAGGCCCCCCGCACGACGGCTGCCAGGACTTTGTCCAGCCCCTGCGAATACCGCCCCACCTCATAGTCTTCGCGGGCGAAGGCCTTGACAGTGGCAATGCCCTGGAGCGATTCCTCAACGACGACGTTGGTTTCTGCCAGGCGATCCTGGGATTCTCGCGAGAGAATGCGGGCCCGACCGCCGAACAGCTTGCCCGCCCCCACGGCAATCGGGACGAGTACAAGGACAATCGCGGTGAGCCGGGGGGAGGTGATGGCCAACAGCGAGACCGCTCCCAGCAGGGTCAGCAGTTGGGTCAGGACCTGCGGAATCGACGAGGTAAGGGTCGATTGGATCTGTCCCAGGTCTCCCGAAATGCGGCTCGTGAGTTCGCCCACACGCCGTTGTGCGAAGAAGCCCATCGGCAGTTGGACAAGGCGGGTGTAGGTGTCCCGCCGGAGGTCGCACATGGTTTGTTCGCCAAGCCGTGTTCCCCAGACGATCTGGACGGCATTGAACAGACTGCGGACCACGACGATGCCGGCGAGGGTCCAGGCGAGTTGCGTCAACCGGCCCGACGAGGATGCCCCCGCCTCCAGTCCCCGCTGTGCCGCATCAATCATCTGCCCGCCAATCCAGGGGAGGGCCAGGCCCGCCAGGGCATTGACCATCAGGCACGACCAGGCGAGGGCGAAACCCCAGCGGTATGGAGCCAGGTAGCTGAAGAAATGCCACAACTCCCCCAGGGTTTCCCGATTGATGGGAGCCTTGGGGACATCGTGGCGGGAGGAGTGGGCGTGAGCGTGAGACCGCATGGAAATGCCGGTTTTTGAGGGGCCAGCCAGGGCTCGGCATCGTCGGCACCAGGTGCCGCCTGCAGGGCCGGGCTGGTCAGCAGGGAGTGGCTGGGGAGACTACGCCCCCCGGGCTGGCCCGAGGGCGAGATGATCCAGCAGGGGAGCCAGGTCGCGGTAGTCGGGGACGATGAGGTCGGCCCCGGCCTCGATGAGGCGGTGCCGTTTCCAGTCGTTGATTCCCACCCGATGGGTTTCGTCGCTGGCGACACCGACCGCGATTCCCCCCACCCGGCTGACCTCCTGGATCTCGACGAAACCGTCGCCGAACCCCAGCAGTTCGCCAGGGCCCAGCTGCAACTCGGCCACCAGCTTTTCAATCACCATCTTCTTGGAAAAGTTGCGGTAATCGTCGATGGCACCGTAGACCCGACCACCAAAAAATGTATGCAACTGCAGCGCCTCGAGTTCCTGCTTCACGTACATCAGGTCGGTGCCGCTCGCGAGATGGAGCTCGAGTCCAAGGTCGGCCAGGGCCTGCAGCAGTTCGAGCGAACCCGGGACGGTGAGGCTCTCGGTGGACAGGGTGCCGTCACGCAGACCCCGGGTACGGCCATGGATGCGCTGCAGCAGTTGTTCGTGGTATTCGTGCTTGTAGGCGATTGGGTCGAGGGGTTCGCCGCCGCGGGCGCGGATCTCTTCGGCCAGCTGGATCATCTGGTAGATGGTCTGCTTGCCATTGAGCCGCATGACGAATTCTTCGACCCGCTGCCGGAGTTGGTCGCGCGGCTCAGCCCGGGGGGTCTGCGCCAGGTGTTCGACCATGAGTGGGATCATCACCTCCGGCCAGCCTTCGCGGATCAGCGACAGAGTCCCGTCGAAATCGAACAGGGCAACCCGGACCCGACCACGGGGGGTTTTTTCGTGGACAATCTCGACGCGGGTACCGGCAAGAGAGTGGCGATCGGCGGGAAGGGCCGGAAGCATGAGGAGGCAGCTCAATTCGCAAGAGAAGGAATCGGAAGGATTTCCGGGGAAGACCTTCTCAAGACTCTATCGTGTTGGTTCAGGCGGGGCGAGGAGTCGACGGCGGGAAGACTCGTTGCCACAGCAGGTGTCCCGGGGGTTCCGGTTGCGGCGCGGGGGTGGGGCCGGCCGCCTCTCCGGTAATGGTCCCCGCCCAGGTCTCGGCCCCCAGTTCAAACTCGAACCGGGACTCGCCGGGAGTGTCGAGCAGGGTGCGGTAGGTTCCCGACAGAATCCGGACCACCGAACCCCGGTTGCCCGAGACTGGACCCTCGTAATCGAGGTAGATCGACCGGTGGGGAGGGAGGGCCACGAGGGGGATCGGATGGTGCGGCTGCGGAAGTTCTGGCAGACGCCAGGTGCGCAGGTTCGCCCCATTTTCGAGCATCAGGTCCCAGTGCAGTTGTGGCCAGTCATGTTGCAAAATGACAAAACGCGGCATTTTTCAGCAGTGCCAGAGGGGTTGACGAGTTTTTCCGCACTGCGGCGCGATTTTCGCTACGTTGCGGTAAGATGCAGCAGTGGAGGGCCCTGCATAGCCGTCGGCTATGTGGAAATTTGTTCAGAATGGATTGTCTGGTTCCGTTTCAGAAGTGGGCGTCACTGAGTCGGTTCGGCGTTGATCCCGGCGGGAAGGGGGATCAGCGGTGTGGACGTGGGAGTTCAGGCGTCTGGTTCGGTTCTTGAGTGCGCGTGCAAGATGACTCCAGCCAAAGTACTGGCCTTATGCCGTGAACGCGAGATCAAGGCGATCGATCTGCGATTCATGGACTTTCCGGGAACGCAGAAGCATTTCACGATTCCGGTGCAGGCACTCACCGAGAAGTCGTTCGAAGACGGTCTGGGCTTCAACGGCTCGTCGATCCGGGGCTGGAAGTCGATCAACGAGAGCGACATGCTGGTCGTGCCGCAGGCCGAGACGGCGATCATCGACCCGTTCATGCCGCACACCCTGGCACTGACCTGCAACATCCAGGATCCGGTGACCCGGGCCGACTACGCCAAGGATCCGCGGAATGTCGCCCGGAAGGCCGAGGCGTACATGAAGCAGACCGGGTTGGCCGACACGGCCCAGATCGGTGCCGAGGCGGAGTTTTTCGTCTTTGACGACGTGCGTTTCGATCAGAACGAGCACGAGAGCTACTACCACGTCGACAGCGTGGAAGGGGAGTGGAATCGGGGGACGGGAAATGCCCGGGGGAATGCCGGCTACCGGATTCGGCACAAGGAGGGGTATTTCCCGATGCCTCCGGCCGACACCCTGCAGCCGCTGCGCACCGACATCATGCTGACCCTCGAAGAGTGCGGCATCGAGGTCGAGTCGCAGCATCACGAAATCGCTTCCGGCGGCCAGTGCGAAGTGGACATGAAGTACCAGCCGCTGTTGCGGATGGCCGACAATCTCTGCGTGTACAAGTACGTGGTGCGGAACGTCGCGGCCCGTCATGGCAAGACCGCCACGTTCATGCCCAAGCCGCTCTGGAACGACAACGGTTCGGGGCTGCATGTCTCGCTTTCGCTGTGGAAGAAAGGAGACAACCTGTTTGCGGGTTCCGGGTATGCCGGTCTTTCTCCTCTCGCCCTGCATGCGATTGGCGGAATTCTGAAGCATGCCCCCGCCCTGATGGCGTTCTGCTGCCCGACGACCAACAGCTACAAGCGGTTGTTTCCCGGGTTCGAGGCCCCCATCAGCCTCACCTTCAGCAGCCGCAACCGTTCGGCGGCGATCCGGATTCCAGTCTACAGCCCGGGGGCCGAGAGCAAGCGGTTTGAATTCCGGCTGCCAGACTCGGCGGCGAATGGCTATTTGGCGTTTGCCGCGATCCTGATGGCGGCCCTCGACGGCATCCAGAATCGGATTTCCCCGGGGCAACCCCTCGACAAGGACATGTACGACCTGCTTCCCGAAGAGCTGGCCGTGCATCCCCGCCCGGCGGGCTCACTGGAGGCGGCACTGGACGCACTCCGCCGCGATCATGACTTTCTGCTGCGGGGAGACGTCTTCACCGAAGACGTGATTGATACCTGGATCTGGTACAAGACCGAACACGAGGTCGATGCCCTCAAGCAACGCCCCCATCCGTTTGAATTTGCGATGTATTACGACATCTGACCCGGGTTGGGCCACCCTTGGATCTTGTTCGAGTGGCGACCGTTTGACCGGTCCTACCGTTCAACGGGGCGGCAGGGAATTGCGGGCGACCCACAAACCACCTGGTCGGACAGGCTCGTGGCTGTGGCCGGGTGCTGAGCCGGGGGTGTGTGTTCGTGTGTGTAGTTGTCTCGGAAAGTCGGGACCGTGCAATTCGCGAGCTGTGCCGCCCCGTTCCGTCGGCGGGTTCTTTCGAAACCCAGCGGCCACAGCGGGGTTGAATACCGGGAGAGTTCCCTCGGCACCTGGGTGCTGTTCGGAATTTGTCCCCTGAGTCGCGGCCGGTTCGGTGTCGCTCCCGTGTCTGTCAGGCAGGGGAATGCCGACGCCGGTGTCGTTTCGCGGCGTGCACCCGATTCGCCAGGCCAGATTCTCTGGAAGGAAACAGTTGTGATGCGATCGATGCCAATTTCGCGTCGGGGAGTTCTGGCGTGCCTGGGGGGGCTGGCTCTGAAGGCTGGAACACCCGTCTGGGGGGGAGACTGGAGTCGGTTTCGGGGTCCCAACGGCAGTGGAATCGCGACTGAAACGGTGCCGACGCCGACGACGTTTGGTCCGGAAGAGAACCTGCAGTGGAAGACCACATTGCCAGGGCCCGGATCGTCGTCCCCCATCGTGGTGGGAGACCGGGTTTACATCACCTGCTGGTCGGGGTATGCCGAGGGACGTGACGACTTGGGAGATCTCCGGAATCTCAAGCGGCACCTCGTCTGCCTCGACCGCCAGACGGGAAAGATGGTCTGGGATCGAACCATCGATTCGGATGGCCAGGAAGAGGCCTACCGGGGAATGTTTGCCGAGAATGGCTATGCTTCGCACACCCCGGTGAGCGATGGCGAACGGATCTACGTGTACTTTGGCAAGGGGGGGGCGGCGGCCTTTGACCTCTCGGGGGAGAGATTGTGGCTGACATCTTTGGGCAAAGAGTCGGACCGGCGGGGCTGGGGATCGGCTTCCAGCCCGGTGTTGTATGACGACCTGGTGATCATCACGGCCTCCGCCGAAAGCCAGGCGCTGGTGGCGCTCGACAAGCAAACCGGGAAGGAAGTTTGGCGAAAAGAGGCCGAGGGCTTCGCGGGGACCTGGGGAACCCCCGTGCTGGTGAAAGTCGACGACAGCCGGACCGACCTTGTGCTGGCCGTCCCCTATGAAATCTGGGGATTCGATCCGAAGACCGGAAAGTTGCGGTGGTACTGCGAGGCGATGAATACCGATTCGTTCTGCTCGAGTGTCGCGGTCGACAAGGACGTGATTTATGCCGTCGAAGGACGGGGTGGGGGTTCGATCGCGGTCCGGGCCGGCGGCAGCGGAGATGTGACGAAGACGCACGTCGTCTGGTCGGGCCGGCACAACAGCCGGATCAGCACCCCTCTCGTGGTCGACGGGCGGGTCTATTTCATCACGGGGGGGATCGCCAACTGCATCACTGCCGAGAAGGGGGACAAGGTCTTCCAGGCCCGGCTTGGTGAAGGGGGGAATGCCCCCGCCGGTCCCGGTGCGGGAGGACGGCAAGGCCGGGGCGGATTTGGCGGCGGCGGTTTCGGCGGGCCGGGAGGTGGTCGCGGGGGAGGCCGGGGCGGGCAGGATTATTCGTCCCCCGTGGCGGCCGACGGCAAGCTCTATTATGTCTCCCGCGGTGGGGACATCCACGTGCTGAAGCTCGGGGAGACGTTTGAAAAGCTGGCGACCAATCGGCTGACCAGTGAAGCCGAGGACTTCAGCGGCACTCCCGCGATCAGCGACGGCCAGATCTTCATCCGATCGAGCCGTCACCTGTATTGCGTCAGCCTTCCGGAAGTCCGCAGCCAGAAATGAAACTGGGGTTCGCTGTCTGCCGACCCGGTGGCTGAAAGAACCGCGAAATGACTCCTGCGCGGTGGAGGGGTGGTGTCGGCCATCCCTCCGCCGTGCGGGGGACTCGCGGAATCCGCCAGTGGAGTCTGCTCGACGTTTGTGTCACCACGGGAAACAACAGGGCCCCTGATCACGGCTTCAACAGCAAGACTGGCTTCAACAACAAGACTGGCCGGGGCAGGACTGTTCGGCGTCGCAATGGCGAGCAGGACTGCGGGCTGTTGTGCCGAGAGGGGGCGACGAACGGCACACGGGGCCGCCACAATCCCGGAGGCTCAGCCACGATCCTGAACGCCGTATCCCCCATTGCCGTATCACCAGCGGCTTATTCGCCCTCGGAGCCAGTTCCGACGAGCCGTTCCGATTGAGCCGCGAACTGCAGCCCATCCAGCGGTTTTCCCTGGGGGATCCGCAACAGCCGCTGGGCCTCTTTCAGCACGAACTGGGCATCCTGGAACGGCTCATGGCCGATGTCCTGCCACCGCACCAGGCCCTGCCCGTCGACAAAGAACGTGCCATGCAGAGGCTTGTTCTCAAAGTCATCGAAGGCCCGGAAGGTCTTGAAGGTCTGGAATGAGGGGTCGCTCACCAGGGGGAACGGGAAGTTCCCCGATTTGTAGTTTTCGAGAGATTTCTTGAGGCCGTCGGCATTGTCGGTGCTGACCGCGACCAGGCTGATCCCGGCCTTTTCGAACTCGGCCGCCAGCGGTGCGAAGGCCTGGAGTTGCTGGGCACAGTGCAGGCATTCGTAGCCCAGGTAGAAGATGACCACGGTGGGGCGGCCCTGGAACTGCGTCGAAGAACGCTCTCCCCCGGTGGCGTCCAGCAGGGCCCATTCGGGCGCCTTGTAGGGATGCCAGCGGTAGGGGCCAATCGCATCGAGGTCGGGACGGATTCCGACGTCGGTCGCGGCGGGGCGGGGAGTGCGCCAGTCGGCTGGCAGATTGAGCGCCTGGATGACCGGGGCAAGTCGTTGCAGCACGGGCAGATCAAGATCGGCTCGCCCGGCCAGTTCCCGCAAGGTGGCCATGCGCTGCTGCGCTTCGGCCTGTTCCCCAGCCAGCCAGAGAATTTCCACCAGGCTCGCCAGGGGCTGAACTTCATTTTTCTTGCTGTCAACAGCCGATCTGGCCCCCTGCAATCCCTTGTCCCGTTCCCCGGACAGCAATTGCAACCGGGCCAGGTACAGCGGATCCACTCCGCCCGCCTGCTGCAGTTTCTCGTGGGCTTTCTTCAAATCTCCCTGGAGCGCCGCCTGGTGTCCATCGATCTCGGCAATGGCCAGATCGATGGGTCGCAATGAGTTTTCAATCTGCCGCTTGCGGTTGTTTTCGTCGTCCGACAACTGGGGGAGGGACGGCTCTTCGGGGCGCGGGTCGGCTCCTTCGGGAATCTTGACGGTGAATCCGGCGGGCTGGTCGAACTCGGCAAGTCGGGGCCGGAGTTTTCCGGCACGCTGCCGCAAATCATCCAGCAGCGGCTGGGCCCGGGTCGGGTCTCCCTTGCGGATCCATGCCGAGGCCAGATGCCGCAGTCGCTTGATCTGTTCCCCCTCATCGTCGGTTGGTTCGAGGTAGGGGGTGTCGCACAGGGCGATCAGGTCGTCCCAGAGTTCCAGCAGCGTGAGGGTTTCGAACAGACGTTGCCGACTGTACGCCGCACTCTTGCCCCCCGTGACAGTGTTGTGCCGGGGATGCCGGGGGAGTTCCCCGAGATTCCGGGCGAGCGACAGGGCGTCGCGAGCCCGGCCCAGGTAGGTGAGGTTCCGGCACAGCCACTCGTTGTTGTGGGCGTAGTTGTGGATTTCATCGGGAAGGATCCGGTCGCGGATCATGTAGGCATGATCACAGCGGGCCGAGGCCTCCTGCTGCCAGACTGCGTCATCGTACCGCTGGACCCGCGAGTAGATGTGACCGGGCATGTGCCACATGTGGGCGATGCCCGGCGAGCCCTGGCCGCACCTGGCGGAAGAATCGAGGGCGAACTCGGCCTTTTCGTAGTCCCAGAGGTGAATGCGGAAGTGATGGCAGGGATGCAGTGGCTCGGCCGCGATGACTTCCTTGAGCAGGGCATCGACCGCGAGGTGGCTGACCAGGTTGCTGCCATGGCCACGGTTGAGCCACAGCTGCAGGCCCAGCAGCGCCTTGGCCTCCAGGTCCTCGGGAAACTTGTAGAGAATCTTTTCGAGAGCCCGGGCGTAGTTTTCGTGCCGTTCCTTGTCTTTGCCCCGGTCGGCCTTGTAGAAGGCGTCGAGGGCATCGATGTACATCGCCTCGCGCTCGGAGGCCTGGCCCTTCAGCTTGACGGCCTGCTCGAGAAAACCCTTGGCCCGTTTTTCGTTGTTGGTATTGGCCATGGCCATCCCCCAGAAGGCGATGGCACATTTCGGGTCGAGGGCGGCCGCCTGTCGAAAGCTCCGTTCCGACTCAAGGTACCAGAAGCCATGGAGTTGACCCACTCCCTGGTTGACAAATGCCTGCACCTCGGGATTCTGGGTGGTGGCGGGGAACCGGACCGGTCCGGTCGTTCCCATCAGGTAGGCCCGCTGGCGGGGACCTTCATTGAAGGTTTCCCCCATGTAGGAATGGCCATGCGTCACTGCGACCGGTGGTGTGGCGGGGGCGTCCTGACTCCAACCGATGTTGGGAATTCCCGCGGCCAGCACCCAGCCCAGCCCCCGGACAACGATCGATCGCAGGGATTTACGGGCGTTGGATTTGCGAATGTTCCGCATGGAGTTCCTCGCAGTGCTGGTGCCAGATTGGGTGCGAATTCACCCTACCCCGCAATCCGGGAAAAGTCCACTGGCTGACCCAGCCAATGGCTGTTGACGGGTTCCTCAAAAGTAGGCATTGTAACGGTCGAATGGATTGTCACACTCCGGTGACGGCTGAATAGGCTCCCAGGGCGGGGAGGTTTCGAGGCCGCGTGTTTTGGCCTGGCGGTTCTTCCCAGTCCCGAGATTGACACCCATGTTGCTTGATCCCGCGCAGCACTCATCCGGCGAATTCGTCCTCGCGAACGTGGACCGGCTTGAAGATGTCGACCGCAAACACCGGCAACTGGCGGATTTGATCGCCGTCTGGGAGTGCGACGGTTGTCTGCTGCGTGACCCGGCGAACATCAACTGGTTCACCTCGGGGATGTCCCGACCCGTGGGGGCGGAACACCGATCCCTTGCCCTGTACATCTCGCACGATGCCCGGGCCGTCCTGTGCGACAACACCGAGTCCCTGGAGTTGTTCGACCAGGAGTTGGGGGGCCTCGGCTTTTCGCTCAAGCAGCGACCCTGGTTCGAACCACGCGAAATGCTGCTCGATGAGATTTCCAGGAATCGCCGATTGCTGCTGGATGCCCCATTGCGACTGGCCGAAGAGGGGCTCGTGCGCCCCGGGATCTTCGGCGAACTGCGCTGCCAGCTCAGCCCGGTGGAACGCGAGCGGTTGCGCCGGTTGGGAACCAGGGTGGCCCACGCCGTTGAGGCGACCGCCCGAACGCTGATCGCCGGCCAGTCCGAGAATGAAATCGTCGGCCAACTGGCTCACCGACTGCTGCGACAAAACGTGCAGCCGGTCCGGCTGAGGGTCATCGGCGATGGACGTCTCGGGCACTACCGGCAGTGGGAGCGGTCGGCGGCCCCCTGTACCCGGTGGGCCATCGTCTCGGCCTGCGGGATGGCCGATGGTTTGCATGTGACCGCAACCCGTACGGTGGTCTTCGAAGGGGTGACTGGCATGGACGGGGTTTTGGCCCAGTACGAACAACTGGGACTGGTGGCCGCCACGGCCCGATTCTTCTCGCGCCGGGGAGAGGTGTTTGGCGATATCTGGAAGCGGGTGCGCCGGATTTATGAGAAGCAGGACCTTCCCAACGAATGGCTCTATGCCGACCAGGTCGACATGATCGGGTATCGGCCCCTTGAAGAGAGCCTGCTGCCCGACAGCGTCCAGCCGCTCGAAGAGCATACGGTCCTGCACTGGCATCCCTCCGTGGGAGGCTGCCTCCTGGGAGACACCATGCTGGTGACAGACTCGGAACCGGAAGTTGTCACTCCCCCCACCGACTGGCCCGTGATGACCATCGAGGTCCGGGGGAACCCCGTGCGCATTCCCGACCTGCTGATGCGACCAACCGAATGAGGGGACGGCGGCGGCATCGGTCCGGTCGCATGTTCGATCGCCTGCGCTGCCTGCTGGGACAGTCCCTCGCTGCACAAACCGTCGGGACGCTGGCTCGATGGTTTGGCGGCTCGATGGTTCGGCGGCTCGATGGTTTGGCCTGGTGGGGCTACACCCCTCCAACAGCCTCGTCGCAGAGCACGACCTGCAGTGACCGGGCTCCATGCGCACCGATGACCAGGGACTGCTCGATGTCGGCGGTTTTTGAGGGGCCCGAGAGAAAGACTCCAAAGCCCCGATTTCCCAGGGTCAGGCGCCGGTAGGCCTCGTGCATGTTGTGCACCACCTCGCGACTCGACACCACCAGCACCAGGTGCTGGGTGAGGAATGGGACAACGCGGTGCTTCAACCGGTCGGTGGGAAGCCAGATCGCCGCGTTCTCGGCCACGGCGAATTCCCCTGGCAACGCAGCGAGCCAGACATCTTCGAGAGTGTGCGGATCGTCCACCTGATCGAGGTCGAAAGTTGGGGTGACCAACCCGGGAATCAGCGAACAGATCCGCCGTTCCGGGGTCACGAGGCCCGACGCCTGCAGTTGTGTGCGGGCGTCGGCGAGCGTCGTCGCCCGCAGGCAGCGCCCGCCGACCAATTGCAGCGAGTCGGCAAACTGCTGGATCGGGTCGGCGTAATGAATTCCCGCCGTGAAGGGGGCGGGACGTGACACCGGTGGGACCTGGGCGGCCCGGACGGCGGAAAGAATGGACGAACGGCTGTCAGCGGCCATGACGGATCTGGTAAAGCTCGCGGAAACTCTGGGGAGGGGCCGGGGGCAACTCGCGCTGACGTCCCCAGGGATTGAACCGGTTGTAGACCATGAATCGCGGCAGCACCCGCAGGGCCATCCGTCCCATCCGACCCGCCAGGGCGTACAGACGGGGACGCTGGAACAGGGCACTCGTGAGCGTCATGGCGACGCGCTTGGTGAATGGCAACAGCTTCTGCTGGGCCAGTTCCCGCCGCCAGATCAGCAGTTGCTCGTGGATGTTGATCTTCACCGGGCAGACATCGCTGCAAGAGCCGCACAGGCTGCAGGCATGGGGCAGCGAGGCATGCTTGGCCGGGTCGCGCGCCGGTTCCAGAATCGATCCAATCGGACCGGGAACGACCGCGTTGTAGCTGTGGCCGCCACTGCGCCGGTAGACCGGGCAGGTGTTCATGCAGGCCCCGCACCGGATGCAGTTGAGCGAGCGGCGGAAGTCGTCCTGCCCGAGGACCCGGCTGCG
>Ga0315902_10005498_pt1 | contig 17857 bp, 2 predicted proteins | sample LakEriMetagenome_9_FD_203523 | JGI IMG/M metagenome (GOLD analysis project Ga0315902, IMG submission 203523) | Freshwater fungal communities from buoy surface, Lake Erie, Ohio, United States - Buoy 12 MA117 | ecosystem: Environmental > Aquatic > Freshwater > Lake > Lake biofilm | place: USA... | reverse complement strand
GGCTGGTTGGCAACTCTTACTAAACTTCCTGCTGGTAAACTCATAATATTAAAAATTAAATAGTAATCTTTGATTTGTCATTATCGCATAATCCACATCATCAGCAAAGTTATCTAAATTAGTTTTCACTAAGTTATTTGTTGGATATTTTGTTGAAGATGTATCTAAAGTAACATTCTCCTTATTAGCCACATTCTCAGGAGTAAACCCTAATTCTGTAGCAACTGTTGTAGCACTTATTGTAGCACCATTACCCTTCAGTAAGCCATTGAATGTTGTAGCTGTTGAGCTGTTTATGGTGTTTGTACCACTTGGTCCTTGAGGACCTTGTGGACCTAAAGGGAGGGTTGCTTGCACCCATTGATACGTATTACCATCATAAATATATACGTATTGTAAGCCTGTATCAGAATGTGTCCAGAAGCTCTCAAGAACAATAGAAGATGTTCCTGTTCCTGTTGGGGTTGTGTTCTGATAGAATGTTGTGGGTTTGTCATTAAATGTATTCCAATCTGTAGAGCTGAGCTTTCCTGTGTTTGTTGCAGAAGCTACAGGAAGATTGAATGTATGTGTATTTGTAGCTGAATTTATGTTAAAATCTGTTCCTGTTGTTCCTGTAGCAAGGAATTGCACCTGAGCAATTAGTCCATTTAATGCACTTATTCCTGTAGAGAACGTTGTAACAATTTCACACAAATTGTCATCTTCTGTATGTAATGTAATTGTCCTTCCATCACATGCAACATACACTCTTATAGCAAGTCTGTCTGTTAATGTAAGAGTTGTTGTGGGAACAGCAAGAGATGTTGTATAAAAATCTACAGCTGTACCATTTGTAATAACCTCTGGAGATGTGGAATTAGAAGCAATAAGTGTGAATACAGCCCCATCGTATTTATACAGCTCTACATAGAAATTAGGAGATCCTCCTGCAGAGCTAGCACTAAAATAAAGATCTATTAACCATGCTCCTCCAGGAATATTAAGTAGGTTTGGATCACCAACATCTGTTAAAAACTGAGCAATAAGTCCATCTGTAGAAGTGGAATAGTTTGTTCCTGTCCCTATTACAGGATTCTTACTCATCTGTTCATACCCAACAACAGAAGAAGGAACACTACCATTAAGGTAGTAACTTATACTAGATCCTCCACCACTTGGAGAAGAAGGAAGTGTTGCAAGCTGACCATCACCTCTTATATATTGAGAAGCTGTTCCAGCCCCTGTAACAGTGAGAGTTCCACTAGATGTAACAGGTGAGTTGGTGACAGTGAAAGCTGAAGGCATAGATAAGCCAACACTTGTAACACCAGAAGGAGGAAGGTTTTGCCATGAGGCTATTGTTCCATTTGTTGTTAAAAACTTTCCTGAATTACCAGTTTGGGAAGGAAGAGCATCCACTGTTTGCCAGCTAGCTACTGTTCCATCAGTTTTTAAATACTTCCCAGCATTTCCTGTTTGAGAAGGAAGAGCAGCTGGAATAGTCCAACTTCTGTTTGCACTCAAATCATATGTTACACCATTGATTGTTAATGTGCGTGTCTGAGGAACAGGTGTATATCCTAATAAAGCAAATATGTCAAGGTTTGTAAGAGGAGCAGCTCCTGTCACTAACCCTTTTGCATTTACAGCAAACTTAAGAGGGGTGATGGCAGGAAATACGTTTGAGTTTACATTATTAAGTGTGAGAGTTACATTAGCTCCTGTTTGACCAGCTCCTCCAACATCTCCAGAAAAGAACAATAATTGTGGAGGATAGTTGATGGAAGTGTTGTTCACATTTGTCACTCTTCCCTTAGCATCCACTGTAATTACAGGCACTTGAGAACTGCTTCCATATGTGTTAGCTATCACCCCACTGTTTGACAAGGTGAATAGAGCACTCCCAGGACCACTAGCTGTTCCATCTCCTGTAAGAGCTGTAATGTAGTTTCCAGAAGGTTGATAAGGGGTGCTGTCTAAAGAACCATCTCCTTTAACAAACTGAGAAGATGTACCTCCTGTTGTTATAAATGCCTGAGATTCAATAGTTCCTGAGAGCTTGAATGTAAAACTATTGCTGTTAATTACGGTGTTTCCTGTTAAAGATCCACCTAGTTTTACAGGCTGTCCAGGAGAAGATTGTATTATTCCATTCTCAAATACATATCCTATATTAGCATCTTGAAACTTAGCATCTATCTTCTCAAGAGCTATCTGTAAATTGTCATTTGTCTTTATACCTGTATATAAAAGCTTACCACCTGAGTAGAAAACACAGGTGCTGTCCAGTATTACAGGGCAAGGTTTAGCTGTACAATTTACATTCATATGTCTATTTACGGATTTGTAAAGTTAAATCATCTACTTGTATAAACAATGTACCAATATAAGAATGTTGGCATAATATAGCTATTGGATGAACCCTGATTGTGATTGAGCTTTTATTCCAAGATCCTTAGCTACCTCTGGAACAAACATGGGAAGATATTGTTGAATTTGGTTAAGAACAGGGAACTGTTTCATCACATATTTAATCACCTTATTGCTTTCTTCAAGCTCCTCATCACCAATCACAAGTGCGTAGTTTTCCGTTAAAAAGTTTTCTAGGATTTTCTCAAAGTTGGTGATGAGATCTAATGATGGGAAAATTCCTCCAGAAACCAATTGCATTAAGTTTGCTGGATTGTAGAAATATGTAATCTCATCCCTTAGCTTATCAGCAGCCTTCATTAAAAACTTATATTGGTTCTTCACTAATGGATCCTCATCATCATCTGGAGCATTTGCTTTTAAAGCTGCCACCAATCCTATCAGAGCTAACAAGAACATTGTGTCTGTCATCTGGCTTTTTAAGTTTCTTCTTACAAGCTCCATAAACTCACCCTCTGTCATATTGAGAGTTTTTCCTGTCTCTCTTTCATATGCCTCTTTTTTCTTTTCCCACATTTCTCTCATGTATTCCACACCTTTCTCATTTCCTACAAGTGTATTTCTAAGTCTTTTTACACTTTTCATAACATTTAAAGAAAGCATTCCAAACACCATTCTCATCCTACCCCATTCATAAGCATCAGATGCTGAATTGTATTTTAAGTCTCCCACCCTAACATCCACAAGCCTAGGAATCCAGTTTTTGAACACCATGAATGAACTTCCATAAACGTTCATATCAATTAACCTTCTACTATCTTCTGTCATGTTACCAAGAGCATCCTTGCTCACCTGCTGAATCTTTCTTCTAAGAGCAACCACACTTTCACTTTTTCTGTCAACACCTGGTATAACAAACTCATTATCAACTACTTCACCAAGTTTAAGAACGCTCTTTTCTTCTATTAATTTCTTAACATCTTCTTCAAACTTAGCTTCTTTAGCTTTTCTTTGTTCAAATGTACCCTCGTACATTGTAGCATATTCAGGAGTTTTTCTTAAATATTCTCTAGCATTTACCACCTCTCCATTTTCTACAATTGAGTTTCTTAAGAAAGAATAGAAGTTAACTGTTTGAACATGTTTATCAGACTGTCTCATTAATATCATTAGAGCATCTTGAATGTTCTCCTGATTTAATGTACTCAAAGAAAGCTTCTTAGCAAGGTCTCTGTTATAGTTTTCTGTAAGAGGAAGGAAGTATTCCAAAGCTCCTACAGCTTTTTTCTGATATTCCTTATCTCCAATCCCTATCATTTTTGCATTAATCCAAGCCTCAACAGCTAAATAATCAGATTTTGTATAATATTTTCCTGAATTTATTATAGACTGGAATGTACCACCAAACAAGTTGGATGTAGCAGATAGAGCATTCCATCCCATAGCCTTCATTTGGAATAGTCTATTTAGTGTATTAATAGACTTATTTAAAGAAACTTGTCTTCCTTCCAGATTTTCTGGGAAGATTTTCACTCCAAGTTTCTCGTTTATAGTTTTTCCAAAATTACCAAACTTAGCAAGGGCTTGATCAAAACTATCATTTTGAAGGTACTTTTGTCCATATATAATACCTTTCACCATGCTCTCTATAAGCTCAGCATTCTTGCTGTTGTCTGGAGAAACTTCTATTTTACCATCTTTGTATTTAGTTTTAGAGAATATAGAAGTGGCTATTGTACTTTTGTTTCTTTCAAGATCCACTAGTGCAAGAGCTTGATCCTCAATCTCTGATAAGTATTTAAACTTAATAGCCATTTCATTATACAAGGCTATGTTTTTAAATAGATCATTACTAGCCTCTCCTTCAAGAGGTGTTGTAAAGTATTTAGGAATTGTATCTATAGGTCTTCCTGTATGTGGATCTGTCTTACCATATCCAACATCTCCTTCATTCATAGATATAGATTGTAAAAACTGTTCACCTATAGTGATGTTTCCACCCATAGCTAGTTTTTCAACAAGACTCTTCCTCACCCAGGGAAGAAATGTTCTATCTTCTCCTCTTGATAAATATCCTATAGAACGATAGTATTCATTTCTTTTTCTAATGTAATCAAAGAAATCAAGAGCAGGTTTGTTCACATAATTACCAGCAGAATCTTTTTTATGTAATTCTTTCCATTCTGCAGTTTGCCATTTCTCTTTAGGAAACTTCTTAATAAGTTCATATTGAAACCATCCAGCAGAATTTGTTGTTGATGTGTTATACAACTTGTCCACTTTAGATAGTTCATTATTCATCTTTTGGTTGTTTTCCTCAGACTGCTCCCTATCTTTATATTTTTCTATAATTCTTTTCTTTTCCTTAGCAATTTCTTCTTTTAAGAAAGCGTTATACTCAGAAATGTTAATATTATCTTTAATCCATTTAAACAATTCTGGATCTTTGCTGTTTATCTTTTTCTGTAGTTCTTTATAGAATTCAGATTGAAATTCATCAATCAGTTCATTGCTATCTTTCTTTTTAAGAATATCAAAGTAGTTTTTATTTGTAAGTCCTTTAGCCCTTGCCCACTTATCATATTCTTCTTTTATAAGCTTAAGCTTTTTACTTTGGTCAACAGTGTCCATTGCTGCAAAAGTGAGAGCTCTATTAGCCTTTCTAAATAGAATTTTTGCAGAGTTAAGTTGTAATGTTGCTGTATCACTCCACCATTTAGCCAGTCCACTAATTGTTTTTTCTTCTTTTGTAACATCTTCCACCCCTTCAGCTTTACCAATAAAATCTTTTACAAAAGCTGTATTTGCTCTATCCAGTGCACTTTCTAATTTTCTAGCTATCTTCACTGTCTTATCAAGATCTTTTTCTAAATCTGTATCTTCTTCCTCCATAAAAAGATCTGCAAGATCAACGTCTAATGTTGTATAGGTTTTTAATGCTTTTTCTGCATCAGCAAATTCTTTTGTAAAAGCATTTATTTCAGCCTCAGAGAAAGATTTAGGATCTTTACCTTTCCAATTCTTTTCATATCTATCAATCAAAGCCTTAATGCCAGAATTAAACACCTTAGCTTGTTCCAATAAAGGTTTGAGGTTTTGCCTCATTTGCAATTGTCTAATTGCTGTAAACAAAGCGTTTAATTGCTCAGCTTTAGTTTTCTTCTCTGAAGGAAGAACAGTCTTTTCAGAAAGCTTTCTATAATCTGCATTAAGCTTTCTCAACAGTTTATCTACATCATCATTTCCTGTTTTTTCTTCTTCAAGTCCTACAGGAAGCAGGTAGCTATCTGTTACCTTTTTAGGATCTATAGCACCTATTTCAATTCCTAATAATTCAGGAAGTATCTTTTGTTTAATGTTTCCTTCAGAGTATTTAGCCTTTATAGGAATCATTCTTGTTTGGTCAAACTGCTCTTCTTTAACACCATATGCATTGATTAGCATTGTTTTATATTGATCCATTTGGTTCTTCCAAGCAGCCACTTTATACCAAGGAACATCTTCATAAGCATCTGATAGAGCCATAAACTTCCAGTCAAGAAGATTCAAATTTCCATCAGGAGTGATAGCCATAAGATCTATTGTACCAGCCTTATTTGTTTTAGGATCAAATATCTGCATTTCAGAAAGGAACACTGTTCTATTACCATTAGCATCTGTTTTGTCTAATGACTTAAGCCTTTCATAAAGATTCTCTTTAAGAGTGTTATATATCACTCTATCTGGATCATTAGGGTCCATTTGAGGAACATATCCTGAATCATCAAGTGGTCTATCTCTAAGGTATCCGTTCTCATCAACCAATACACCACCTCTACCATCATTTAATCCTCTTATTAAGTATTCAAAATCAGCATGTCCTTTTGTTCCCTTATCTGATTTAAGATCATCAACAGCTTTTGCGTATTCAGTTTTTAGAATTTCACCACCATCAAACCTTCTTTTATACCAATCTTTAATTTCATCACTCACCCTTTTAGCTATCTGTGTAACACCATCTAAGAAATACCTATCCTGTTTTTCACCATCAACAACCACTTCCTTCTTTGTAAGCCTGGAGTCTACAGATTTTAACTTATCAACAGTGTCTTGTTGTTTGTTCTTTTGTAAGAACACAGTGCCTTCCTCAGCTCTAATATCTTCAGCTGTTCCTATTTCCTTCCCTGTAATAATGTCCATAGCAGCTCTGTCAAACCCACTCTTCATAAACAACCCTTTCAACCATTCCACTATAGAAGACCATAAAGATTGTGTTTTAGCCAGGAGTTCTGGTTTCTCTGTACTTCCTTCATTTTGGTTAATGATGGTTTCTGTTAGCACCTTTGCTATAGCTTCATCTTTAAGCTTCAGTATATCTGGTTTACCATCTTTTCCTTGATAGCGAGGATCTGTACCATACTCATCTAACACTTGCTTATATAAAGCATAGTTGTTTATTTCCTTAAGAAGGGTTTTGTAAAGTTTTGGATTTGTTTGTTTTATGATTTCAACAGCAAAGTGCATTGCTTCTTCTGTAAGAGCAACATTCTCCATACCCTCAATCACTTGAATAAGCTTCTGTGTAATAAGAGCAGCACCGTTAGCATTTTGCTTAACACCATTTATATAGATATTTTGCATTCCTTTAATGTCGACACCTATTCTCTTGATGAAATCCTTAATAAGAGCAAGTGTTTTAGGTGATGCTGTAGAGCTTTCTGTTCCTTCTTTTTGAAATAATGTTCCTTGTGTAGGAGGTTTTGATTGTTGTATCTTATTATATTCCTGTTGAGCAATAGGATGTACGTTTATAACCACCTTAGCATTATTTCCTGCCTTAGTGGGTTTTGACTGAATTACAGAAGTTCCTTCTGGAGTATTTAAAGACTTATTAATCTTTTTGATTAACTCTATTTGTTTTTTGTTTTGTTCTGTTCCTGGAGAAGAGAATAGGTACGTAGCACTTGGTCCACTTCCATATTCTCTAAACAATTTAGAACCAGTGATTTGTCTCCAAACATCATGGTATATATCAGTGAGCTTATCCCTAAGTTCAGGATATTCACTAAAGTTTTTATCTATATACTTAACTCTACAATTATTACTCATTGTTTATTAGTTTATTGTCCACAAGGATTTGGTTCATCTGCACCCTCAAGATCTTCATTATTTGGATCAAATAAAGACATCTGTGCTGTATCTACTAATCTTTCATTTTGATCAAGAAGAGCTTGAGCATAGTCTTGCATAGTTTTACCATCTCCAAGTTCACTATTTAAAAAACCTTCAATGAAATCTTTTGCAAACTGAGGATGATCTCTTAAGAATTCTGCTTCTTCAATTGTTATTTCACTTTCAGTTTCACCAACATAATCTCCTGCAGGACCTCCATATTTTTTAGCAATTGCTTCTGCATAATCTTGATAAATTTCAATTTGTTCAGCTATATTGCTTGAATGTTCTATTCTAGAAAGTTGAATAAGTTCATTTGAATTTAAATCATTATATAAAGACCCTTGACTAATTTTAGAAGGATATTCTATTCTAATTCTCTTTGCTTTATCTTTATATCTAACTTCTGGAGCAACTTCTGTACCTTCAACACTAGTAGATGGTTGTGAAGATACAACATTTTCTGATTCTTTTTCAATTGTTGCTGTAATAGGGTCTGCCTCAGAGAGGGGAACAGATTCTCCTCCATAATAATTAATAATATCTTGGTCTGGAATCTCGTTAGATATTAACGTACCTCCTACATTCTTAACGTTCTTTTGAGAACCATTGTTGAAAATAGAAGGTCTTCCATCTCCATAATACTCTGTTGCATACATTCCATCACCATGTAAATTGATAAACTTGTACACATATACAGGATTACCTTCTCCATCATAGCTAGCTACCACTGGAGAACCATCAGCATATTTCACCTTTTGATATCCATAGTAGTTTTGAAGAGATGTGTCACCTTTCTTAATCTTTTCAGCATAAGTTTGGTTGGTGATTTCAAGCCCTGTAGCAACATCTATCTTTCCTTCTTCAGCCTTTTTCTTATCTATAGAAACTGCTCTAGGCACTTTAATCACATCATAATTAGATGCTTTAGCTTGATATTTTGTATTTACAAGAAGGATTTGTCTATTGCTAGATTTAACATTTAATTCTGAAATAGAAGGAAATGGTCCAGGAACATACACTGTTCTATCCCCTCTTTGCAATTTTACTAAAGCAGCCTGAAACTGTCTAGGAGCAAAGTCATCATATGTAAGATTTTCCACTTCTTTAAATCTAGGTTCCAATATAGGAACAACATCATTATCTTGCCATTCGTTTCTTTGGAATTCATTAGATGTAGCAAATGCCCTTAATTCATCATCCACTTGTAAAGATGATATGATAGGAGTGATGTGAGAAGCATAGTCTTCTACAGGAATAACATTTTTGATAGAAATAGCAGATTGATATGTACCCTGTAAAATAGCAAGTCTTACAATCCCTTTATATAGAGCATTTGTATTAGGGTCATCTCTCAACTCTCTCATCATTCCCTGGTACATATTCTCATTATATGCTATTTTCTCATTCACTTTAAGCTTAATAGTTTGAGCACCACCAATTCTACCTGAGCTATCCACTTCAAGATCTTGAATCAATTGGACATTTGGATAGGTTTGTTTAGCTTTTACAAGCATTTGTGCAACAGATTTCTTGTCATCAACCAATTGTTGTTGAAGATTTGTTGCAACATCAGACCTTTTTTGTATAACATAGTCTAAGAAGGCAGCCTTAATTTTATTAGCTATTTTGTCAAACTTATCTTTGCCAAGGAACAAATCTTGCTCATAAGGTCTTAGCACCTCATTTGTAATACTTGTAAACTTAGGTTGTTCTAAAGGAAGCACTTCACCCATTGCATCCATACTTTTATCAAGAATGTTTGCCTGCACCCCTATAAATGTTTTTTCTAGAAGCTCTCCTACAGAAGAAATAATGTTTTTGTTTTGAGCTCCTTCTGTTCTCCATTGCTTTAATTGTAAAGAATCTCCGCTTTGGAACTTAGTGGTGTCATAATTAGAAGCTTGTGTAAACTTAAAATTATATTCAGCCATCTTAGCATATTTCAAAAACTCGTAGAATATGTTAACTTGTTCAAAGTTTTTGTAATCTCCAAGATCTTTTGTAGCATAATAATTTTTAATATTGTCTGCCAGTTCTTCTTTGTTAAATCCTTCAAGATCTTTCACCTCAAAAGCTTCAATTGAAGGGAACTTGTTCTGAATAGCTGTTATATATCTAGAATCAAATAAGGTTCTAACTCCTTTATTGTCAAGCATTGTTAAATACTCATCAATAATTGGTTGATTCATGAACATAATAAGCTGTTTTTTAGGAACACCTATTCTTCTTAAGAACATAAATGTGCCTACAGCAAGATCACTTTTTATTATCTTAAGAATGTAAGGATCTTTTGCCACATCCACAAAAGCAGTTGCGAATCCAGAAAGTCCATCAGATATAAATTTACCATCACCATCAAACCTGCCAGAAAGGGATATGTAACTTTTACCATCTTTTTCAATCTTGTTGTGATCCAATAGCACTTCCCCATTTCCATATTTTAATATTTTTCTGTCAGCCAAAGGTACATTTTCAAATCTAGCTGGATCAATGTATGCTTTAAATTTCTGTGTAAGAGAATGTCCTGTAATATTAACAGCAGCAATACCCACCCATCTTTTGGCTGTAACAAACGCATGTCTAAGAGAGGTCATATAGTTTCTGTTAAGAAGCCTGTTCTTAATCTTAGTTTCATCATACCCTCTCAGCACATCAAGTTCATCAGAAATGTCTTTAAGACCATCATCACTTACAGGAGAAATAAGCCTTTGGAAGTTCTCAGGGAATGTTACAAGCTTCTCTAAAGAATCATAATATTCGTTCTCAAGAGAACGTCTGTACATATTGTCTACAAAGTTTTGTTTTAGAGCACCTTGGAAATTTTTATCTCCAAGCTTTTCAAGTTGTTTAAGTATTTCATCAGAAGCATCTGCAGCATCTTGAACATTTTCCATAAATGATTCTATGGTGTGAATGTATTTTTCAACAAGATTTTTAGGATCTTCAAGTTCATATGTGAATATATCTAAAGCCTCAAGCAACTCAGCCTTACTTAGTTTTTGGTTCTCAAGCTTATCATCAAACACCTTACCATAAAACTCTCTTGTAGCTTCTTCTGTTTCTTTTAATTTTGCAATCTTAATATCACCGTATTTATCAACATATACAGCTTTTAAATACATATTAAGTTTATCTATATCAAAATCCGATCCTGCTTTTGTAGTGATCTCTGAAGGAACAATCACTGTTTTACCCATGTATTGAGGAAGAAATCCTTTCACTTTAAATGCCTCTATAGAAGAAAGAGATTGTGTAGGAATCCTGAATCCTATCCCAGACAATATTTCTTCTCCTTCTTTTGTAGAATTGAGGAACTTTATAAGCTCTTCATCAGATTTATTTGCATGCTTACCAAGCTTTCCTTTGAACCAATGAGGAAGCATAACCTGACAATAACGTTCACCATCCTCATCTTCATAAAACTTAAGAGTGTCGTCTGTTAACACCACTTTCTTTTGTTCTTCTGGAGAATAAGTATCATACTCTTGTCTTGTGATTTGCTTGTATGTATCTCCTTCTTTAATTGCAATTTTTCTTCCAGCTTTAGCGTTCTCCCAAAGTGTAACAGGAGCTTGTACATATGCTCCACCATATACCTTTTGAGATGTAATTTCCTTATCTATAAATGAATAGAGAATGCTCTTAATTTGTAAATAGGCAGGAGATGCTTCAAAAGGAATTGGAAACTCTCCATCCTCATCCACCTGAACAGAATCTTTAATATTGTCAGAAAGCTCTCTTCTAAATATCTCATCTTGTAAAGATTTAGCAAGAGCTCTTTTGTCAACTATTTTATATGATCCACCAAGATCTTCTACACCAAGTTTTTTTAACAATCTTTCATAACCATTCTGGTGAAGTTTGTCTAAGAGATCGTTGTTTCTCTTAACCTCTTTAGCAATTTCCTCTTTTCTTTCATCAGTGGCACCAATAGGTTCACCGTTCTCATAAAGGTCTAATGTAGAAAGCTTTGTAGCTTGTGAACCTTTTGTTACCAGTTCACCTCCCTCATAAGATGTTTCCACCTGCACACCATAAGACTTCCAAGTTACTTCTACGTTATTGTTAAAAGCTGCATCATTAAATTCTCCTTTTTGAGTGTATAGATCATGAATAGCCTCAGCACCAACCTTTCTACCAGAAATCATGATGATGTATGCCTTCTTCTCTTTCATCATCTTTATATACAGGTTTTCAAGGTTTGTACCTTTCACCATGCTATAATAAAGAGGCATTTGAGAATCCTTATCTAAAACAAGTTTAATGTTATTTGTTCCATTGGTTACACCAGATACAATAGGTTTAACCACCTCAATTACATGCTTAGGTTCTTTTGTTTTAAGAAGAGCTTTATCGTGTGCTTCAAGAGCTTTTCCTCTAGCATCGTTTGAATATTTAAACACGGAGGAAGGAAGATTTTGTCTTGTGAAAGCCATTTGCCACTGATGCCAAGCTTCTTCTGCACCTTTATCATTCCATTGACCATTTTTAATCTTCATTTCTCTGTACGTACCATCCATAATTATAGAAGATGCATCCCCCTCATTTGTCTTAGCAAATGCTTTTTTCACTTCTTCAGATACATTTTTCATGTTAGCTACAGATCCTGCAATTGTTACATCATTTACAGTGACTGTATCCATCCATGATTTGAATTCATGATACCCAGGGTCTCCAGGTTGTAATTCTACATCCCCTGCTCTATTCATTTCTTCATTAAGGAATGTGTTGAATTCAGGAGCATCAATAGTTTTTCTTCTAGGAGATAGGAAAGATTTGAACCTTTTTGTAGCATCAAGAGTTTCATCGTTCTTAATAGCAAACTGGTAGGGATCTCCAAATAGGATTTTATGAAATTCTGTGTTGTTTATTTCATAGTTTACATTAGCAAAAGTTACAATGTTTCTAATCTCCTCTAACGTAAGATTATTCTTGTTTATAGATTCATTCTTAGCAAATGAATCATTTAACATGGGGTATTTATAATAATCCACCTCACTCTTATCATCCTTTTTAACAAGTTCTATTTGACCATTTTGCATCAAAATTTGAATTGTTTCATCAGCCCTTCCATCTAAGTATTGTTTTATTGATGCGTTTACACTATCAATATTGTCATCAATATACTTCTCAATATCCTCTTGTGTTCTTTCTTCTGCAATCATTTCATTAATTCCAGACAACACTTTCTCAGAAAGAACATCTTTAAAGAAACGTAAATCGTAAGGTTTTTTCTTTAGGTATTCTAGTTCAGCATTTAACTTTTTAATTTCTTCTTTTTGAGCATCTGATTTTTTATCTACAGCATTTAAAGTTTCTAATTTAGATTCTATCTCAGCAATTTTATCTAAATTACCAACATTCTTTAACTGTTTCCTGTTATCAGCATCTAAAGCTAAAGCCACCTCATCTGTCAAATATCCTCTAAAGATTTTATTAATTTGTTTCCATCCATCAGTTCCTTGTTCTACATCTTCAAAAGCAATATGATTTCCCAGGTTCATCATCCATTCTGTAGATCCATCAGCAGGAATCATGATGTAATACTGACCAAGAAGATTTTGGTTGATCTCTTGAGTGAATCTAGCTCCTTTGTTAAGGTCTACAGAAGTGATTCCTTTATTATCATCATTATACTTTGTACCCTCAATATATCCCACCTTTAACTGTAAAGATGTTCTTTTTCCTTGTTTATCAAAGAATAATCCTCCTTTTTTAAGAATAACAGAATTTTTTGAATATATATCATTTAGTTCTGGTCTGAGTTTAAGGAGCTCATCTAAAGTTTCCACTTCATTAAACTCACTTTCTAATATAGAAGGAGCATTGCTATCTGCATAAGAATTAGACTGTTTCCCTTTAAGATTGAATCTTATAGTTTCCATGTTAGGGTGTGTCACACTTACAAGCAGTTCTGCAAGTGTATCATATTGACCAGCAACATCTAATGTCTTTTTCTTAATGTTCATAATCTCTTTAGCATCTTGCAGATACCTTTTGAGACTAGCTACGGCAAGGGTGAATTCTTTTTGCTGTGGTTCTTTAAGTTTATTAAATGCTTCTACAGGGAAAGATATTCCAAGCTTACTCAAAAATACTTCTTTCTCTTGAGGGGTTTTTGTAGGTATTCCAGATAGATCAGTGATTGAATAAGTTCCTGTACCACTATTGTATGTAACATAAGAGTCTGGTTCTTTTGCAAGACTTCTCATGTTTTGTATCCATCCTCTTGTTGTTACATTCACTATATCTGTAACCATAGCAGAACGAGAATTCACTTGTCCTTGAGAAACATATTGTATAACAGCATCAGGTTTTTGTTTAGTGTATGTCTGCATCATTTGAACAAAAAGCCTCCAATCATCAAACTTGAAATTTTTGAAGTTGATGGTTTTTTCCATTTTACCTTCTAAATTAGTGGAATAAAATCCACCAAGTGCTTTAAACATCCTAACATAGTTAGCATCTTGTTCAGCAAGCTTTATAAGCTTGTTAACCACCTTCTTTATTGATGCAGTGTTTTTCAGCTTATCAAGCATTGTATTAAACACTCTTGTGTAAGGAACAAGGGAGAATGTTTCGGTTTTTGGATTCACCTTAGGATCAGGAAGTTTGAATGAATTACTATTTTCCTGATTTGTTGGAACTGTTTCAGGAAGTGTAGCAGACACAAACTTAATACCTACAGGAGCACTTTTCTTATAATCTGTAGAAAAGGGTTCTTTAGCATAGTCATTTCTATTTGTTTCTGAATCATTTATGTTTATAAGATCTTCCTCATTAAAGTCCACCTTCAAAAGAACCTTTAACTCTTGCTTTGTTTTATCAACAAGATCTTTCCAAGTGATGTCTCCAAACTCTTCTCTTAATCCTTGTTCTTCATATATTTCTTCCACCTTACTAAATACATCATCGCTTGTAAGGCTTCTTAGATTGAATATAGCAGACTTATCAATTGTTCCTCTTTTACCATTACCAAGAATGATAGCAGAAGCAATGCTTGTCATATCCTTAACATAAGCATTTGTTTGCTCTTCTGTAAGGTGTCCAGCAGCTCTATATTGAGGAGGCATGGATTTTGATTCAGCAGATAGTTGTCTATCTTTAAACTTTCCTGTATCAATAGCTTTAAACAAATCTTCTTTAAGAGAAGGTTTTGTTACAAAGCTCTTGAAGAAGTCCATAATCATTTTGAAGAATCTTCTCACCTTTTCTCCAAGTGTTCTTGCAGGAAGCTTTCCAAGCCTGTAATCAGAAAAATCATCCCATATTCTTTCCTTCATTATCTTATCACTTACAGAAGGATCATCGTAGTTATATTTTCTACCAGTTTCTCTGTCTGTAAACTTGCCAGATCTTTTTCTTTCATCAGCAAGAATAGCAGCTCTTTGTTCTGGAGATAGCATCCAGTTCCAAATAACCTCACCAATTTCATGGTATTCTGTACCTCTAAGTCCACCTCTTACAAACTTAGCTACACCATTTTCAGCAACACCCCAAGCTTTTTGTGTAGGACTAATGTTTATCATTTGCTCCAAAGCTTCAAAAGGAATATTAGGAACTTTCTCAGCATGCCATTTTTTAAATACTTCATAATCAGCCTCTGTCATTCTATCCGTCTTATCTAACCCACTCACCTTTCTAAATCCTAAATTTCCTCTCTTTTTAACATTTTTAACATTAAATGATCCTGGTTCTTTTGGAGTCTCAGTAGACTCAACTTCTACATTAACTTTAGCCTCTGTAGAAACACTAGGTATTTCTTGTGTATAAGGTTCAGACTTTGTTACTTTTCCTGTAACAGAACTTGTAGAAATTACTTTTACTAATTGAGGATTTTTAAACTTTTCTAATCTTTCATTTTTATTTTTATATGCACTTATATATGCATATATATTACTTTCTGTACCAGATTCTGGTATTATTAGTTGTCCATATTGATTAGTAATAAATTCAGATGTAGTTCTTGGTTTAACATAATTTTCAGCCTTCTTTTGATATTCAGGAGTATCATATTTAGCTAAACCTTCTTCAAATGAAAGATTGTTCTTTTTAAAGAAGTCCTCAAGAGTATTTCTAAGTTTTTCTATATCAGCACCAAGTACATCATTTGCATTTTTAATAACTCTTTCTCTATCTTGATCTAGAAAACCTCCTACACTTATATATCCAATATTAGCATCTGTAGAAACAGGAGCTGTAGGGGCTGGTGTTACAACAGGGGCTGCAGGTTGTGCAACAGGAGCTTCTGGAGAAACAACAACATCTGATTCTAGTTCTTTAGCTAATAATCCTTTTAAGTTACCTGCAGCAGCAACTGTTGCTTCTTCATCTGTAAATTCAGGTTTTATCTTTTTAACCTTCCCAATAAATCTTTCTAATGTAGCATCATTGATTGTAGAGTCTGGGACAAGAACAGGAGCTTCTCCTTCTTTAACAGTAAACTCTATTTCAATATCAATTTCCTCTCCTGCCTTACCAAATTTTGTTGTAAATATGTTAACTGTTTCACCATCATAATCATACTTTCTTTCCTTTTTAGAAGCTGGTGTGGGTTCAGCTTTCTTTTCAGGCTTAGCTATCACACCAACAGGAAGATCTAGTCCAATAAGAGTGGAATATTTCTGATTGTGTGTATAAGGAACTTCATCTGTAGGTTTTTTAATCTTTGTAGAAAGAGGTGTGTCTGCTACAGATCTTGCTGATCCATCAGGATAGGTGGAAGATAATAAATAGGTTTGGTAGTTGTTCCATTCTCTTGGTTCTTCAGAAAGCTTACCGTCCTCATCAATATAATACTCCATGAATGGTTTACTAAACACATCAGCAGAAAGAGAATCATTGTTTACATTATGGAAAGCTTTTTCAATATCCTCTATAAGTTCATTTTTTCTTGTAGCTATTTCAGGAATAGCATAAGTTTTTCCAGAGAAAGAAATACTTGTTCCATCCTCAGTGATGTTAATTTGATTAGATCCTTCTGTTGTAGATCCTTTTCTCCAATATAAAACATTCTGTAAAAACCTAGATAGCTTCTTGTTTATAACAACCTTCTTTCCAGCCTTAGATTGTTCGTTTATTTCTGTAGCTATTTTGTTAATAGCTTCATAAATAGCCTGTGCTCTCTTTCCTTTAAACTGTATATTGTTTAAGAATTCTACATTATCTTGATGAACAAGAACAGGTCTGCCATTAGGCATATTGATCTGTCCTGTATGGTGTGCAATTACACCAGCTGTGGGAATTTGAATTAGTGTCTGATCTGTAGCAAGTAATTTAGCTTCATTGCTTTTATTAATTAAAGTTCCTGCTACATGATTACTATCCTCACCTTTTTCAGCAATACCTCTAGACACTTGGAAGTTGTATATCACTGGAGAAGCAGAAGGATCTATAGAAAATATCCTTGTTGCTCTATCTTCAGCCCATGCTTTAGCATATGCTTTAGCCTCTTCTTTTTGATCTTTTCTATATCTTGGTGTACCATCTTTATATTCGGTCTTAGTTGTACGCATTGTTTGGAAAATAACATCACTCAAATTTTCCACTTGCACACCAACCTCACCTATTTGATTACCGTTCTTATCTACAAAGAACAGCCTATCACCCACTTGTTCTACAAACACTTGAGCAACAAACCCATCATCAACACTTTCTACATCAGGAATTTCACTAAGAGGTTTGTTGTATGACATCTCTACAAGACCGTCCAATCCATAAGCTTTTTGTAATTTAGCTGTTACAAGAATAGCCCTTAAGTCTTTTCTATTCTTAAACCCACCTACATTATTTAAAAACTCTCTTTGGTTCCTAAGATGTATTGCTGCTTGTAAAGGATCTTTTACATTACCATTATCATCAATATAATACCCTTCTTTTTCAGATTCTGATGTTCCAGATATGAACAATATGTTTGCGTTGGGAATCTTTCCTTCAGGAGCATCTTTATCATTAGCAGGATTGTTAGTGTTTACATCACCAGAATCCTGTTCAATTTCATTTTGTTGTTTTGCAATATCCTCTTTATTCTTCTTTAATTGCTCAGCCTCTTTTCTTTGTCTTTCCTTTGTTTCAATTATCTCTTTTGTTTGTCTGTCAAACTCTTTCTCTACATCATCTATAAGATCTTGATTATCAAGAGAGTTCACCCATCCCACCTTATCCAGTTTCTGACCTTCTTCTAATTTAGGTAGTTCCTTTTTAACATCCTTATATTTATCCTCCTTTAACACTGTATCAATAGCTTCATCTAATATATCAGCCATTTCTTGAGAAGTGTTGTTCTCATCTGATATATTGTAGCTTTTAAACTGTTCTGGAGATAAGAATGTAGTTTTGCCATTGGGCAGCC
>Ga0315902_10005497_pt1 | contig 17858 bp, 21 predicted proteins | sample LakEriMetagenome_9_FD_203523 | JGI IMG/M metagenome (GOLD analysis project Ga0315902, IMG submission 203523) | Freshwater fungal communities from buoy surface, Lake Erie, Ohio, United States - Buoy 12 MA117 | ecosystem: Environmental > Aquatic > Freshwater > Lake > Lake biofilm | place: USA... | reverse complement strand
TCGGCCACCGCCAGGTACTCGGCCGGCATCATCACCCGGCCGCTGTCGTCGCGCAGGCGCGAGAAGCTTTCGTAGAAGACCGTCCGGCGCTGCGGCAGCGACACGATCGGCTGCAGGTACAGATCGACGCGGTTCTCCGCCAGGGCGGCCTTGACCGTGTCCAGCAGGGCCTCGGACTGCGCCGACCGGCCGAAGGCATGCATCGGGGCGGCGGCGACGCGGCTGGACAGCTGCGCCTCCATCTTCTCGGCCATGCGCTGGACGGTGTCCTCGAGCATGTGGACTTCGCTGGACAGTTCCTCGGAGCGGCGCAGGGCGTCGACGGTGACCGTCTCGACCACCTCGGTCAGGCGGGCGTCGACCTTTTCCAGCTGGTTGGCCAGGATCAGGTGCGCCTCGCGGATGGCGCCGAGCTCGCCGCGCAGGCTGGCGAGATCCAGGCCGCGCGCAACCAGCAGGTAGATCACGCCAAGCACGCCGATACCGGCCACGAAGCCGGATACGCCCGCACCCCATCCACCCCCGGCGCGCCATATGGACAGCGACAGGATGAGCGCCAGGCAGAGGAACGCGGCGCCGATCAGAACCTGAGTGAGTCGCTGCATTCAGCACCCGCCCTTGCGAATCGTCGAGGACAGTATCCGACGCGGACGATCATGGTGTCGATTGTATTAACGCCGCATGTTCAAGATCGCTCGTGGGTGCATCGACAGCCGCCCACGCGGCTGATAATCACTCGCAAGTTTTGTCGGGCATCCGGACATCCGCACCTTGACCCCTACCCAGCCTGACCCCTCCGCCCGCTTCCTGAGCGATGCCAAGCCGGGCGTGCGCGGCGTGATCGTCCGGGTGCATCCGCATGAGGACGCCCGCGGCGCCCTGACCGTCGAGGAACTCGAGCGCCGGCTGCTGGAACTGGGCTTTGTCGAGGGCGCGCAGGTCGAGGTGCTGCACGAGGGCCTGTTCGGCCACGACCCGATGGCCGTGCGTCTGGACGACAGGCGGGTGGCCCTGCGCCGCCGCGAGGCCAGCGCCGTGGAAGTCGCCTTCGAGGAGGCCGGGCTTTGACCGCCGCCGCCGTTCCCGGCTCCAGGCGCATGGCGCTGGTGGGCAACCCCAACAGCGGCAAGACCGCCCTGTTCAACGCCCTGACCGGAAGCCGGCAGAAGGTCGCCAACTACGCGGGCGTCACCGTCGAGCGGAAGGAGGGCCTGGTCACCGCGCCCTCGGGCCGGGTCATCCAGGTGCTGGACCTGCCCGGCACCTACAGCCTGCGGGCGCGCAGTCCGGACGAGGCGGTCACCCGCGACGCGGTGCTGGGCCGCCTGGCCGGCGAGGCCCCGCCGGACGTCATCGTCTGCGTGGCGGACGCCACCAACCTGCGGCTGGTGCTGCGGCTGGCCCTGGAGCTGAAGCAGGTCGGTCGGCCGTTCGTGCTGGCGCTGAACATGTACGATATCGCCCAGCGGCAGGGCCTGCGCATCGACCTGGAGGGTCTGTCCCAGGCTGTCGGCGCGCCGATCGTCACCACGGTCGCCACCCGCAAGCGCGGCATCGAGGACCTGGTCGCCCAGGCCGAGAGCCTGGCCATGACCGTGCCACCGACCGAGAGCACCTGGCGCGAGCCGACCGCCACTGAAATTCGCCAGGCTCACGCCGAGGCGCAGCGGATCATGAAGGCCCACGTCAGGCCGGCCGAGCGGCCCGACACCTGGACCGGCCGTATCGACGATGTACTGCTGCATCCGGTCGGCGGCCTGCTGATCCTGTCGACCATCCTGTTCATCATGTTCCAGGCGGTTTTCGCCTGGGCCTCGCCGGCGATGGACGCCATCGAGGCGGGCTTCGGCTGGCTGGGCGGCATTGTCGCGAGCGTGACGCCCGACGGCCTGCTGCGCAGCCTGATCGTGGACGGCCTGATCGCGGGGGTCGGCAGCGTGCTGGTCTTCCTCCCCCAGATCCTGATCGTCTTCTTCTTCATCCTGCTGCTGGAGGACAGCGGCTACATGGCCAGGGCCGCCTTCCTCATGGACCGCCTGATGGGCGCGGCGGGCCTGCACGGCCGGGCCTTCATCCCGCTGCTGTCCAGCCATGCCTGCGCCATTCCGGGCGTGATGGCCGCCCGGGTCATCGACCAGAAGCACGACCGGCTGACGACCATCCTGATCGCCCCGCTGATGACCTGCTCGGCGCGCATCCCGGTCTACACCCTGATCATCGGGGCCTTCATTCCGGACCGTACGGTCTGGGGGGTCGTCAACCTGCAGGGGCTGGTGATGTTCGGCCTCTACGCCAGCGGCATCGTCTCGGGCCTGATCGTCGCCTTCGTGATCCGCAACGTCTTCTGGAGGACGGCTTCGGAGCCGTTCATGATGGAACTGCCGACCTACAGACTGCCGGACGCGGGCAACCTGCTGCGCAACCTGATGCAACGGGCGGGCGTCTTCATCAGCCGCGCCGGACGGATCATCCTGCCCTTGATGGTGCTGGTCTGGGTGCTGTCGACCTTCCCCTATGCGCCGGTCGGCGCGACGGGGCCCGCCATCGACTACAGCTTCGCCGGCATGATCGGCCACGCCATCGAGCCCTTCCTCGCTCCCATCGGCTTCAACTGGCAGATGTCGATCGCCCTCGTCCCGGGCATGGCCGCTCGCGAGGTCGCCGTGGCGGCGCTGGGCACGGTCTATGCGGTCGGCGACGTCGAGGGCGCCGGCGGCGCGACCTTGAGCGCCATCCTGGCCAGCCAGTGGTCCCTGGCCTCGGGCCTGGCGGTGCTGGCCTGGTACGTGTTCGCGCCGCAGTGCCTGCCGACCCTGGGCGTGGTGAAGCGCGAAACCAACGGCTGGCTGTGGCCGACGGTGATGTTCGCCTACATGTTCGCCCTGGCCTATCTGGCGGCCTTCATCACCTACCGCGTCTCGCTGGCCATGGGCGGGGGCTGATCGCCCCCGGCCCGGGCCAGACCCTTGCCGTAGGTCAGCCGCCGCCAGACCCACTCCAGCGGGCCCATGCGGAACCGCGACAGCCACAGCGGCGACCAGACCAGCTGAAGCGCCCAGACCGCGAAGACGACCAGCCACAGCTGGGCATGGTCCATGGAGCCGAAGAGCCCCAGCCCCCGCCCGCCATAGAAGATCGTCGTCATGATCAGCGACTGCGTCAGGTAGTTGGTGAAGGCCATCCGCCCCACGGCGGCGACGGGCGCCAGCAGTCGCCGGGCCGGCGCCGCCCTGATCAGCAGGATGGCCGCCGACGCATAGCCCAGCGTGATCACAAGGCTCAGAAGCTCGTTCGCCGCCCCGTACCGGCCGCCCGACTGTGGCTGGGCGAAGTCGATGGCCAGCTGGGCGGTGTTGGAGAGGCCGACCAGGTACAACGAGCCCGCCGTCGCCACGATCAACAGACCATACAGCCACGCCGGCGCCCGGCCGGTGAGGAAGCCCCAACGATACAGCGCCAGCCCGATCATCATCAGGCCAACAGTCCTGAACACCAGGAACAGCAGGCTCATGACCGCAAGCATCACCCAGTTTCCGGCATTTTCCCGCAAGCCCGTCATTAGGTCACCGCGCATCGCCTCGGTCGCGGCGGCGACGTCTGCGGCGTCATACCCGCCGGCCATGCTCTCGAGCGCTTCCCGCTGGATCTCGGCCGGAGCGAACTCCAGGGCGACGAGCTGGCCCACCGAGATCAGGGACCCGAGCACAACCACGGTCAGCCCGATCCAGAACAGCTTGCGGGCGCTCCACGACCGCATCAGCAACATGAACAGCCCGCTCCAGGCATAGAGCAGCAGGATATCGCCGTACCAGATCGCCAGGCCGTGGATCAGGCCGAACACGGCCAGCCAGAAGAGCCGCCGGCGCAGCAGCGCGCCACGCGCCAGATCGCTGCGCTCCCCGCCGACCAGGAAGATCGACACGCCGAACAGCAGCGAGAACAGGGTGATGAACTTGAACTCGAAGAAGGTCGCCATCACCCACCAGGCCGTGGCGTTGGCTCCGGTCCAGGGATGGGGCGACAGTTCCGGCGACAACTGCAGTTCGAACGGCAGGGCGAAGGCGGCGGCGTTCACCGCCAGGATCCCGAGCACCCCCAGCCCGCGCAGCAGGTCAAGCTCCAGATGGCGGTCGGCGGCGGCCACCGGCCTTAGCGTGGTCATGCAGTCCCCCGTCGTCCTGTTCGTCACGCCAAGCATTCACGGATGGCGGTTCCTGTCGAGACCTCCGCCGTGGCCAGTTTGTTGGACCAACATGTTGGTCCAACTCGACGGCCGTGATACCGTGTCGGCATGACGGTCCAGGTCAACATCGCCAAGGCCAAGGCCACCCTTTCCGAACTCGTCGCCCGCGCCGAGGCGGGCGAGGAGGTTGTGCTGATGCGCAATGGCAAGCCGGTGGCGACGATCCAGCCCACGGGGAACAAGCCGAAGGCGAAGCGGGTTGCCGGCGCCTGGGCGCATCTTGGCCCGATGGAAGACCCCTATCTCTTTCTGAAGCGGGATCCCGAACTCATCGAGGCCGCCGAAGCCGCCGATGAGGACGCCTTCTACCAGCCGTGAACGTTCTGGTAGACACCAACGCGCTCATCTGGTGGCTGCTTGAACCGCGGCATCTCTCGATCATTGGCCGCAGCGCCATCCAGCAGGCCGACGAGGTCTTCGTCAGCGCAGTGAGCATCTACGAGGTCGACTACAAGCGCGAGAAGCTCCGCTCAAGCGGTCATCTGGCCAACAGCATCCTCGCCCGCATGCCGCGGAACATGCCGGGGTCGCTGCCACAGCTTGGCCTGACGGTTCTGGACGTCACGGCTGACGTCGCCTGGCGCGCCGCTCGCCTGCCGCTGATCCACAAGGATCCATGGGACAGGTTGCTGGTAGCCCAGGCGATGAGCCTGGACGCGCCCCTCGTCTCGGTCGACGCGGCGTTGAGCGCCTACGACGTCGATATTCTCTGGTGAGCCTCTAGCGGGTCGGGACCGGGACGTCGCCGCGGTAGTCGTAGAAGCCGCGCTCGGTCTTGCGGCCCAGCCAGCCGGCCTCGACGTACTTCACCAGCAGCGGGCAGGGACGGTACTTGCTGTCGGCCAGCCCCTCGTGGAGGACGTTCATGATCGACAGCACGGTGTCCAGGCCGATGAAGTCGCCCAACTCGAGCGGGCCCATCGGGTGGTTGGCGCCCAGCTTCATGGCGGTGTCGATCGACTCCACCGTGCCGACGCCTTCGTAGAGGGTGTAGATCGCCTCGTTGATCATCGGCACCAGCACGCGGTTGACGATGAAGGCCGGGAAATCCTCGGCGTTGGTGGTGGTCTTGCCCAGCGAGCGGGCGAAAGTCACCGCCTGCTCATAGGTGGCGCCGTCGGTGGCGATGCCGCGGATGACCTCGACCAGCTTCATCAGCGGCACGGGGTTCATGAAGTGCAGGCCGATGAACCGCTCGGGCCGGTCGGTGGTCGAGGCCAGGCGGGTGATCGAGATCGAGGAGGTGTTGGAGGCCAGCAGCGTCTCGGCCTTCAGATGCGGCTGCAGCGCGCGGAAGATCGACTTCTTGGTCTCTTCGTTCTCGGTGGCCGCCTCGATCGCCAGGTCGGTCTGGCCGATCAGGGCCAGGTCGGCGGCCGGCCGGATGCGTCCAAGCGTCGCCTTCATGGCCGCATCATCGATCAGGCCCCGGCCGACCTGGCGCGCCAGGTTGTGCTCGATGGTCGCCACGCCGGCGTCGATCTTCTCCTGGCTGAGGTCGTGCAGGAACACGTCATAGCCGGCCAGCGCACAGACATGCGCGATGCCCGACCCCATCTGGCCCGCGCCGATGACGCCGACCGTCTTGATATCCGCCATGAAGTCTCGCCCTTAGACGTCGGCGCGGTTGATCCCGGGGAGGTCCGCGCCGTCAAACTTTGTGGCGCGCTTTCTAGCACAGGAGTCAGAGGGACCGCCAAGGTCTTTGCTGCGATGCAGCGGGAAGGCCGCTTCCGGCGTCTAGGGTCGCGGCTGGATCGGCGTGCCGACGCCCATGGCCCAGGCGGCCTTCAGACTTTCGGGCGACCCCGCGCCGAACACGTATCGATCGGGCCGAACCAGCACGGCCTCGGCGCCGGTACGTTCGAACCAGGGTCCCAGGCTGTTGGCGAAGGGCGCCAGGTCGCCGCTGTTCGCCGCCGTCCGCGTAATCAGCCAGGGCCCATCGCCCAGCACGTCGTCGAGACGCAGGTCGTCCGCCCAGGGCTGGGGGAAATACTCGCCGCCAGCGCCATCCAGGCTGAGTCCGGGACCCAGCCGCAGCGGGGCGATGGGCGGCGGTCCCTGCCCAGTCGCGCGCTGGGCGAGCATGCCGGCGTCGCGCATGGCGGCCTGTTGCGGGTCGCTGATGCAGACCACCCGTCCCATGGCGATGGCCAGCTCGATGACGGCGCGGACCTGGGGCTCCCGCTCGGTCTGGTAGCTGTCGAGAATCCCGGGCTGGGCGCCGCGCCGGATCACGGCCGCCAGCTTCCAGGCCAGATTATCGACGTCGCGCAGGCCCGAGCACATGCCCTGCCCGGCGAACGGCGGCGTCTGGTGGGCGGCGTCGCCGGCAAGCAGGACCCGCCCGTCACGCCAGCGGTCGGCGACCCTGCCGTGGAAGCGGTAGACCGCCTTGCGTTCGATCTCGACGCAGTCCTCGCAGTTCCAGGGCCGAAGAAGGTCGCGGATGGCCCCGTCGTCGAGCAGGTCCGCGGGCTGCTCGCCGGGCAGCAGCATGAATTCCCATCGATGGCGGCCCTGGCTCATGGCGAGGCAGGTGGTGGGCCGTGCCGGATCACAGATCTGCAGATTGACTTCGGGCAGACGCGCAGGGTCGCTGACTGTCGCGTCGATAACAAGCCAGGCCTCGTCGAAGCCGTAGTCGCTCAGGCCGACACCCAGGACCTCGCGGACCGGACTCCGGGCGCCGTCGCAGCCGACCAGCCATCCGGCGCGAAGCGTCTCCGGGCCGTCCGGACCGTCGACAGTGGCGGTGACCCCTTCAGCATCCTGGACGAACCCGACCAGGGTATGACCGAGCCGGACGTCGATCTGCGGCGAATTCGTCGCCACCCGTCGCAGGGCGAGTTCAAGACTCGGCTGATGAAACATGTAGCCAGCGGCCCAGCCGGACGGGCTGCCCCCGGCGCCCGGATCGTAGCGCATCAGGACCGCGCCGGCGGCGTTTCGGAACTCATAGGCCGACGCTGGCCGCGACGCGGCCTGCATCTCACCGGCGATCCCCAGCTTCTGGAACAGCCGCATGATCTCGTGGTCGAAGTGGGCGGCGCGCGGCAGCGGATAGATGTCCGTTTCCTTCTCCACCGCGATGGCGCTGACCCCTTCGCGGGCCAGCAGCGCGCAGAGTATCGCGCCGACCGGACCGAGCCCGACGACCAGAACGTCGCAATCCCGGGGCATCAGCACGCCTGGCAGACGGCTTCGATCGCGCCGAGACCTTCGACCTCGCAACGCATCACGTCGCCGGGCTGGAGGAACCGGCGGGGATTCATCGCCGCGCCGACACCGCCCGGCGTGCCGGTGAAGATCACGTCACCCGGCTCAAGCGTCATGGCGGTCGAGAGGTGCTCGATCTGGGCCCAGATATCGAACACCAGATGCCGGGTGTTCGAACTCTGCCGCGGCGCGCCATTGACCAGGCAGCGCAGGTCCAGGGCGTGGGGGTCGGCGATCTCGTCGGCCGTGGTGATCCATGGGCCAAACGGGGCGTGGGTGTCGAACGACTTGCCGAGCGACCACTGCGGCGTGCGGTGCTGCCACATGCGTTCGGTGACGTCGTTGCCGACGCACCAGCCGAAGACGGCGGCGGCGGCGTCACCGCGGGCGATGTTCCGTCCGCCGGCGCCGATCACCGCGACCATCTCGACCTCATAGTCGCAGAAGGCGGTCGGGACCTGAACGGGGTCGAACGGTCCGGTCACGGCGGTGACGGCCTTGGTGAACCAGACCTGGTTGGCAGGGGTCTCGACGCCGCTCTCGGCGATGTGGTCGGCATAGTTGAGGCCGATGGCCCAGATCTTCCCCGGACGCGGCACCGGGGCCAGCAGCCGGACGCTGTCGAGCGACAGCGCGCCGGCGCCGGCGGCGGCAAGCCGGCGGACTTCAGCCTCGACCGCCGGCCAGGCGTTGATCAGGCCGATCATGTCGGCGGGCAGGCCGGGCGATGCACGGGTCAGAGGGATGATTCTGTCGCCGTCGACGACGCCCGTTTCCGGAGCGCCGCCGGTGGTGAAGGTGGCGAGTTTCATGATGCTGGCTCCTAGCCGAAGTCCGGCGGCGACGGCGGGCCCCACTGGACGCCGAGCAGATCCTGGAGGGTGGCGGTGTTGGCGGCCTCCGCGGCGGTCAACAGGTCGCCGTCGGTCCAGTGTTCGAGGATGTGGCCCCAGGGGTCGCGCCAGTAGTCGAACACCTGGCTGCCGAGGATATGGCGGCCCACGCCCCAGGCGGGGGTGCGGGCGCCGGCCTTGAGGTGGTCGTGACCGGCCATCAGGTCGTCCAGATCTCGCACCTCGAAGGCAGCGTGATTGAAGCCCGGTCCGGCGGGGCCCTGCAGCAGAAAGAGGGTGTGGTGGTCGGTCGGCGTATCGCCCCGGTCGCAGCGCATGAAGGCGCCAATGGAGAATTCCGGCGCGACGGCGATCTCGTCGGAGGTCAGGAAGCCGAAGCGGTCCTTGTACCAGGCCTCGGACGCGCGGAAGTTGGACACGCCGAGAACGGCATGGCCGAGCCGGGCGACATGGGCGGCCCCCTGGCCGGTGCGTTTGAGGGCGCGCAGGCGGCCGCGGTGATCGACGCTGTTCCAGGGCGGGCGGGGCGTGAAGGCGGCCGGATCGCTCCAGGCCTGGCCGGCGACGATCTCGACGCTGTAGCCGTCCGGATCGGTCAGCCGCACGACATGGCCGCCCCCCGGCGCGTCCAGCCGCTCGACCGGCACACCCTCGGCCGCCGCCAGTGACTGGAGGTCTGCCAGACTGCTGGCGCGCAGGCCAAGCGCCGCGAACCCGGCCTCGCCCTGCTCTGTGACATGCAGGAACGGCGCGCCGCCCCGGCCCCGCATGAACAGCCGCCTGTCGTCGGCGACCGCGACCTGGAGGCCGAACTGTTCAAGGAAGGTCTGCATCTCCCCGAGATCGGGCGCCCTGAAGCGGACGTGAGCGATGTCCTCGATACGGATGATGCTCATGATCTGTCCTCCTGAAGCAGGTCGTCAGCGGCGGCGTCAGCGACCCGGCGCGCCTGGTCCTCGTCAACGCCGAGGCCGCGCAGCAGCCCGAAGTTCAGGCCGCGGCAAAGGGCCGCCGCCGAGGTCGCGGCGCCAGGCTCCAGGACGCGGGTGACCGCCACCAGGGCGGCGCCCATCGCCATCAGGACCCCCGTCTCGACGGTCAGGCCCCGGAAGGCCCCGGCGGTGAGGCCGGCCTCGACATCGGCCCGCACCCCCCGATTCAGCGGCGCATTAGGCAGGGTCGCGCCCGCGAAAAGGCGCATCATTGCGCGCGCCCGCTGCGGGTCCCGCCGGGCGAAGCGTACGAACACCGTCTGGGCGCGCGCCATGCGGCTTGCCGGGTCATCGACCCCGGCGTTGGCCGTTTCGATCTCGGCCTCGGCCTCGGCCCGGACCGCCATGGCGATCTCACGGGCCAGAGCCTCCTTGTCGCTGAAGTGATTGTAGAAGCTGCCCTTGGCCACGTCGGCGGCGGCGACGATGTCGTCGATGCTCACCGCGTCGACCGACTGGTCAGCGAACAGGGACTGGCCGGCGCGAAGGAGCGCCGACCGGGTTCTCGCCCGGCGGCGGTCGGTTCTGGGTTCGGAGGCGGCGATCACGGGCGATCTCTTTTTGACTATATGGTCATAAATGGACTATATGGTCAGAAAGTCAATCCGGAGCGATCATGATCCTCGTCATCGGCGGCACGGGCCGCATCGGTTCACGCGTCGTACAGCAGCTGGCGGATCAAGGTTCGTCCGTTCGGGTTCTGGCGCGACGCCCGGACTCGGCGCGAGCCGTGGCCGGCCCGACGGTGGAGGTGGTCGCCGGGGACCTCGACCAGCCGGGCAGTCTGGCGGCCGCCTTCGCCGGCGTACGCTCGCTGTTCCTGCTGACCACGCAGTCGCCGGGCCAGGAGACCCAGGAGCGGGCGGCGATCGCGGCGGCCCGGGCGGCGGGCGTTTCCCATGTCGTCAAGATCTCGGCCGGAGACGCCGCGACCGCACCGGACAGCCCGACGCCGGTGGGCCGGGCCCATGCGGCGGCCGAGGCGGCGCTCAAGGCTTCGGGCCTCTCCTGGACCATCCTGCGGCCCTCGGCCTTCATGCAGGTGGCGCTCGAGCCGCTGCTGGAGGGCGCGCGCGACAGCGGCCGGCTGCTCCTGCCGCTCGGCAAGGCCCGCGTCGCCTTCATCGATGTCGACGACATCGCCCGCGCCGCCGTCTGGGCCCTGACCCACCCGCAGGCGGCGGCGAACCGGACCCTGGTGCTCACCGGTCCCGAATCGCTGGGTCTGCCGGACCTGACCCGGCTGGTCTCTCAAGCCCTTGGCCGACCGGTGAAGGCGGTGTCGCCGCCCATGCTGCTGGTCCGGCTGATCATCGGTCGCAGGACAGCCGACCCCTTCCTGCGACGCCATCAGCTGGCCTTGCTCGGCCTGATGCGGGCGGGGCGGCTGGCGGCGGTCTCGCCCGATCTGGCTGTCGCCACCGGAAAGGCCGGACGCACCGTCGCGGACTGGCTGGCCTCCCGGGCCTGAGGACCGTCCTTTTCGACAACGCCCCTTCCCCCCTCCGCGCCGATGCGCTCAATTGCGCGCCAATCCGGATCAACCGGGCGCGGGAGCGAAACATCATGACGACGACAGCCTGGCAGTCGGGACTTCAACTTCGGTCGCTGGTGACCTCGGGCGGCGAGCTTCAGCTGTCGCTGGAACGGGTGGACACGCCGGCCCCGGCCGCCGGCGAAGTGGTCGTCCAGGTGCAGGCCTCGCCGATCAATCCGTCTGACCTTGGCCTGCTGATCGGTCCGGCAGACCTGAGCACCGCGCGCGCCGGAACCAACGCCAACGGTCCGACCTTCACCGCCGACATCCCCAAGCACCTGATGCGGATGATGGCCGCGCGGGCCGACGAGAGCATGCCGGTCGGCAACGAGGGCTGCGGCGTGGTCGTGGCTGCGGGCGCCTCGCCGGAAGCCCAGGCGCTGCTGGGCAAGACGGTCGCCTGCCTGGGCGGGGCCATGTACGGCCAGTTCCGCACCCTGCCGCTCGCCTCGGTCATGCTGCTGCCGGACGGCACGGCCCCGGCGGACGGCGCCTCCTGCTTCGTCAATCCGCTGACGGCGCTGTGCTTCCCCGAGACCATGAAGCGCGAGGGCTTCACCGGGCTGATCCACACGGCGGCGGCCTCGAACCTGGGCCAGATGCTGGTCAAGATCTGCCTCAAGGACGGCATCCCGCTGGTCAACATCGTGCGCAATGACGAGCAGGCGACCATCCTGCGCGGCCTGGGCGCGACCCACATCGTCGACTCCAGCAAGCCCTCGTTCCTCGAGGACCTGACCCAGGCCATCGTCGAGACGGGCGCCTACCTCGCCTTCGACGCCATCGGCGGCGGCAAGCTGTCGGGCCAGATCCTCAACTGCATGGAGGTCGCGGCCAACAAGACGGCCAAGGTCTATAGCCGCTACGGCTCGACCCAGATGAAGCAGGTCTATGTCTACGGCGGCCTCGACACCGGCCCGACCGAGCTGAACCGCGCGTTCGGCATGATGTGGGGCCTGGGCGGCTGGCTGCTGACGCCGTTCCTGATGAAGATCGGCCCGGTCGAGACCCAGAAGCTGCGCGACCGCGTCGTCGCCGAGCTGAAGACCACCTTCGCCAGCCACTACACGGCGCAGATCACCCTGGCCGAGGCGCTCGATCCGGAGGTCATCCGCACCTACAACCGCAAGGCCACCGGCGAAAAGTACCTGATCACGCCGTAGCGTCCGTCAGTCCTCCCCGCTTCGCGGGGAGGGGGACCATGCGGAGCATGGTGGAGGGGTAGCGCTGGCGTTGAACGGATGGCCGCCGTGCACAGCGCCCGATCCTGAAAGCCCGGCGCCGCCCCCTCCGACCTCGCTCCGCGAGGCCACCTCCCCCTCGCTGCGCTCCGGGGAGGATTGTGTCCTTCTCAATTTCTGCTATTTCTGTCTCGACAGAAATTCGAGAACGGCCGTGGACATCACCCCCGCCATGCAGCGCTGCATCCTCCACTGGGGGGAGATGGGGACGCGGTGGGGCGTCAACCGGTCGGTGGCCCAGATCCAGGCGCTGCTGTTCCTCGCCGGGCGGCCGATGCACGCCGAGGAGATCGCCCAGACCCTGACCATCGCGCGGTCGAACGTCTCCAACAGCCTCAAGGAGCTGCAGGGCTGGGGCCTGATCCGCCTGCTCCACCTGCCCGGCGACCGGCGCGACCATTTCGAGGGCAGGACCGATCCCTGGGACATGCTGACCCTGATCGTCGAGGGCCGGAAGAAGCGCGAGATCGACCCGACGCTGGAGATGCTGGCCGCCTGCGTGGCGGAGGCCGAGGCCGATCCATCCACCCCTTCGGGGGTGAAGGCCAGGCTGAAGGACATGCAAGGGTTCATGACCCGGCTGGACCGCTGGTACGGGCAGGTCCGCCAGATCCCGCGCCCGACGCTGGTCAAGCTGATGGGCCTGGGCGCGAAGGTCGCCGGGCTCATAGGACGCTAGAGGAGGAGACGGGGCGATGGAACGGGTGCTGACGGGATGTCAGGGGACTGAGGTCCCCGCCCTTGCGGAACCGGCCTTCGCGCCCCTCGATTTCCCGGCCCTCCTCGGCCCGGACGCCTGGGCCCGCCTGCCGGCCGCCGTCCAGCATCGCTTCGCCGCCCACCCGGCCCTGGGGCTCAACACCGTCTACGACGGTCGCATGGTGGTCGAGGCCAGCTGGGTCGGCCGGCTGGTCGCGCAGGTCTGCCGGCTGATCGGCACGCCGCTGGCGCCCTGGACGGGCGCCGACGTCCCGACCTCGGTCGATGTGCATCAGGACGCGCGCGGCGGGCTGGTCTGGGCCCGCACCTACCGCTTCGACCGTCGCTCGCCGGTTCTGGTCAGCTCGACCAAACTGATGACAGCCGACGGCGAGCTGCTGGAGGTGGTGCGCGGGGGTCTGGGCATGGCGCTGAGCGTCAGCGTCGAGGACGGCGCCCTGCACTTCCGCAGCCGCCGCTACTTCTTCAGCCTGGGCGGCCTTCGCCTGCCGATCCCGGATCTGCTGACCCCCGGCCGCGCCCATGTCGTGCACCGCGACGTCGGCGGCGGACGGTTCCGCTTCACCATGGACTTCCATCACCCCTGGTTCGGCCCGACCCTGTTCCAGGACGGCGTCTTCCAGGATCCGGAGTAACCACCACGAAAAAGGCCCGGAGCATGCGCTCCGGGCCCTCGTCATTCGCTGTGGTGCGAGGTGGTCTAGCCCAGCGCGGCCATCAGTTCCGGCACGGCGGCCTTGTAGTCAGCCACCAGGCCATAGTCGGCGACCTGGAAGATCGGCGCGTCGGCGTCCTTGTTGATCGCGACGATCACCTTGGAGTCCTTCATGCCGGCCAGGTGCTGGATGGCGCCCGAGATGCCGATGGCGATGTAGAGCGCCGGGGCGACGACCTTGCCGGTCTGGCCGACCTGGTAGTCGTTCGGCGCGTAGCCGGCGTCGACGGCGGCGCGCGAGGCGCCGACGGCGGCGCCCAGCTTGTCGGCCAGGGGCTCGATGACCTTCTGGAACTCTTCGGCCGAGCCCATGGCGCGACCGCCGGAGACGACGATCTTGGCGGCCGTCAGTTCCGGACGGTCCGACTTGACCATCTCTTCCGACTGGAAGCGGCTCTTGCCGGCCGAGGCGGCGGCGACCTTCTCGACCGAAGCCGAGCCGCCTTCACCCGCCGCCTTGAAGGCGGTCGGACGGACGGTCAGGACCTTGGTCTTGTCGGCGGTCTGGACGGTTTCCAGCGCGTTGCCGGCGTAGATGGGGCGCACGAAGGTGTCGGCGCTGACCACTTCGATGACGTCCGAGATCGGCGAGGCGTCGAGCTTGGCCGCCACGCGGGGGGCGAAGTTCTTGCCCGCCGAGGTGGCCGGAACCAGCACGGCATCGTAGCCGCCGGCCAGGCCGATGATGGTGTCACAGATGGCTTCGGCGATGCCGTGGCCCACGTCCGCGCTTTCGGCCAGGATGACCTTGCGCACGCCGTCGATCTTGGCGGCGGCGGCGGCCGCGGCGTCGGCGCCCTGGCCCAGGACCAGGACGTCCACGTCGCCCGACATCGCCAGGGCGGCGGTGACGGTCTTGTGGGTGGTGTCGCGCAGGTGCGCGTTGTCGTTATCGGCGACGACGAGAACGGCCATCAGAGCACCCCCGCTTCAGTCTTGAGCTTGGCCACCAGTTCGGCGGCGTTTTCGACCTTGACGCCGGCCGAGCGCTTGGCCGGTTCGGCCACCTTCAGCACCTTGAGGCGCGGGGCGACGTCGACGCCGTAATCGCCGGTCGTCTTGGTCGCGATTTCCTTCTTCTTCGCCTTCATGATGTTGGGCAGCGAAGCGTAGCGCGGCTCGTTGAGGCGCAGGTCGGCGGTGATCACCGCCGGCAGGTCGACTTCCAGGACCTGAAGGCCGCCGTCGACCTCGCGGGTCACCAGGGCCTTGCCGCCGCCGATCTCGACCTTGCTGGCGAAGGTGGCCTGCGGCCAGTCGAGCAGGGTGGAGAGCATCTGGCCCACGGCGTTGTTGTCGCCGTCGATGGCCTGCTTGCCCATCAGCACCACGTCGGCGCCTTCGTCCTTGGCCACGGCGGCGAGCAGCTTGGCCACGGCCAGCGGTTCGACGTCGGTATCGGACTGGATGAGGATGCCGCGGTCGCCGCCCATGGCCAGCGCCGTACGGATGGTTTCCTGCGCCTGGGCCGGGCCGATCGAGACGATCACGACCTCGGTGGCGACACCCTTTTCCTTGAGACGGACGGCTTCTTCGACCGCGATCTCGCAGAAGGGATTCATGGACATCTTGACGTTGGCCAGGTCGACGCCCGACTGGTCGGGCTTCACCCGAGCCTTCACGTTATAATCGATCACCCGTTTGACCGGGACGAGCACCTTCATGGGCTTATTCCGCCGTGTTGCGTTGCGAAAAATCTTGCGCGAACAGGCTGATACCGACTCCCGCGCGCAATGCAAGTTTCCGTTCGGGTTAATCTGGGGCCGGAAAAATGCCCGGCAAGGGCCAGCGGCGGCGGTCGCGTTCCGGCTCCAGCGTCGGCGGGCGACAGTCTAGGCTGCGGCGGACCTTTCAGGTAAAGGCCCTCGCATGAATCCGACCATCGACCGCCTCAAGCTTGTCTTCCTCGGCATCTTCGCAGTCGCCTGCGCGGCGGTGTGGGCCTACCAGATCTTCTATGTCTGGCCGGCCAAGCGGTGCGAGGAGGGCGGCCAGTGGTGGGACCGCGACCGTCGGGTCTGCGCCCAGCCGATCTACATTCCCGACATCACCGGCAGGCCGGCCGGCGTCAGCCGCAAGGAATGGTCGGAAAAGAAGGCCGCCGAGGAAAACCAGCGCGATCATCTGGGTTATCCGGCCGCGTCGACGCCGCCCGCAGCGGCGCCTGCCCCGGCCCCGGCCCCGGCTCCCGCGCCGAAATAGGCGTCAGCGGGTTCCGCCCGGAACCCAGAGCACGTCTCCCGCTCCCTTGTCGTTGGCCCAGCGGCCGGCGACGAACAGCAGATCCGACAGGCGGTTGAGATACTTGATCGCTGCCGCACTGACCGGCTCGTCCGGCAATCCGGCCAGGGTCACGCAGGCCCGCTCCGCCCGTCTGCAGACGGTGCGCGCCAGATGCAGCGCCGCCGCCGCCGGCGTGCCGCCGGGCAGCACGAAGGATGTGAGGGCCGACAGCTCGCTGTTCAGCAGGTCGATCTCCTGCTCCAGCCGCTCCACCTGCGACTCGAGGATACGGAGAGGCTCCCAGCCCAGCGGCTCGCCGCGATCAGGCGTCGCAAGGTCGGCGCCGAGATCGAACAGGTCGTTCTGCGCCCGGGCCAGGATGGCGTCCAGCACCGGGTCGCCACCGGTGTGCAGTCGCACCAGTCCCAGACAGCTGTTGGTTTCGTCCACGCTGCCGTAGGCTTCGACGCGCGGATTGTCCTTGGGCACGGGCTCGCCGGTCGACAACCGGGTCGTGCCGTCATCGCCGGTGCGGGTGTAGATGCGGTTGAGCGTGACCATGCCGGCTAACCCCGCGTCTTCCACCAGAAGGCGGCCACCAGCACCATGACAGCGACAAACTGAAGCACGACGCGCAACCGCATGAGTCGGTTGGAATAGGAGCGGCCAAAGTCGCCGCCCCTGTGCAGGGCGTACAGGCCGGCCAGCAGGGCCATGAGCACCGCCGCGAGCGAGACCGGGATGAGAATATCGAAGAGCGTGTCCATGCAGCATTATCTAGCGCGCGGGGAGCAATGGGACCACCTGCGCCGCCTGGCCAGGGTTCGATTTCACGCTCAGCGATCATGATCAGCGACTTTGTTCGCCGATTTTGGGCGGCGGGCCTGCTGGCCGCCACGCGCGAAGCACCTCCGAGCCATACGTTTATCCCCGAAATGTGGATATTTTCCCCGAAATGCGGATATTCATCGCGCGATGATTCTGCTTGATCGTCACCCGAACGTCGTGTAACCGGAACAAGACATCGCTCGGTGAGCATGTTCATTGAGCGCGATCAACTCCTCACCGCGGATCGCGTCGACCTGGACAGGCGGGGAGGCGAGACGGAGCCAGCCATGGGAATGCCCCAAAGCGCCGCCGCCAACCCGGCGGCGGATAGTGAAACCATCGCCGAGGTTCGGCAGTTGATCGAGGACCTGCGCGACGCCGCGCAGGACGGCCGCGATCTTGCACGCCGGTACGCTGACGTCCTGGTCAAGGTCGTCGAGGAGTACAGCGTGGAATTCGAGAAGCGCGCCGAGGCCGCGCTGGCTCGTCTGGAGGCTGTCCAATGAACCACATTCCCATGCGCATGAACGCGCCCGCCATTCGGCCGCAGAAGATGACCCGCCGCGCCATGGCCAAGCAGCAGACCCGCGAGAAGGTCCTGCAGGCGGCGCGCGATCTGTTCATCGAGCGTGGCTACGAAGGCGCCACGATTCGGGACATCGCCAAGGCAGCCGGCATGTCGACGGGCGCGGTGTTCGCAAGCTTCGCCGACAAGAACGAGCTTTTCGACGCCATCCTGAACGACGACTTCGCGGCCCTGCTCGAGCCGATGCAGGACGCCGTCGTCGGGGCCGCCACCGCCCGGGAAGCGCTGGTCGGCATGTTCGGCGCCGCCTACCGCGCCCATGCCCATCAACTGCCCTTGATACTCGCCGCCCTCGCCGCGTCCTGGGTCCGCACACCGGAGGCGGAGCGCCTGCGCCGTGAAAGCATGCGTCCGATCCGCGCCCTGGTGCTTGAGGTTCTGGAGCGCGGCGTCGAGCGCGGCGAACTGGTGCAACGCTTCGACCTGCGTCTGATCGCCGATCTGATGTGGGACCTGTTTCTCGCCGGCTATCGCCCCGCCGCGTTCGACGGCGCATCGGTCGAGAACCAGACCGACAAACTGGGCGACCGGATCGACGTCGTGTTGACGGCCGTCAAGGCCTAGGGACTTTCGCCGCGCCGCTCGGGGAGAGCGGCGCGGCTGTCCGGGGGGACATCGTTTGGGCGTACGCGAGACGCAGAAGCTGGAAACGCGCCGAAAGGTGCTTGAGGCGGCGCGCGATCTCTTCAACGAGATC
>Ga0315902_10005495_pt1 | contig 17864 bp, 13 predicted proteins | sample LakEriMetagenome_9_FD_203523 | JGI IMG/M metagenome (GOLD analysis project Ga0315902, IMG submission 203523) | Freshwater fungal communities from buoy surface, Lake Erie, Ohio, United States - Buoy 12 MA117 | ecosystem: Environmental > Aquatic > Freshwater > Lake > Lake biofilm | place: USA... | reverse complement strand
CGACACCAGGCACTTATTTGGTCAGGTTGATTGCGCGTGATACAACCAGCGGCTGTTCGGATACGGTTGTGTACAACACTCCGATCAATGTTGGGGCGGCTCAGGTAAATTATCAAGCACCTCCTCCGGTCACAGGGTGTGCTCCGTTTGGTGTCAATTTCTCCGATGCCTCTGGAGCGGTATCCTATTTGTGGGATTTTGGTGATGGCAATACATCCCAACTTGCCAACCCATATCATGTCTACTCAGTACCGGGAACTTATGTTGTTTCATTGACCACGACTTCATCAGCCAACGGTTGTGAATACCACATCCCCGATTTTCAGACATTTATTATCGACGGTGCAGATCCGGGATTTACATATACAGTAAGCCAATGTCCTCCGTATGTGGTCCAGTTTAACGATACCACCGCAAATGCGGTCGCATGGAATTGGGTCTTCGGGTCTGGTGGTAGTTCCACTATGCAGCATCCTACGCATGTCTTTCCCGGACCGGGAGTCTACAACGTCACCTTGCATGCTACCACTCCGGGGGGCTGTCAAACAACACTTCAGGCGAATGGAGCAGTACAGATTACCGGTTTAGGTGCCTATCCCGCAATGATCTGTACGGATACCGTAGCGCCCTTTAATGCGCAGTTTTACGCCAATTCAACCCAGGCTACTTGGTGGTATTGGGATTTTGGTGATGGATCCACCGACTCTTCTGAAAATCCACTTCATGTTTATAACGGTTCCGGACCATTTGCCCTCAGTCTGACTATTGGAAACGATTCCTGCTCTTATACCTATTCTTACCCTCCAATAACATTCGGTTCAACCAATAGTAACCCGGGCGGACTTGGCGGTGGAATTCCATATACACCTCCCGTCAGTCATTGTGCGCCGTACACCGTCGACTTCAGTAATCCGGATCCGACAGCTGTAGCTTATTTATGGGACTTTGGAGACGGTACAACAAGTACTTTATCGTCACCCAGTCACACCTACTTGTCAGGTGGGATTTTCGTTCCGATGGTTTTCATCCAGAGGGCGAACGGTGCAACGGACTCTGTCTTTCTGGGCGACACAATTCTAGTTAATGATCCGGTTACGGATTTTCAGGTGAGCACCACCCCTTTGTGCAGAGGGCTGCGCGTTGATGTCGCTTCGAGTGTTCCCGGTGCCACTTATTTGTGGGATTTTGGAGCAGGAGTCACTTTTAATACACCGGCCGCAAGCTACTCCTATCCGAATATCAGTGCCGCCTATCAAGTCTCTTTGAATCTGACCGACTCCAATGCCTGCAAGTCATATATCGTTAAATCTTTCCGCGTAAGTGCTACAGGCGACCTGAAGGCCAGTAGGCGACGTGCTTGTGCCGGAGATACAATCACGTTTGATCCCGGAGTACTGCAATTCGCATCTTACAGTTGGGATTTCGGTGACGGAAATACGTCCAATGCAGTCTCGCCATCGCATACCTATTCAAACGGAGGTGCCTATCAAGTCAATTTGAATGTGACCGATGTCAATGGTTGCGTACGAAGGTATACGATGCCGTATTTGGTGAATGTGTATAAGCCAGAAGCTTCGTTTTCAATGACAGGTCCACAAACCAATTGCCAGGTTTTTACGTATTGGTTTCATAATTCCTCCCAGGGAAGCTCCAATTGGATATGGTCCGCCAATGGTACATTCTTCTCCAATGCAAAGGATCCTGTTAAGCATTTTTCAACCCCCGGAACATACGATATCACACTGACCGCATACGAGAATATTTGCAGCAGCAGCTTTACCATCACCAATGCTTTTTACATCAGTCAACTCAGTGCTGATTTTCAATTTTCCATGAGTGAAAATTGTTCGCCAGCTATTGCTACATTCAATGACCTGAGTGTTGATGCTGTATCATGGCATTGGAATTTCGGAGACGGGGCAGCATCTACCGTAACGAATCCTGTTCACACTTATATCAATCAACCAACGGATTCTATCACCTTGACCATTAAAGACGTGAATGGATGCTCAAAGCAGAAGCGATTGCCTCCTCCTTTGATTACAAAAGCGGAGTTCAGTTGCTCGGCTCCTGGCGGTTGTGCCCCTTGGCAGACATCTTTCATCAATTTAAGTACCCATGTAAACTCTTGCCAGTGGGACTTTGGAAATGGTCAGGTTGATTCAAGCTGGTCTCCATCACAAACTTATCTTACAGATGGCTTTTACGGTGTCAGCCTTGTCGTTACCGGACCAACGGGATGCACGGATACGCTTGTGGTGGATTCGTTGATTGAAGTCAACACACCCGTGGCACAGTTTACGGCTGATACGGTTCTGGGATGTGCTCCTTTGTTTGTTCAGTATACAGATCAGAGTACGAATCCGATGGCTTATTCCTGGGATTTTGGGAATGGATCCGTTTCGACGAGTGCGAACCCAAACAAGCTGTACTCAGAGCCGGGAGTTTATTCAACGCAATTGGTCGTGACCAATAAGTTTGGATGCAAGGACACCTTGACTGCGGATAGTCTCATTCGTGTGCTTGGACCACAGCCGGGATTTGAAATGGACCTTGTTTCCGGGTGTACTCCATTGCAGGTCAATTTTACCAATACATCGATCGACGGTTTGTCTTATCAGTGGTATTTCGGAGATGGTCTGACGGATAGCGCTATGAATACAAGTCATGTATTCGTCGACTCAGGTGACTTTGCGGTTTCATTGTACGTGGTAGATTCAAATGGCTGCTATTCCGTATATACGCACCCAGTTCACATTTCAGCCGCTGCATCTCCGGTGCCGGGGTTCTATACAGATGTTTTAAGCGGATGTGCTCCCTTGACCATTTTCATTACGGATACGACTTCGTTCGCAGATAGTCTGGTTTGGGAAATGGGTGATGGACAGATTCTTCATGGTCCAGTGACCAATTACACTTACGCCACACCGGGCATATACAGGATAAAGCTAATCGCATTCAACGGTGACAGCTGCTCTGCAGAGCAGATAATGACCGACTCCGTAGTCGTAGGCAGCAGGCCTGTCGTAAATTTTAGTTCAGATGTGACGGAAGGATGCCCGCCACTGCAAGTCGTTTTTTCATCACTCTGCTCCCAATTGGATGATCCGGTTTTTAATTGGACATTCGGCAATGGTGATACGGGCATCGGACCTCAAAATCAAATAGTATTCAGCGATGCAGGATCTTACCCTGTTAAACTGGTTGTAACGAATTCAGGAGGATGCTCAGACTCTCTTGAACTGACAAACTTTATCACCGTGTTTGATACTCTGCCTCCTGCTCCGGTTCGGTTGCGTCGAGTTTCAGTCGAACCCGGAGTCCATGTTTCTGTAGAGTGGTTTGGTTCAACAGAGGTGGATGTCGATTACTATGAGGTTCTTCGATTGGATCCGGTGACCGGCTTTTATGACAGCTTAGGCTCCGTCACTCATGCTTCTTGCATAGGATTGCCGTTCGCAAGTTTTGTTGATCACCAGGTCGCCACCGCATCTTCTAACTACACTTACAAGGTAAGGGCGGTAGACAAGTGTGGTTATACTTCGTCAGTGCCTGATTCATTGACCCATACGACAATCTTGTTGAATTCCCAGGCTGGATTGCATCAGGTTCAGCTCAGTTGGTCGCCTTATGAAGGTTGTGAGGTCGGAGCTTACCGGATTTGGCGGGCTAATGATTTTGGATCAGCTTTCGAACTAATTGGAGAAGTTACTGGTGCCATGTCTTCTTATGTAGACAGTACATCGTGGTGTCCATTCGATTATCAATACAGGATTGAGGCGACTCCATTGTGTGGGAATAGTCAAGTTTATTCGCTAAGTAATGTAGTGACGTCTCAGCCTGTCAGCCAGATCCAGTCACAGCGCGTTGATATAGTTCGAAGCACTGTGGTTGATGATCGCTATGTTCTCACTGAATGGTCCGAACCGGATGTCCTCCCACAGGCTGTCTTGGAATATCTGGTCTACCGATCGGAAGATGGGATTAATTTCAATTCTGTGGGATCTGTGCCTGCCGGCATTTATTCGTACGATGATCGTGCTGTAGACGTCGATTGGAACCGCTATATTTTCCGGATCCAAACGCGGAATGTGTGTGATGTTCAGACTGATCTGGGCCGAATTGGTTCGTCGATATTGCTTGAGAAGTCAGAGGCCGGATCGGTAGACTTCTTGAAATGGACCCAGTACGTGGATTGGGATACCGGTATTGAAAAGTACGTCATTCAGAAGTTGAATGAGCAAGGGCAATGGGTGGACGAGAAAGTATTTCCGCCAACAATCACTGATTGGGAAGTGGAGTGATTTTTCGCGCTTTGCGAATGGATACATTGAGTTCATACCCCACTAGCAGGACAAGGGAATTGATATACAGCCATAACAGGATTACAATCAATGTGCCTATTGAGCCATAAACCTTGTTGTATTGTGCAAAGTGCGTGATGAAATAATTGAACACAAGTGACGTGATGACCAAAAGCATGGTGGCCAATGTCGATCCTGCAGAAATAAAGCGCATTCTCTCTTTTTTAGAAGGACCCAGATAGTACAACAGCGAAATTGTTGCGAAGCAAAGTAAAAGAAGGATGATCCATTTTCCGGCCGTAAGAAGGATGATTTCCATCAAGTTGACCATGATGCCTTTTTTTTCAAGGTAGGAATAGGTGATTTCCGATATTACAAGAAGGCCTACGGCGGCAGTCACTAGGATTGCAAGTGAAATCGTAATACCTGTAGCGACCAGCCTTTGTTTCCAGCCCGGCCGTTGTTTGTGGCCATGATAACTTTTGTTGAACCAGTTCATCAATGCAATGATGCCGTCCGTTGTTACATATAGCGCGAATATGAAACCGAACGATAATAGTCCGCCTCGCTGCTGTCGGATGATATCTTCAATCGTTTCTCGAGCCACTTCAAAGGTGTTGGAGGGTAGAAAGTCCTTTATGAGAATAAGCAGCCTGTCTTGAAAAGCTTCCAGTGGGATGTACGGAATCAAAGTGAAGATGAAAATGATTGCAGGAAATATGGCAAGTAGGAAACTGAAAGCCATAGAGCGCGCCCTGGTCTGCAATTCGCCTTCGTGAAGGCGTTGAATGAAAAAGTTGATAGCTTCAAAAAAAGGCAGCCCTTCAAAACCGGGCAAACTGATTCTTTTTGACCACTGTATGGTTTTCCTGACGAGAGGCGTTGAAGTTATCGTGCGAATGAGTCTCGCTTGGCTCATGGAATGATTTTGAGACTCAGGTCAAGACTTTTGACCGAATGAGTTAAAGCGCCGACCGAAATAAAATCCACACCGGTTTCTGCGAATGCTCGTACATTTTTCAATTGAATCCCTCCAGAGGATTCGGTTTCAACTCTCCCGTCTACCAGCTTTACTGCTTGTTCTGTCAGTTCAGGGCTGAAATTGTCAAACATAATACGGTCGGGTATGCCGGTTTTCAGAGCATTTTCGACATCAATCATTGATCTGGTTTCAACCTCGATGCGAAGTCGTGAGCTTAACCGGTTATTGTAATCCGCTGCTTTTTCAAGTGCTTTCCGGATGTCCTTCCCGCATGCATCGATGTGGTTGTCTTTGATCAGAATCATGTCGTAAAGGCCGAAACGATGATTTGAACCTCCTCCGTCTAATACTGCCTTCTTCTCCAGGGCACGCATCATTGGCGTGGTTTTGCGAGTGTCGAGTATTTGGGCTTTCGTACCGGCTATTGCATCTACAAATGCTTTGGTCGCAGTGGCTACTCCACTCATCCTTTGCATACAGTTCAATAACAGGCGTTCTGCGACGAGTATGCTATGTATCTTTCCTTTGACTCTGAACGCCTCGTCTCCTGGTGAAACGGACTGGCTGTCGTGCAGGAAAAATTGACAATTGAGGGACGGGTCGATAAAATGAAGTATCTCTAACGCGAGCTGAGATCCGGAGAGAACACCTTTCTCCTTAACCAACAACCTGGCTTCTCCTTCGGACTCGCGGGGGATGGTAGCCAGTGTGGTATGGTCTCCTGTCCCCAAGTCTTCTGTCAGAGCCGATTTGATAAAAGATACCGTATCGAACATGGTTTAATGCCTGAGTAAAGGGGCGTTGGATGCTTGTATTGACGAATGGAATCCTGAAAATGGTTGGCTGATTTGATTATTCCATCATGAATCTTAGTTCTTGGATTATCGGTTGACCGGCCTTTACCTTGACGAAAAAATAAGTCCTGAATACCTGACCCTGGGATGTAGTCATGGTGCCTATGGCATATCTGGCTCCTTCTTTTGATTCGCCTTTATGAAGAAATGAAAAAGATCTGGGTGGATTTTTTAAGAAGAAATCCTTTAGTACCTGTTCCGCTTGGGTCTTACTGTATACTTCCTCTTTAGCGAGGATTGTCAAATCGATTGTGTTACCGAAATATCTGGAGACCGACTTCGCATCACCTGACCGAAGTGCGTTGGCGATATCGTCCAACAGGTCGGCAGCTCCCAGACCAATTGGGATAAATGCGAGGAAGCAAAGAATAGCAAGTTTGAATTTCATAGCTGAACAATTAATCAATTATCTTGCCAATTGTAAGAGTGGAGAGGTGCGTTATGATTAACATTCTCGAAAATAATCAATGTGGTGAATTGGAGTCCGGATATGTTTTGTAGTTTCGAACATTAAAATTAATCAGTAAAAATTTGAAAATCAAGCTTATATCATTCAATAAGGCCCGTGAGTCATGGGTTGTGGATGCGATTTCTGATTATTTGTCCCGGTTGAAGCGCTATGTGCCCGTTTCAATGGTTGAGCTCGATGCAGGTCGGAAATCAATCGGTTCTCCAGATCAGCTTAAAAAGGAGGAGGCGATCAAGCTTTTAGCACAAGTAAAGAACGTCGATTATCTGGTACTACTGGATCTTTCCGGCAAGAAGTACTCTTCTACTGATTGGGCGAATTGGATTGAAAAACGCTTGTCCATGCTGGGTAGCGGTGATTTGATATTCGTGGCTGGCGGGGCTTATGGATTTCACGATTCAGTATATGACAGGGCACAGGAACTACTTTCATTGTCAGAGATGACGTTCACGCACCAAATGGTCAAAGTTATCTTCCTGGAGCAACTCTATCGTTCTATGACAATTTTGAGGAATGAGCCGTATCATCATTAGGACGAGCGGTCAAGTTCCGGTATAAACTGTCATATTTCCCTATTCCCATTTGAAGGTCGAATAATACTTTGGCGCATTGTCTGAAATGATCTTTGTTTTTCGTGAGCATCAATGTTATCGCCTTCTGAATGGCCTGGTCGTAATGTTCATTCGAATAGCCCTTGCAGATTACGCCTGCATCGGTAAGGGTAATCTGATTGTCCGTATCTCCAATTCCATGGTTGCAGATGACTGCCAGTCCGGTTCCCAACATCTCTCCAAGTTTTACGGGGGAGCTTGCCATTTTAGAAAAAGCCGGTTTGATGAAACAGATCCCGAGGTCTGAAACGCTTAGTAGAAGTGGAACATCAGGTCTGTTTACATTACGAATGATGATTCTGTTTAAAGGGATGTCAAGTTGTTCTGCGAGTTCAAGAATAGGTTTTTCCGCCTCCTTGGTTAAAATCAGGAAATGTGCATCTGGTTTCACCAATAGAAGTCGTTTATACACCTGCATCATTTCGGCAGGGAGGTACCAAGTGCTTAGACTTCCAGAATAACACAATACGAAATCTTCCGGCCGAATTTTAAGTTCGCGCCGAACTGCCATGCGCATGGTTTCCGGAAACCGGTTGTAATCGAAAAGCGAAAGATCGGTGCAGCAGGGTATTACGCTGATTTGTGGCGGCACGGAACTTCCTTGGAAGCGTGATTTCAGGAAATCGACAGCCTTCTCAGTCAAAGAGACAATCGCGTCTGCACGGTTGAGTAGAATGCGCTCCTTGTATTTCAGAAATTTAAAAAGGAAAAAGTGTACAGGATTGGACAATCTCCAGATGTTGCCATCAATTTTTTCATCCGCCCACAAGCCCCGCATATCGAAAAGTAATTTTGTTTTAAATCTAGCTTTCAAGCTCAATCCTATCATTGCAGGAAGATAACTCCGTGCATGAATTACATCGAACGGCCTTGTTTTCAAAAGCAGCCGACTTTTCCTGCTTAATTTGAAATAGGTCATCAGCGGGCCTATCAGTGGAGGTGAATAGAGGTAGCTGACGTGATGCCATTCGATTCCAGCTTTGACACATCGAGTCCGGATAGCCTCCTCGTTCAATTCGAATGGCTGCTGTTTTTCGGCGCTGAGTATATGGATTTGGTACCCCAGGGAGGAAAGGCCTTCAAGATAGGGTAGTATCTGTGCTTGCCCCAAGGGGTCTGTCAAACCATCCAGGCTGATGAAAAGTATGTTTGTTTTGCTCACTTGGAAGTTGACGGGTTATTTGGGTAAGTTGGAGGTTTCTTCCTTTTTGGCAGCCCAAAAGTAAATCAAAACTTACCTTTGTTAACCTAACTAAGTAGGCCGGACATCCATGGAATTCTATTCATTACTGGATTTTGTTCTTTTTCCAATTTACCTGCCACTAGTATATCTGTTTGCTTCCGCCTATGCGCGAAGAAAGGTAGATGAATTTCCGTGGTTTCGTTATTATGTGCCTGGATTAATGTTGAAAATATTTGGCGGAATCTCATTCCTTTTGGTGTACACGATTTATTACCCGGGAGGAGATACGGTGCAATACTTTCGCGATAGTATTTCGCTGCAGAAACTGATGTTCGAGAATTTCGATTCCTTCTCCACGGTTATGCAATCAAAGGCCAATGTGGGACTATATCAGTACTTCAGTCCTGAAACTGGATATCCAGCCTATATCCGTGAGGGGAAAGCATGGACCATCGTTAAAATCGGGTTCGTCTTATCAATGTTTGCTTTGCGAAGCTTCATGGTGACAACGATGTTTTGTGCCTTGATTTCATTCCTGGGTGTATGGCATCTTTATCAGGTTTTTGTGATGGAATTTCCGCGATTGCAACGTCAGATGGCGATTGCTTTCTTTTTTGTCCCTTCAGTTTTTTTCTGGGGATCAGGCCTTCTTAAGGATTCTTTTATGATCGGAGCAATCGGTTTTTTTGTTTGGGGCCTTTATTACCTGGTTGTTAAAAAGCAAAAAATGATTCCGGCGATTTTAGCCGTCGTCCTCTCTGGTTATTTGATAGTTATTGTCAAGCCCTACATCATGACCGGACTCGTTCCGGCAATCATACTTTGGGTATTGCATCGAATTCTTATGAATTTTAAGGCTGTGGTTCTCAAGACAGCCTTGTTGCCAATCTTGATGATCGCGGGGTTTGGGGTTGGTTTCGCTACGATGCAATTGTTTGGTGAAGCGCTTGCCGAATACAACATTGAAACCTTGCTGGAAAAAGCCGTTGTGACCCAACGGGATCTTAAAAGTGATTACTACCAAGGGAACTCATTTGATATCGGCGAATTCGATTCTGATCCGATCTCTATTTTAAGCAAGTTTCCAATAGCCACTTTTTCGGCAATTTACCGTCCACTCATAATAGAAAGCAATAACCTGGTCATGTTCCTTTCTTCATTCGAAAACCTGATCATTCTTTTGTTCAGTCTGAAGGTGCTTTTCAGGATCAGGTTTGTCGGACTTTTCAGGAGTATTTTCAACAATCACCTTCTTACGTTCTCTTTTGTTTTTTCGCTATTCTTCGCTTTTTCCGTCGGTTTGGCAACCAGCAATTTCGGTAGTCTTGTCAGGTATAAGATTCCTTGCATACCTTTTTTCATCGCCAGTCTGTTCATTATCGAACACGTTTACAAATCCAGGACGGATGTTAATCCGGACGAAGTCGATAATCAGTAAGAAATCAGCTGATCAATTCCTGTGCTCAAGCATCCATTTCTGTAGCACAATGGTGATCCAGATACGGTTGTATAGGTAGTCCTTTCCTGCAAAAAAATCACGGACCATTTTCTCCGTTTCAACAGGATTCAGTATTCCGGCCCGTTTTACAGTCTCCGGGTTGAGGTATTCTTCCACCAGGAAACGAAGTTCACATTTGAGCCATCTATTCATGGGAATAGAAAAGCCTTGTTTGGGTCTTTCAAAGAACTTCCTGGGAATGTATTGATACAGGATTTCTTTAAGGATATACTTAGAGATTCCATTATGGAATTTCATTTTCGGATCGATGTTTTCCGCAAATTCCACCAACCGGTGATCAAGGAACGGGACTCGAGTTTCAATCGAGAAGCGCATACTTGCCCTGTCGACTTTTGTTAAAAGATCATCGGGAAGGTAATAGAGCAGGTCAAACAAAGCCTGCTGCTCCATCGCATTAAGCTTTCGAATGGCTTTGCGTGATTCGTCATTCAAATCCGGCTCCGCCAGTATTTTTTCGATTTCGTAGTTGCTTTGTGGGGTTTTCAAAATGGATGCTGAAGCTTTATTGTATGGAGGTATCAGCATAGAAACTATTTCACTGTGTGTGAAAAAATATTGTTCCTGAGAGAGGATATGGCTCCGGATATTTTCGGATTGCTCGTATCGGAGCAATTGTTCGATGCGTTGGTACCTTGATGACATCAGGTGGAAAACCTGAGCAAGAGGCAGCCTCATTTTCTTGAAGAGTGGGTGAGCTAGTCGTCGAGCCCAACGGTACGATCCGTAACCGAAAAATAGCTCGTCACCGCCCTCTCCGGACAAAGTGACTGTCACATATTCACTTGCGAGCTTGGATACGAGCATCGTCGGAATCGCTGATGGATCGGCGAATGGTTCATCGTACGCTTCAAAAAATGGTTCTATCATTTTCAGTGCGTCGCGGTACGATACGATAAATTCGTGGTGGTTTGTACCAAGGTAGGCTGCAATGGCTTTGGCGTGCTCCGACTCGTTGTGGCTGATTTCTTCAAACCCGATCGAGAAAGTATTCACAGGGACACTGGAATGAATCACCGCTTGTGCAGTTACAAGACTAGAGTCGATACCGCCGCTCAGGAATACTCCGAACGGCACATCACTTTTGAGCTGGAACTGAACCGAACTCATCATCAGGTCGCTCAGCTTCACCATGGCCTGGTCCCTGTCGGATAGCAGGTCTGCACTTAATTTTTCCTCTACCGACCAGTATTTACTTTTCTTTATTCCATCTCTGCTCACCTTCAGCATGGTGCCAGGCTCCAGTTTGTGGATGTTACTGTATATGGTCGAAGGTGCAGGTATGAATCCGAGATGAAGGAAATCGTGAATTGACTTATGATTCAACTCTTTTCCGATCCGGTCGATTTTTAACAGTGATTTTAGTTCGGATGCGAAAGCAAACAATGTTCCATCCCAATAGTAAAAGAAAGGTTTGATGCCGACTCGATCTCTGAAACAATAAAGCTCGTTTTTTTCAATATCATAGAAGGTGATAGCGAACATGCCATTCAGGTGCTGGACAAATTCCGGACCCAATTGGGAAAATGCTTCAAGGATCACCTCCGTGTCGCTTGCCGTTTTTAATCGGACGAAGTCGTGTGGATTGGATTGCTTCAGTTTGGCTCCCAGTTCACGGTAATTGTAAACCTCGCCGTTATAAACGATCACATAGCGGCCGTTTGAAGAAAACATCGGTTGGTTGGCTCTCTCAGACAGGTCGATAATGGAAAGCCTTCTGTGCCCAAGGCCGCAGAATTCGTCTCTGTAAAAGCCTTCAGCATCCGGGCCTCTGTGCGCAAGGGAATTGGTCATCGCACGGAGTTCGTCCTCCTGTAGCGATTTGCTGAAGCTCAAGTATCCTGCTATTCCGCACATGGTATGTACCTGTTTTCCTGCTTACGATCAAGCGGATGCCACAGACGACACAAATGTAAGTAAAGAGGTGTTCGTGGTTTCTCCAACGGCTTAGGGCCGGTTTTACGCCTTGCCATGTTCTTGCAATTCAATCAATACCAATGAGTCGGCTTGTTCCTTGATTTTTCCGGATTCAATTGCCTCCCGAATTTTGGGCATGTTTTTTAGCAGCCTGTATTTCATTTGGTTGTTCCAGTCCCGTGTGTAATAGGTCATGCCCTTGGCTATGGTATCCTGCCCGACTCCTTTGATCTTGTCTGCTGAATTCATAACATGGTTGGCTGAACGGATGTAAAGTTCATGTGCCGATTCCATCACCTTGATATGAATTTCGGATAATGTGTTGTTTCCACCGGGGTCTACCCGCTCAGAGGAGATGATTCGACCAGAGTCAATGCCCGGGTCAATCCACATCACTGTGTTCCCGATAAGATGAAATTCGCCGTTTGCGATGCACCAGTTGGTGCAATTTGGTCCGCCTTTCACATAGGGAGAAAGGCCGGTATGTAGATTCATGATGCCCAGCCTGGTCGGGCTGCTCAGCATTTCTTTACGAACCAGACTGGTGCCTGAAACGAGTATAAGATCCGGTGTTCGACTCTTGGAGAATTCTATTGCATTTTCGGAATTGATCGTCGGTGTTTCTAGAATTTCGGCCTCGGGCCATGACGGGAAATCCCCGTCATATTTTTTCATCAGTGCCGACCAAGATTTACGGATCTCGTTGAATAGCAGTCGGTCGATGATTGAGTTGAATATTTTCTTCGGGCTGTATAAAGGTTTACCCCCAGTACGTTTTTCAATAACAATACCGGCGATATTGAATTTTTCAGCAAGTTTATTAGCAAGTGCTCGTTGGTTCGGCTGGCTACCGAACCACAATAAAACGCTACCCTTGCTCATGAGTGTATCATGTTTTTAATCCTCTGCTGCATTCCTTTCATTCGAAGCCAGGTCTTGAGTCTATTCTCCTGGTACAATTCAAGTCTGGGTAAGGCAAACCTGTTGTCCTCATTCAAATTGGACACCCTTTGTTCAACAGCCATTCCCATTAGGTATCCGGCTTCTTCAGACAACCTTGTTGTTCTCTGGTCAAAGGATCCGACGGGATAGGCTATCGCTATTGGTGTGATGCCGGTTTCATCGGTAATTCGCTGTCGTGAGAATGCAAGTTCGAACCGAATACGCTCCTCGTCTTCCAATGTCGCGAGCGGTGGATGGTTAACCGTATGAGAACCGATAGTGAACCCTTCGCTGATGAGTTGCCTGATGTCTTTCCAGTCCATCATCGGATTCTCCTGATTGACATCCAGGAGCGTGCTTTTGATTTCTTCCATGACCTCGGATCTGTATTTTTCATCCGCCGATTTCAAATGGTGTTTCAGTTGGAAAGAATACTTGGCCTTATTGCTTATGGATTGGAGCTTAGCGGATTGCAGGTTGGTGTCAGTTATTCTATCCAGCCTGATGTTTTTCATTTTTGTCCCCAATAGCAATTGATCCAGTAAATAGGTCCATGTGGCCCTGCCTTGGTCCATGCATGATGTCACGACGTAGTAGGTAGCAGTAAGGCCTTGTTTACTTAGGATAGGGGCGGCGTATTCGATATTATCCTTGAAACCGTCGTCGAAAGAAATAGACGCAAGCGGCTTATTTGTCTTTATGGCTTTGCCATTGATGGCTTCGTATAACTCGTCCAGGCCAATTACTGTATGATTTTTAGCTATATACCTGGTCACCTCTTGGAATCTCTTTGTGGTCATGGGAGGCCAGAGAGGGTCTTTGCTATCGTTAACCCGGTGGAACAGGAATATACTGATTCTCATGTTCAGTCTTTGGGAAAATTGGAACGACGGTGGTGAAAAGCAGCGGATATCATGAAGGCTGCCGGTATCAGTAGCAGGATGTCACAATGCAGAAGATACCGTATTTCGATGTTACGGTAAATGAAACAGAGGAACAGATACCAGAGAATGAAATAAGCGAATACGAATGTTGAGAAACAAGGGTCAAACCATTTCTTTTTACGGTTCATCCAAAGTGCAATCAATCCCAGGAAGATCATCAGAGTCCTGCCAAGGAAAAGCCCGGATGCAGCCAGTTTGACAAAAATGCCCTTGTCTCCATAAAGGTTGAATTTGAAGAGGGCTTTTTTCAGGTTCGATAGGGGAGTGTACAGGTAATGATGAAGTGGATTTTTCCTGATTTGTGAAGCTTTGAGTTCCTTGAAATTGGTCACGATCAGTGAATCGCAATTAGCTGTTTTTGATATCGGCTCACCAATAAGTCCTGCATGCAATTTGAAATAACTGAAGCCGGTTCCGCATGTTCTGCACAAACCAATGGTCTCGGCCATCAATAACGAGTCATGCTCGTCAAGTTTCACCGACTCAGGCCAAACAACCTGCTGGTTTTCTATGATTTGCTGGTATTGCGGTTGATGATCAGTCTTTATGGCAAAAATGAAATCCATAAATGCCAGGTAATCAGGTGACCAATGCTTGCCAACACGAAGGTCCTGAGAGAAGACCATGCGCTGGTGCATGAGTACGTTTCGCAATGGCCATGTTCCGTAGGTAAGTAGGAATGCCGATGAGAATACAATCAGAAACCGTAAAGAATTTGTTTTCCAATTACGCCTGAGAAGATAGAGCAATGCTCCCGGAAGAATGAAAAAACACTGAAGCCTTGTCAAGACTGCCAGTCCGAGGAAGATTCCGGCCAGTACCATTCTCTTGTTAGAAGGATTGGATGTGATCAGCCAGGTTGTTGTAAGTAGGAAGAAAACGCTTATCGATTCGGCATAGAGCACAGGAGACCAGACGATGACAAAAGGGTAGGCGGCATAAAAAAATGCTGCTGTCTCTGCACATTTTTCGTTCAATTGGATGTTGAGGCAGATTCGGTAAACCAGCCAGATGCCGATACAATCAAGGGCGACCTGAAACCAGGACAACAGAGATAAAGCGGAATCTAGATTTTGTCCGGTGATCAGGTAGAAAATGCCAATGACAAATGCATAGCCAGGAGGTCTGAAAAACCGGGCGTTAGGTTCGTTCGGGTCGCTCGTGTATTCTCCGTGATGAATGAGATTCAGGATGGAGTCGATCCACCCGTACGTGTCGCCTTGAACCTTGAAATCTTCCTGGCCGAAATAAAAACTTCCGCCGTAGAGGCTGAACAGGATCCGTAGTACGGCACCAAGGAAAATGATCAGCCCGATACGGAACTGTACCTTATCAGAGGTCAGGCTGAAGGTTTTTTCCATGCCAGTAAGTACGATATACCGATAGGAGCAGGAATGCCCCGTTTCAACCAGGTGTTTTCAATCAGAAAGATACGCAGGAAAAACGGCTCCACCCAATTGAATATCGATATGCTGAAATCAGAGCCCGAACCTTGTCTGATAATTTTGCTTTTATTCTTGAATACCCGTGTAAGAAGACGGAAAATACTCACGGGTAGGAATAGCAGTGAATTGAAATAACTTGAAAACACAATCGTCTCCGGGTGTGGAAAAAGGCTCTTGAAGGATTTGGACGTGTAGCGTCGAACATGGTGGTTTACAGTGTCATGATCACTCCATAGGAAATTGAATGCGGGCACAGTGCACATGACGAGACCTTGACTTTTACAAACACGACGAAGCTCCCGGGTGGCTTCTTTGTCATCTTCAACATGTTCAACTACATCGAAAGCGCAGACAAGGTCAAATGAATCATTTGCGAACGGGAGCTCGGTGACGGATGCATGTATGACCTCCATTTTCAATTCGTTGCGGAGGAATTCGCAGCAGTGCAGATCGTATTCCACCGAAGTTACATCTCCGAAAGCGGAGAGCATATCGGTTGTAGCCCCGGTAGCGGCTCCCACATTCAGAATTTTCAGTCGGGTGGCCGGATTCAGCCGGGCAATCTGACTTCGGAGGATGGCAGCGCGCGCGACAAACCACCAATGATGCCGTTCAAGTTCAAAGTACTCCTTGTAATAGTTGCTATCCATCCTTCTCAACTTTGCCGTGAATGACCTTGTCGACTATGAATAGCGGCCTTTCCCTGACCTGGTTGTAAATTCGAAGTACATATTCACCAAGCAGTCCGATGGAGATAAGTTGTACACCGCTGAACAGCACTATTGCGATGATCAGCGTGGTGAAACCTGCAGGGACATCTTCATAAAAAATCCTCCTGACCAGAACGTAAGTAAGGTAAATCGCAGAAATCAGGATGGAGTACAGGCCTAATCTGGTGATGAATTTTACCGGAAACTCACTGAAATTGAAGATCCCGTTGTAGGCCAGTGCCAGCAATTGCTTGAAGCCATATGTCGTTTCCCCTGCAGCACGGGCTTCTCGTTCATAGGGTAAACCGAACTGACGGAAGCCCACCCATGAACGCATGCCTCGCAGATATCGGCTTTGTTCCGGCATGTTATTTAACTTGTCTACAACCCTCCGGCTCATCATGCCAAAGTCTCCGCTATCCAGGGGGATACGGAAATTGCTGACAGAACGTTGAATACGGTAATAGGTCCAGTAAAGTAGTCTTTTAAACGGGCTTTCTTTTCTTTTTTTTCTTACGGCGTAAACCACATCGTAACCTTCTTCCAATTTCTCCAGCATGGAAGTGATCAGCTCCGGTGGGTCTTGTAGGTCTCCGTCCATGACCATGATCCCTCTACTACCCCGGGCATGTGTAAGTCCCGCACTTAGAGCGATCTGATGCCCGTGGTTCCTTGATAGCAATACGGCAGAATAGCGATCGTCTACAAGGCACTTTCTGCGAATCAGTTCTCGGGTGATGTCTAGACTTCCATCGTCTACGAGCACCACCTCCGTACTGAAGGGAAGTGTGGGTAGAAGACTGTCAATCCTGTCGAACAATTTCTGAATGACAGCTTCTTCGTTGAAAAGTGGGATGACAATTGAAACTTCCGGTGTGGTCATGCGCAACAGCACTTTCAGCTTCAAACTTAAAGTATTCTGTTCAAAACAGGCGGGTCCAATACGCGCCAGGCCTTAAAATGACTTATTTTTGGATTATGCAATACTCCGGTAAGCAAGAGTTGCTTAAGCGCCTGAATGCCATTAGGGATTATTGCAATCTTCGTTGCCGGCATCTGGAAAGATGGCCATCCTACTTCAACCGCCGGCATGTTGAATTCGCATCTTATCTTGAGCTTTTTCCTTCTGCCAAATACCAAAATGTACTCGAACTAGGCTGTGGCATAGGCTATCAGAGTGCCATGTTATCCCAGGTTTCAGAACGTGTGGTGGCCACTGACCTTCCAGAGGAGGACATGGCGACTCACTCTCCAGGCCTTCTCAAAGCAGGTAAATTGCTTCAGGAATTGGAAATCCGAAATGTCGATCTCGTGCCCTGTTCTGCCGAAAAATTGCCTTTTCCGGACGCTTCTTTCGATATGGTGTTCTCCAGTCATGTTTTGGAGCATATTCCTGATCAGGAAAGGGCGAATAGGGAGATTTTCCGCGTTCTCAAACCCGGTGGGGTTCATTTTTGTGTTGTTCCCGCCTCATTTGAGAAAGTCTATGCTCTGTTCAATCATTATGTTTATTTGTTTAAAAGAGTGATTCATCTTTTGGTTCGGAGTATTTCAAGTCTATTCCGGCCGTCATCCGATGCAAATCCCTTCGAAATGCGCCGCGAAAAACCCTCTGGCTCAGTCAGCCGGCATTTATCTCATTTCCCGTTCCCTCCCCCACATGGCGAGTATCCTGGTTTCATTCAGGAGCTCTTCGGTTGGACTACAAGACGATGGGTTGGTGGGGTGCTCGCTTCAGCCCCTTTTCATCTTGAATTTGTCCGTACTACTCAGTTTCTCCCTTTCATGCCCTTAGCCGGCCAGTTGCATCCGGTAGCCGGCACAAGGTTGCATGAGATTACCAGTTCTTTCGAGCGAAAAATGGGTCGCTGGGCTTTCTTTCGCCTATTTGGTATTAACCGGGTGATGGTTTTCTCAAAGCCTCTTCCAGGGGGGGGGATTATTCCACCTTCTGGCATATGAAAACGGATTCTCTTCGTTCCATGAA
>Ga0315902_10005492_pt1 | contig 17875 bp, 13 predicted proteins | sample LakEriMetagenome_9_FD_203523 | JGI IMG/M metagenome (GOLD analysis project Ga0315902, IMG submission 203523) | Freshwater fungal communities from buoy surface, Lake Erie, Ohio, United States - Buoy 12 MA117 | ecosystem: Environmental > Aquatic > Freshwater > Lake > Lake biofilm | place: USA... | reverse complement strand
CTGCATGTTCCGGATTCGAGCGCTGGCTGCGGTGGTGACCGTCGGCTGTGTCAACGCGGTCGTGGGAGCGGCCTTCGCTGCCGACGATGCGGACCGCGGCTGGACGATGCGGGTGGAGACCGAGCTCTTCGTGCAGGGCGCGAGCGAGCCGGCGGCGCGCAGCCTCACGCTGTTTCGCGACGGTGTGGCCTGGGACTTTCTCGAGCTGCCTGCCGCCGGCGAGGATGACAAAGACCCGCAGATGCAACTCGCGGAGATCGTGCTCCACGATCCGGCGCGCGAGCGGCTCGTGGTGATCGATCCGGTTCGCAACGTGAAGACGCAGGTCGAGGCCGTGCGGCTCGAACGGCTCGGCGTGTCGCTGGCGAAGTGGGCCCGCGGCTCCGATGACCGGCTCATCCGCTGGGCCGGCGGCCCAGACTTCACCAGCGGCCTCACCGAGAAGGACCGCACGATCGAATTGACGGGCCCGCGGGTGCGGTATGCCGTGACGCACGATGCGGCCCCGTCGCCCGGGGCCGCCGCGGCCTATCGGCAGTTCGCCGACTCGGCCGTGCTGCTGCGGGCGCTCCTGCATCCGGGCGGCGTGCCGCCGTTTCCGCGCCTGGCCATCAACCGCGAGATCGAGGAAGCCAAGGGCATTCCCACCGAGGTGACGCTCGAGATCGAGCCGCGGCTGGGGCCGCTGGGCGGCCGCGGTGACCGGCTCAAGAGCGTGCACAAGCTGCACCCGCGGCTGCTCGGCTCCGACATCGAGCGGATCGAAGCAGCCGAATCGCAGGCTGCCGCGGCCGAAGCGGTGGAACTGGCGGCCTTCGTCGAAGGCGAGGCCATCGACTCCCGCGCGGCTTCCGTGGGCCGCTGACGGCGTTCGTGAGGCAGGTCGCGGCTCCGACGCACGATCCTCACAAAGCGATTTGTCGGCGCTCTTTTCTCCGGCGACAAGAAAGTCTGCCTGACCGGACGATGTTTCCCTTGGCTCACATCTTTCCCAACCCTGCGACTCGCGACAGTGGAAGCGCTCGAGGAGGCGGCGCCGGGGGTGGGGGATCGTCCGCAACGGGGCGGACGGTGGCGGCGGGCCGTTCGCGGAATCTGGCCGCGGCGTCACGTTGACATCTGTACATCATCCCGCTACATTCATTCGCCACACACATACATCAAGAACGGAGGCTCTCGATGCTGGTGCTGTCCCGCAAGCAAAACGAACGGATTCGGGTGGGGGATTCGGTGGTGGTGACCGTGGTCCGCGTCAGTGGCGACAAAGTGCGGATCGGGATCGAGGCACCGCCGGATGTGCGAGTGCTACGCGACGAACTCGACGACACTCTCGGCACCGTCGTGCTCGACGCGCCCGCGGAACTGCCGATTCCGCGGCTGTTCGGGTTCGTCGGTTGAGGATGGACGCCGCCCCGGCCACGCACGATGCGCCGTCGAAGCCGCCCCGCCCGAGGTGGCTTCGACGGCGGGTGCTGGCGGGGCTCGCGGCAGCGGGCCTCGCCGGGGCGGTTTTCGTCGCGGCGGTGCTGGTGGCCGCGGCTACGACGCCGGCGTTCTATCGCGCGCGGCTTGCCGCCGGAGAAACGGCCGCCGCCGAGCAGGCCGCGCGGCGGCTGATCACGAAGGCGGCGGGACTGCAGGCGGCCGCCTCCCGGATCGGCCCCTGGGAGGCGGCGATCACGGAACAGGAGCTCAACGCTTGGCTCGCCCTCGATCTGCCGCGAAACCACGCCGCCCTGCTGCCCGCCGGCGTCGCGGCCCCGCGGGTGGAACTGGCCGACCGCGTGGTGCGGCTCGGCGCGCGGGTCGGTGCCGGGCCGCTCTCGGCCGTGGTATCGTGTGGCCTCGAGATCAGGCTGCGAGAGGTGAACCAAGTGGAGTGCGTGGTGGCGGACGCGAGTCTCGGAGCCCTGCCGCTGCCCCGCGGCCCGATCCTGCACGCGCTCGCCGCGCGGCTCACGCCGTTCGGCCTGCTGGCGGAGGTGCGGCGCGGCGACGGCCGGAGCACGCTGGTGCTGACGCTGCCCGGTTCGCTCGGCCAGCGGGCGAAGCGGAGCCTGCTCTCGTCCCTGGCCGTGACGCCGGGAGAGCTGCTCATGGCCGGTGAAACCAAGGAGGCGCAATGACGACGCTGACGTTCCTCGGAGCTGCGGGTGTGGTGTCGGGCTCGCGGTATCTCGTCGACACGGGCTCGGCGCGGGTGCTCATCGACTGCGGCCTCTTCCAGGGAGAGAAGGAGCTGCGGGAAAGCAACTGGGTGCGATTCAAGCCGTCTCCCGATTCGATCGACGCCGTGGTGCTCACGCATGGCCACATCGACCACTCGGGCTTCCTCCCGCGGCTCACCCGCGAAGGCTTCCGTGGCCGGATCCACACCGCGCCGCCGACGGCCGACCTGCTCGGCCTGCTGCTCTACGACTCCGCGAAGTGCCAGGCGGAAGACGCCCTCTACGCCAACCGCAAGGGCTACGCGAAGCATCGGCCGGCCCTGCCGCTCTACGAGGAGCAGGATGTCGACCGCACGCTGCGGCTGCTCGCCCCGGTGCCGCGGCTGGAATGGTTCGAGCCGGCGTCGGGCATCCGCTGCCGGTTCCACGACGCCGGCCACATGCTCGGCAGCTCGTTCGTGGAGATGGAGATCCGCGAGCCAGGGCGTTCACAGCCCCTGCGGATCGTGTTCTCCGGCGACGTGGGCCGCTTCGACGCCCCGCTCTACAACGACCCCGTCTCGCCCCCCCCCTGCGACTATCTCGTCTGCGAGAGCACCTACGGCAACCGCGACCATCCGCCGAGCCGGCCGCTCGACGAGCTGGAGGCCGTCACGAAGGAGGCGATCGCCCGGGGCGGGATGATGCTCGTGGCCTCGTTCGCGATCGGCCGCTGCCAGCAGCTCGTCTATCTGCTGCGCACGCTCATGGCCGCGGGCCGCCTGCCCGAGATTCCTGTCTGGGTCGATTCACCGATGGCGGTGGACGCGATGCAGGTGTTTCTGCGGCATGGCGCCGAGCACGATTTCAGCGAGGCGAAGCTCCAGGGGGTGGCCACGTCATTGGCCAGTCCGTTCGTGCGGATGGCCAAGACGGCCAACGAATCGAAGGCCATCAACGCCCACGACGGGCCCGGCATCGTGATCGCGTCGAGCGGCATGATGAATGGCGGGCGGATCCTGCACCATCTGGCCCAGCGGCTCCCCGATCCGCAGACGACCGTGCTCGTGGCGGGCTACCAGGCCGCCGGCACCCGCGGCCGCACGCTCATCGACGGGGCGCGGTTCCTGCGGATCCACGGCCGCGACATCCCCGTGCGGGCCGTGATCCGGCGGGTGGACGCCCTCTCCGGCCATGCCGATCGCCGCGAAATCGACCGCTGGCTGGGCTCGATGCCCGCCCCGAAACGCACGTTTCTGGTGCACGGGGAGCCGCCAGCCGCCCGCGGCCTGCAAGAATTCCTGCGTCAGACCCGCGGCTGGGAGGCCCACGTGCCCACGCTCGGCGAACGGGTCGCCCTCGACTGAACCTGCCCACCCGAAAGGACTCCCATGGCCAAGAAGCCCACTCCCGCCCCCGAGCCGCCGGCGCCGAAGCCGAAGACCTGTGCGATTCTCCCCGACACCGTGCTCGGCGACGACGTCGCGCTCGTCGCCGAGAACATGGAGCGGATCCTCTCCTCACCGAGCTACAGCCTCGCCCAGGAGGATCCGTCGCTCCTGACGCGGGTGGAGATGCGGGGCGTGCGGATGCTCCTGGAGCTCGGCAAGCCGGAGCTCGCCCTGCAGGCCGACAACATCCAGTCCACCGTGATCGTCTTCGGCGGCACGCAGATCGTGGAGCGGACGGCCGCCGAGCGGCGGCTCTCCGAGGCCCGCCGGGGGCTGCAGGCGGCGCCCCACGACGCCAAGCTCAAGCGCGACGTGGAACGGATCACTCGCTTGATCGAGTTCAGCCGCTATTACGACGACGCCCGCGAGTTCGCCCGGATCGTGTCGATCGACAACCAGTGCGAGGATCAGCGTGACTACGTAGTCGTGACCGGCGGCGGCCCCGGCATCATGGAGGCGGCCAACCGCGGCGCCTTCGACGTGGGCTGCAAGTCGATCGGCCTCAACATCAAGCTCCCCGCGGAGCAGCAGCCGAATCCGTTCATCACGCCGGAGCTCTGCTTCCAGTTCAAGTATTTCGCCCTGCGGAAGTTCCACTTCATCCTGCGGGCGGCGGCGGTCGTGCTCTTCCCCGGCGGCTTCGGCACGCTCGACGAGATGTTCGAGACGCTCACGCTCATGCAGACCCACCGCATGCAGCCGGTGCCGATCATCCTTTACGGCAAGGCCTATTGGTCGAAGGTGATCGACTTCCAGTATCTCGCCGACGTGGGTGTGATCGCCGACCATCACCTCGACCTGTTCACGTATGCCGAGACGCCGGCCGAGGCCTGGCAGCAGATCCTCGACTACCACGCGGCCCGGGCCGAAAAGCGGGAGTGAGCCACTCGCCATGAGCCCGCCCCCGACTCCGCTCGAATTTGTCCCCGGCGCGGCGCCGGCCACCGGCCGCGTGGCCCTCGTGACCGGCGGCGCGAGGCGGATCGGAGCGGCGGTGGTGCGGGCGCTCGCCTCGCGGGGCTACTCCGTGGCGATCCACTGCCATGCGTCGCTCGGCGAGGCGCGGGCCTTGGCTGGCGAATTGGAAGGGGCCGGCATTCCGAGTCTCGCTGTCACGGCCAACCTCCGCGACGAGGGTCCGGTGCGGGCGATGGTGCACCGGGTGGCGGATCATTTCGGGAGGATCGACGCGGTGGTGACCTGCGCGGCGATCTGGATGCGCGGGCGGCTGGAGGAGGCGACGGCCGACGACCTGCGGGCCCACTTCGACGTCAACTGCGTGGGCACCTTCGTCGTGGCCCAGGAGGCGGGCGCCGTGATGGCCGCACAGGAGGCGGGCGGTGCGATCGTGACGATGGGCGACTGCGCGGTTGCGCGTCCGTCGCTCGACTACGCCGCCTATTTTCCGAGCAAGGGAGCGATCGTCTCGCTCACGCGGTCGTTGGCGGTCGAGTGGGCCGCACGCAATCCGCGAATCCGGGTGAATTGCGTGATGCCCGGCCCCGTGACGCTGCCTGCCGACATGGAGCCATCGGCCCGTGACGCCGCGATCTCCGGCACGCTCGTGCGCCGCGAGGGCACGCCGGAGCATGTCGCCCACGCGGTGCTGTTCCTCGTGGAGAACGATTTCGTCACGGGCGTCTGCCTGCCCGTCGACGGCGGCCGCACGATCGTCACGCCCGCGTGAGCGGGAGCCGGATCGTGAACGTCGTGCCCACGCCCGGTGTGCTTTCGACGCCGATCGTGCCGCGGTGGGCCTGCACGATGTGCTTCACGATCGAGAGCCCGAGGCCCGTGCCGCCGAGCTTGCGGCTCCTTGCCCGATCGACCCGGTAGAACCGCTCGAAGAGCCGCGGGAGATGCTCGGCCTCGATGCCACAGCCCTCGTCGCGAACCCGGATCTCGAGCTCGTCGCCGACGGCCCCGGCCTCCATCCACACCGTTCGCCCCTCGTCGCTGTATTTGATGGCGTTGTCGACGAGGTTGATGAGCGCCTGCTCGAGCAGCGGCGCGTTGACCTCCGCCACGAGCACCGGATCGCACCGGGGCTCGAGCGTGATCGACCGCTCGGCCGCCCGCGGTCCGCAGTCGGTCGCCACCGCCGCGAACACGCCGCCGATCGCCGCCGGCTCGACCGGCAGGTTGTCGGCCCCCTCGCTCTGCTCGATCCGCGAGAGCGCGAGCAGATCCTCGATGATCGCCGCGAGGCGGTCGGCCTGGCGGGCGACGATCTGGAGGAAGCGGCGGGCGTCGGCCGGATCGTCGGCGGCCCCGTCGAGCAGCGTCTCCACGAAGCCCTTGATCGAGGCGATGGGGGTCTTCAATTCGTGCGACACGTTGGCCACGAAGTCGCGCCGCACGTTTTCCAGCCGCTGCACGTCGGTGACGTCGTTGAGCACGATGACGGCGCCTCCTTCGCCCGACACGTCGCGGAGCGCGGTGCCGCGGAGCCGGATCGTGCGGTCGCGGGCACCGTGGAGCACGAGGTCGTCCTCCACCGGCTCGCGGCAGTCGATCGCCCGCAGGGCGAAGCGGCGGAGATCGGGATTGCGGACGACCTCCTGCAGCGGCCGTCGCACCACGTCGTCGAGGTCGAGGCCGAGCAACTCGGCGGCGGCCCGGTTGATCCCCACGATTCGCTGCCGCCCGTCGATCGCAAGCACGCCCTCGATCATGCTCCCGAGCACCGCCTCCTGCTGCGTGCCCTGCCGGCCGATGAGCAGCCCGCGCTCGACGAGCTGGTCGCGGAGGCCGGCGAGCGCCGCGGCCAGGTCGCCCACCTCGGCGAGATCGGTGGCGGGGAGCGGCGCGTCGAAGTCGCCCGCGGCCAGCCGCTTGGCGGCGAGTTGCAGGTCCTGCACCGGCCGCACCGCGCGGCGGGCGAGCAGGTAGCCGACGGTGGCGGCGGCGGTGGCCAGCGCGAGATGGGCGAGGATCAGCCGCCGCTGGGCGGCCGCGAGTTCACGGTCGGCAGCCCGGGTATCGGCGCTGGCGCGGATGATGGCGGTGGGCGCCGCCCGCGGCCCTTGGGGCACGGCCACCGTGATGAACCGCCGACCGGTCGCCGGCTCGAACCGGCTCGCTGCGGCCACCCGGCCGGCGCGGGCCTCGGCCACGAGCCGCTCGTCGCCCGGCGGCATCCGCGGCGACGTCGGCGAGCCTGCGCCCTGGGGCTCCGCGGAGAGCGGCCGGCCGTCGGTCGCGAGGAGCTCGAGCGCCACGCCCGAGGCCGTGGCCGCGGCGCGGGCCGCGGTCGCGAATGCCTGCGGATCGGGCAGGCTGCCGTCCGGGGCGAGCACGGCGCCGGCGAGTTCCGCCAGCTCGGTGAGCCGCTGCCGCTGGTCTTCCTCTGCCACCCGCGCCAGCTGCACCGACGCCAGCCAGGACGAGGCCACGAGCACCGCCGCGATCAGCGAGCACCAGGCGACGAACAGGTGCCAGACGAGTCGGGTGCGGGGCATGGGGCGGGTCGCGCTCACGACCTGAAACGGTAGCCCACGCCGCGGACCGTCTCAATGTAGGAGCCGAACTCGCCGAGCTTTTTCCGCAGGCCGGCGACCTGGACGTCCACCGATCGCTCCGTCACCGGGTAGTCCTCCCCCTTCACGGCATCGACGATCTGCGACCGCGTGTAGGCCCAGCCCGGCCGCTTGGCGAGGAACTGCAGCAGCGCGAACTCGGTGTAGGTGAGTTCGACGGGCTGGCCCGCGAGCGTCACCTCGTGGCGGCCGGGATGGATCGAGAGTTCGTGCACGTCGATCGTGGTCTCGAGCTCGGCCCGCCGCTGGGTCTCGTGCCGGCGGAGCAGGGCCTTGATCCGGGCCCCGAGCACCCGCGGGCTGAAGGGCTTGGCGATGTAGTCGTCGGCCCCGCGCTCGAGTCCCGCGACCATGTCGCTCTCCTCGCTCTTGGCGGTGAGCATGATGATCGGCACGTCGCGGGTCTTGGAGTCGCTCTTGAGCCGCCGGCAGACCTCGAGGCCGTCGACCGACGGGAGCATGAGATCGAGCACGATGAGATCGGGGGGCTGCCGCCGCGCCGCCTTGAGCGCGTCTTCGCCCGTGGCGACGCATTCGACCTGGTAGCCCTCCTTCGAGAGGTTGTAGCGGACCAGCTCGAGCAGGTCTTCCTCGTCGTCGACGACGAGGATCCGCTGCACGGCCTGTTCGGCACCGGTCTTCGGGCGTGAGGAAAGCTGCTTCATCGACTCACCGGAGGAAGGAACGTGCGACCCTCCCACAGTATCCCCGCGCCGGCCGCCATCCGGAAGTGTTCAATTTCCGTGAGGAACGCAGTCGTCGTCGGCCCGTCGCGGTGCAACGGGGTTGCCCACACCCCGGGAGCCGGACGTTCACTACGGGCATCCTGCCCTTCGCTCACTCGATGCTGACTGCGCTCCGGCATCCTGCCTGCGCTAGTCAGCAACGCCGGCTCCCGGGGTGTGGGCAACCCCTTTCCTGTTGCTCACGAGAACAGCAACTCGACGTCCTCGGCCGTAAGGCTCGCGATCATGCTCTCGTCGGCCCGCACGATCGATTCGGCCAGCTCCCGCTTGCGGTCTTGAAGGGCCACGATCTTTTCCTCGACCGTGTCGCGGGCGATGAGCCGGTAGGCGAACACGCGGCGGGTCTGGCCGATGCGGTGGGCACGGTCCACCGCTTGGGCCTCGACGGCGGGATTCCACCAGGGGTCCAGGATGTAGATGTAGTCGGCGGCGGTGAGGTTGAGACCCTGGCCGCCCGCCTTGAGGCTCACGAGGAACAGCCGGCAGTCGGGGTCTTCCTGGAAGCGTGTCACCCGGGCCTGACGGTCGGTGGTGCGGCCGTCGAGGTATTCATAGACGAGCGACCGTTCGTCGAGCTTCCGCCGCAGGATCGCGAGGAAGCTCGTGAACTGGCTGAACACGAGCACCTTGTGCCCTTCGTCGAGCACCTCCTCGAGCTGCTCGAGGAGCGTCTCGATCTTCGCCCCTGGCTCGTCGATCCGCTTGGGGTCGACCAGGCCCGGATGGCAGGCCGTCTGCCGCAGCCGCAGAAGCGCCTCGAGCACCGCGATCCGCGAGCGGCCGATGCCGAGCCGGCCGATCCGGCCGGAGAGCTCGAGGCGGTAGTGCTCCCGCAGTTCGTCGTAGGCCTTCCGCTGCTCCTCGCCCAGCTCGACGAAGAGCGTCTGCTCCGTCTTCTCGGGCAGATCGGAGAGCACCTGCGTCTTCGTCCGCCGCAGCAGGTAGGGCCGCACCGCCCTCGCCACGACCTCCGTGCTGCCTCGGCCGTCGGCGAGGAACTTGCGGAGCCGCGAGGCGCTGCCGAGCTGCCCCGGATTGAGAAACTCGAAAATGCTCCACAGCTCGCCGATGTGGTTTTCGACGGGCGTGCCGGTGAGGGCGAGCCGGTGGCGGGCCCGCAAGAGCCGGCAGGCCTTCGCCGCTTGGCTGGCGGCGTTCTTGATCGACTGTGCCTCGTCGAGCACGACGTAGTCGAACTCCACCTCGCGGTGCGTGACGATGTCGCGGCGAAGCGTGCCGTAGGTGGTGACGACGATGTCCCAATCGGCGAGGTCGCCGGCCGTCTCCGCGCGGGCATTGCCGGTGAAGTTGGCCACACGCAGCGCGGGCGCGAACTTCTTCGCCTCCTCGATCCAGTTGAACACGAGGCTCTTGGGCACGACGACGAGCGACGGCCGGTGGGCGACGCCCGCCTCGCGGAGTACGGCCTGCCGCCGCAGGAGCATCGCGAGCACTTGGATCGTCTTGCCGAGGCCCATGTCGTCGGCGAGGCAGCCGCCGAGGCCCATCCGCTCGAGGAACGACAGCCAGCCGAGGCCCTCCCGCTGGTAGTGGCGGAGCGTGCCCTGGAAACCCTCGGGCTCGTCCTCGGCCTCCGGTCGCTCGCCCCGCGCGAGCTCCTCGCGAATCCGTTCGAACGCCTCGTCGACGTGCGACTGCGGCTGCCCGGCGAGCAGCGCGTCGAGCAGCGCCACCTGGATGCGGCCGTATCGCAGCCGGCCGTCGTGCTTCTGCGCCAGCGCCGCCATCGGCTCGAACTGGGCCGCGAGCGAGTCGGGCAGGATGCCGAGCGAGCCGTCGGAGAGCTCGATCGATCGGCTGCCGCGGGCGAGCGCCTCGAGCAGCACGGGGAGCTCCGCCGACACGCCGCCGAAGTCGACCGTCGCCGAGAGCTCGAACCAGTCGATGCCGCTGGTGACGTTCCAGGCGACGCTGCCGGCGGGGCGGTAACGGCGGCCAGAAACCTCGATCGTCCAGCCGGCCGCGGCCAGCTGCGCCACCGAGGCATCGAGCCGGTTCCTCGGGATGTGCACGTGGGGGGAGAGCGTGTCGGGCTCGTCGGCGGCGCGGGCGGGCGTGGCGCCGTGCCGCGGCAAGACGGCCAGTGCCGCCCGCTCCGCGGCCCGGTCGCGGCGCACGAAGATTCGCCGGTCGGTGTCGGCGGCGCCGCCTGCCGGGTCGTCGGCGGCGATCAGGATGCCGGCGTAGTCAAACCAGATCCGGCCGGCCAGCTGCACCCGCGGCGTCGCGCGGCGGCGGCCGCGGGGCTCGACGGCGTCTTCATCGAGATCGATGGCCGGCGAGTCGTCGAGCACGAGCTTCGGCTGGGGCACGCCCGACTCGATCCGCCAGCCGGTCCACGCCGGGAGCACGAGCCGCGGCACGTCGGCGAGCGCCGCCACCTGGGCGACGAGGCCGTCGGTCTGCGCAGCCACGACTTCGATCGGCCCGCGCCGCTCGAACTGGTCGATCCAACCCGCGGTGCCCACCGAGAAGCCGTCATCCGGCACCGCCAGCCGCGCGATCCGATCGCTGAAGACCACGAGGCCGGATCGCAGGATCGCCCGCGGCTCCTTGAGCTCCTTCCGCTGACTGCCGCGGACGAGCATCCCGCGGAGCGTGGCCCGGGCAGGCCGCGGCGGCGGGGCGTCGGGATCGGCGGCGTCACGGGCGGCCCGGGCCGGACGCACGTCGTCGTCGTCGGGCTCGAGCACGAACGCGAACTCCCACGGCCGGCCGCCGTCCCAGGTGAGCGGAACGATCGTGTCGGGGGCCCGGCGCGGCTCGGGCTGGAGCACGAGCCGGCTCGTCTCGCAGAGCATCGCGAGATGCGCCGCGGCCGACCGCGGGCTGACGACGATCCGGGCGATGCCCCGCCGCTCGAGCGGCGCGGGGGTCGCCTGTTCGCCGATGCCGACGGCGCCGATGAGCCGCTCGATGAGGTCGCGTTCGTAAGGCTCGAGCTCCTCGAACTCGACGTGGCCCGGGCCCAGCACGACCGGCCGCGGCCGGCCGGTGGCGTTGCCGGCGACGTCGACCTGCATCCGACAGGGGACGAGCACGGCCGTGCGGGCCTCGGCCGAGGCGGTGATGTCGAAGAGGAAGACGAGCGCGCCGCCGGTGCGGCGGGCGTCGGGAATCGCCAGCGCCGCCGCCCGGACGGCCGGCTCGACGAGCCGCCGCCGTTCTTCGAGTTCGACGGCCCAGGCCGGCAGCCGCTGGCCGCCCCGCCGCGCGGGCTCGGTGCGGAGCCTCGGCTCGTGACGGCCCACCGAAAGCTGCCGCGGCGCGCGGGCCGCGGGCTGCGGCTCGTCTTCATCCGGAGCGTCGGCTTCCGTCTCGGCGTCGAATTCCATGTCGGCCGTATCGTCGGCCACGATCTCGAGCGCGACGGGCGTCTGGTCGTGAATGCCGGAGAGCAGTCCGCGGCGATCGACCTCCAGGAGGACGGCGGCCAGCACGGCGCAGGGCCTGCCGACTCGTCCGGCGGCCGACGTGCAATGCGCCTCGAGCGTCATGCCGCCGCGGCGGTGGGCCGAGAGTTCGAGCGACACCTCCTGCTCGGTTCCGTCGTCGTCGGTGACCGTGGCCCGCACCTGGCCCACCCGGGGGCAGGTCGCAGAGACGTGGGAGAGCTTTCGCGCCAGCGCGATGTCGGCGGGCTTGAAGAGGTGGAAGAGCCGCTGCTGGAGAGTCTTCATTCAGGGTTGGCAGGTCGATGGTGCGCGGAGGACGAAGCCTGTTGCGCAGCCCATGACGAGCCGAAGACGCCCGGAAGCGCAACACGCTGTTGTACCCCGCCGCCGTCCACCTTGGCGAGGCCCGGCCCCGCGCTGCGAGGCTCACGCACCTTTGACGGTGGCGATCAGTTCCAGGACGTTTTCCACGGGCGTCTGCGGGAGCACGCCGTGGCCGAGATTGAAGATGTGGCCGGGGCGGCCACCGGCCCGGTCGAGCACCTCGCGGGTGCGGCGCCGCACCGTGTCGCGGTCGGCCAACAGCACCGCCGGCTCGAGGTTGCCCTGCACGGCCCGGTCGTGGCCCACGAGCTTCCAGCCGGCGTCGAGATCGATCCGCCAGTCGATGCCGATCACGGAGCCACCGGCCTCGCGGAGGAGCGGCAGCAGCGCCGGATTGCCCGTGGCGAAGTGGATCACCGGCGCCCGCTTCGCCGCCTCGGCGAGTGCGGTGCGGCTGTGCGGCAGCACGTAGCGACGGTAGTCGTCGGGCCCGAGGCAGCCGACCCAGCTGTCGAAGAGCTGCACGATCTGGGCGCCGGCATCGAGCTGTGCGACGAGGTAGCGGCTGACCGCCCTGGCGATCCGGGACATCAGGTCGTGCCAGGCCGACTCGTGGCGGTACATGAGCGACTTCGTGTGCAGCCAGGCCTTGCTCGTGCCCCCTTCGATGCAGTAGCCCGCGAGCGTGAACGGAGCGCCGGCGAAGCCGATCACGGGGATCGAGTCGTCGAGGCCGGCGCGGGTGGCGCGGACCACGTCCATCACGTAGCCGAGGCGGCCCACGTCGTCGAGCTCGCGGACGCGATGGACGTCGGCCGCCTCGCGAACCGGATTGTGGATCACCGGCCCTTCGCCCGCGGCGAACTCGAGGTCGAGGCCCATCGGCTCGAGGATCGGCAGGAGATCGCTGAAGATGATCGCCGCATCGACGCCCAGCCGCTGCACCGTCGCGAGCATCACCTCCGCCGAGAGCCGCGGGCTCTTGCAGAGCTCCATGAATCCGACCTTCTCCCGCACGGCCCGGTATTCAGGCAGGTAACGGCCCGCCTGCCGCATGAGCCAGACGGGCGTCCGCTCGACCGGTTCGAGCCGGCAGGCCCGCATCATGAGCGAGTGGCCGTAGCGATCGGCCGGGGGCGACGGGAGGGGCGAAGCATTCATGGGGGAGGAGTATACGTGGCTGCGCGCCGGGGGATCGCCTTCCCAATACAAGCCCCCAGGCGCAAGCCGGGGGATGATGCGCCGTCCATCCCAAAGCGGCCCGCATTATCCCCCTGCTTGCGCATGGGGGCTTGTATGCGCACGGGGGCTTGTATGCGAACCGGCCAAGGAAGCCCCCAGGCGCAAGCAGGGGGATATGCATGGAATGGACGCCCCCACCCGACTCGCACGACCGTGGCTAGACTACTGATGGACTTCGCCTCTCTCGCCGCCCCGGCATCACGCCCATGGTCGAATTCATCTCCGGCATCTCGGTCGTCTGCTTCGTGGCGAGCTACGCGGTGGCGCTCGCCTGCGAGGTGTCGCGGCTGGCTTTCCGCTCCGGCGTCCGCGGCGCCGCGATGGTCGCCTTCGCGGCGGCCGGCCTGCTGGCCCACACGCTCTTCCTGGGCTGGCGGGGAGTGAACGCGGCGGCCCTGCCCCTCTCGAGCCCCTTCGACTGGTATCTGCTCGCGGCCTGGCTGCTCGCCGCGGGCTATCTCTGGCTCACGCTGGCCAACCCGCGGACGCCCGTCGGCCTGTTCCTGCTCCCGGTCGTGCTGCTGCTCGTCGGAGCGGCGCAGCTCTCGAGCCAGGAGCCCTTTCCGCAGAGTCCGGCGACGCAGGTCTGGGGCGCGATCCACGGGCTGTTCAATCTCGCGGCGAGCGTGAGCGTGGCCCTCGGCGCCGTCGCCGGGATCATGTGGCTGATCCAGGCGGGCCGGCTCCAGCGCAAGCAGCCGCCGCTCCAGGGCTTTCGCATGCCCAGCCTCGAGCGGCTGGCGCACGTGACGAACCGCACGGTGGGCATCGCCGCCTGGACGGCCGCGGCAGGCTTCGCGTCGGGCATCGTGCTCAACGCGGTGAACAAGCAGCGCGGCCTCCTGGAGACCGTGCCCTGGACCGATCCGGTCGTGCTGCGGATGGGAGCCCTCGTGGCCTGGCTGATCGTGGCCGATGCGGCGTCGCACGCGGCGCGGCGGCGGCCCGATGGAGCCCGCGTCACGGCATGGCTCTCGCTCGTGAGCCTCGCCGTGCTCACCGTCTCGATCCTCTGGGGACTCTTCGGCGACACCCGCCACGGCATCCCGCCGACGCTGCGGGACGAGCCGGCGGCCGCAGCGAGCGAGGCCGCGCCATGACGCTCGCACTCGTCGGTGGAACGCACCGCACGGTGCCGCTCGACCTGCGCGAGCGGCTTGCCTTCTCGGCCGACCAGGCGGCCGCGGCCCTCGCGCGGTTTCGCGATCGGTTTCCCGGCCGCGAGGGCGTGCTCCTTTCCACCTGCAACCGGGTCGAGTTCTACGCCGCCGGTGAGCCGGGGGCCGAGCCGCCGCCGGCCGATCAACTCGTGGCGTTTTTGGCCGATTGCCGCGGCATCGACGCGCGGCAGCTCACGCCGGTGCTCGCCCGGGAGCAGGACGAAGGCGTGGCCCGCCACCTCTTCAGCGTGGCCGCGGGCCTCGACAGCATGGTGCTCGGCGAGCCGCAGATTCTCGCGCAGGTGAAGCAGGCGTGGGCCCTCGCCCAGGACAGCCGCACCGCCGGCCCGCTCACCGGCGAGATGTTCCAGGCGGCGCTTCGCACCGCGAAGCGGGTGGCCACGGAGACGGCCCTCGGCCGCGAGCGGGTGTCGATTCCGAGCGTCGCGGTGGCCGACTTCGCCAGCGCCGTGTTCGAGCGGTTCGACGACAAGCGGGTGTTGCTGCTTGGCGCCGGCAAGATGGCGGCCGAGACGCTCCGCTACCTGCGGGAGGCCGGCGCCCGCGACGTGACGGTGGTCAACCGTACGGCAGGCCGCGCGGTGGAGCTCGCCGCCCGACTGGGGGCGCGACCGGGCCGATTCGACGACCTGGCGGCGGAGATCGCCCATGCCGACCTCGTGGTGAGCACCACGGGGGCCACGGAGCCGGTCGTGACGCTCGACGCCTTCGGGAAGATCGAGCAGCGCCGGGAGGGGCGGCCGCTCGTCGTGCTCGACCTCGCCGTGCCCCGCGACTTCGACCCGCGGATCGGCTCACGCCCCGGGGTCTGGCTCTATTCGGTGGACGACCTCGCCGCCGCCTGCGACGCCAACCGCAAGAGCCGGCAGCGGGAGATGCCGGCCGCGCTGGCGATCATCGACGAGGAGACGCGGCGGTTCATGGGCGACCTCCACCACCGTTCCACGGCGCCGGTGATCGAGCAGTTGCGGGCCGGCTGGAGCGAGACCGGGGAGGCGGAACTCGACCGGCTCTTCCGCCGGCTGCCCGGCCTCGACGAGGCGCAGCAGGCCGAGATTCGCCAGGCGTTCGAGCGGTATGCCGCGAAGTTGCTCCACCCGCCGCTCGCATCGCTCCGCAGTGAAAGCCGCAGCGGCCCGCCCCACGGCCTGCTCGACGCCCTCAAGCGACTGTTCGACCTGAAGGATTGACGGCGCTTGAGAGCAAGCCGAGGCGCAGCGGAATATCCCCCGGCTTGCGCCTGGGGGCTTGTAAGGGAAGAGGCAGACCCCGAGCGCATAAATGCGCCATGCGCATAAAAGCCCCCATGCGCAAGCAGGGGGATGATGTGGTCGCAAGCAAACGGTTCGGGTTTGACCGAGAGGCGGCGCGGAATATCCCCCGGCTTGCGCCTGGGGGCTTGTATGGGAAAAGGCAGTCCGCCGCGACATAAAAGCCCCCATGCGCAAGCAGTGGGATCAATACGGTCGCAATCACGGTCGCGATCGGCTACGGAAGGCAATACGCCAGCGCCAGCAGCGCGTAGCTCGTCACGAGCGTGGGGTTGTCCTCCATCCACCGCGGGTTCTCGTTGATCCACGACCCGTCGGGCTTCTGCTTGGCGAGGATCACGTCGGAGAGTTCCGCACGCCAGTCGTGCGGCTTGCCCGCCGCGTCGGTGAACGTGTCTTCGCCGAGTACGTCGAGCGACTTGGCCGCCGTGTGGAAGTAATAGAAGAGCCCCGCCTGGCCCATGCCGGGATTCTCGGCGAACGTATAGTGCTTCCGCAGCCACTCGATGGCCGCCTTCACGCGGGGGTCGTCCCGCTTCAGCCCCGCGAAGATCATGCTCTTCAGGCCCGCGTAGGTCATCGAGCCGTAGCTCCGCAGGCCGCCGTTGGGGAGCGTGCCGGCCTGGCTCTCGCCGCCGGCCGCCGGCGTGTAGTAGAAGCCGCCGTCGGGATTCTTCTCGGGAAACGGCGTCGGGTTGTCGGGGCCCACGAGGTTCTGCGTCCGCGACACGAATGTCAGCGCCTTCTGGATCGCGGGATCGTTTTCGCTGGCGCCGATCGTCCGCAGGGCTTCGATGAGGAACTGCGTGTTGGAGAGATCGGGGCGTGACTTCCTGCCGTAGCCCGCGCCGCCGTAGGCGGGGTCGGCGTTGTCCTTGCCCTCGCCACCGTCCCACTGCAGGTTGCGGGCAAACGCCTCGGCGCCCTTGATCTCTTCGGCGTACGATCCCTGGCCGTTGCAGGCCGCGAGGGCCAGCAGCGCGATCGACGTCTCGTAGTTGGCCACGGGCGAGCCGGGCTGATAAATGCCGCCGTCGGGCTGGCGGAACGAGAGCAGATACGAGAGCCCCTTCTTCACCGCTGGCGCGTCGGCTGGCGTGCCCGACCGCACGAGTCCGGTCACGGCCAGGGCCGTGACGGCGGGCCCAACCTCGGCCGAAAAGCTGCCGTCGTCGGCCTGGGCCTTCTCGGTGAGAAAGGCCGACGCCTTCGAGATCGCCGCCCGAATGGCGGCCGGATCGGCGGCGCGGGCGGCGGGCGAAATGATCGCGGCGGCGACGAGGCAGGCGATCGCGCGGGTCAGATGCGGGACGGTCATGCGGCACCTTTCAGCGGAGGGGTGAGACCCCGAAAGGATAGGCGCGAGCACGGGCGAAACGGAAATCGGAGGCCGCGGCCCGGGCGGGGAATCTTTCGACTTTCCCGGCGAGTGATTCGCCGGGAAGGCGTGGGTATCCAAGCCCGGTGCGCATAAAAGCCCCCTGCGCATAGAAGCCCCCATGCGCGAGCAGGGGGATGATGCGGCCGCAAGCAGGACGTTCGGGTTTGACCGTGAGGCGGCGCGGAATATCCCCCGGCTTGCGCCTGGGGGCTTCCTTTTGCCTTTCCAATAAAAGCCCCCATGCGCGAGCAGGGGGATGATGCGGCCGCAAGCAGGACGTTCGGGTGTGACCGCGAGGCGGCGCGGAATATCCCCCGGCTTGCGCCTGGGGGCTTGTATGGGAGACTTCAGGCCGGGGCGACCGGCATCGCGCGTGGATACGGCGGCACGAGCCGCGGTGGCGGCTCGCGGCCCTCTTCCAGCCGCCACTCCTCCCGCTCGTCGTCGCTGGCGTAATACATCAGCCAGACGGTCGGATCGTCGTCGCCGGTGGAGCTGCAGTCCCAGTGGGTGTAGTTGTCGGGGAGATCGACTCGCTTCAGCGTCGCCGGCAGGATGTCGCGGCGGATGAGCGTGTAGAGCTCGCGGTCGGAGAGGTGGTCGGTGAAATCGAGCACGATCCGTTGCGAGTAGAGGCGATCGATCGTTTCCCAGAGCCGCTCCCGCAACTGCTCGTCATCGAGCGTGCAGGCCGGCTGCATCGCCAGCGGTGGATCGAACCAGCGGGCCACGGGCACCAGCGGCGCCAGCTCCCACGCCAGCATCGATTCGAGAAACCGGTTCTCGACGGGCGTGGGCAGCGAACGAAAGTCGATCTCCCAGATCGATTCGTCGAGATAGGGCTCGATCGCGTCGCGAAGCTCCGCGTTGCGGAGCAGGCAGTCGACTTCTTCCGGATCGGGATGGTGGGCGAGGGGCATGCCGTGAAACTTCCAAGAGGAAAGCCGGCTCCGGGCACGAGCCCGAAACCGCAGGTCCACGGGATCGACGATACCCAGACGCCGGGCGGCTTCAACGAATCCGCAGGGCAAAAATCGCCGTTTTTTGGCCCGCGTGCCCGCACGATCGCTACGACGTGCCGAGTTTCCGCGGCTTCGCCCATCTTCGCATTCGGCGTGGGAGGCCGTGCATCCCCCGGCTTGCGATCGGGCTGTCGCCCGATATCCCCCGGCTTGCG